>Ga0315903_10008016_pt1 | contig 13088 bp, 27 predicted proteins | sample LakEriMetagenome_7_FD_203524 | JGI IMG/M metagenome (GOLD analysis project Ga0315903, IMG submission 203524) | Freshwater fungal communities from buoy surface, Lake Erie, Ohio, United States - Buoy 2 MA119 | ecosystem: Environmental > Aquatic > Freshwater > Lake | place: USA: Lake Erie, Ohio...
TTCTTGGATCACGCTGTCCTTTAAAAATGTGTTCTGGGCATGTTCGATTTACATCACAAACCGGCAGTTTACAAAAATCTTTGTCCCAATTGGCAGGGTCCTGGCAGGGATATCGATATCTGTCGCCGCTACACATTGCCATGCCTATAGGCAATGCTAACAATACCAATAAGTATTTAACTAATTTATGATCATGCATTCTTCTCTCCAACTAATCCTTGAGGTTCGACGTTTTTATTATTTAAGTATTTGTCTACAATTGCATTGCCTACCCATATGGCCATGTAACCAGTAAAATACCATTCAGTGAATTTATTATCCAGCATTAAGTAAACAAACCCCCAAGTGCTGACAATCCATGCACCCAGTCTGGTAAATTTTTTTTCATCTAGCACACCGTTTTTGCAAATTAGATCAGTTAAGTTTACTTTACTTTTACTGTCCTTGTGCCAAACATAAAGTAGTGTCAGCAAAAATAAAATTATAATCCCCAGAACTACGCTCATGCTAACATGCATTTTAAATATTGTAGACCAATCAAAATCACTGATCATATTAGGCTAATTTCATTGCTATATTGCAGGCTTGCACTACATAACGAAAAAGTTGTTCATTGCCTGCACATTCATTTGCAGCTCTAATGTCTCTGATTTCTTGCAGCAAATAATTTTGTTCTTCTTCACTGATGTTGCCCATACGGCATTGTTCCACTATGGTTTGTATTTCTTGTTCTAACGGATGCATTATCTTCCCTCCCATGCAGATTTTGCTGCTTGAATTCGTTGTTTTGCTGTTTTCTTGCCTAATTCACAGAATGTTTTGCTACCACCTTTGCTCATACGTTCTGTGTGAGCCGCAAGACCTTTAATGTTTTCTCTCTGAGGATCTTTGCGCCATTCTGTATATCTAGCTAATTGCTGAGATTCTGCTTGTGCAGTAGTCCATTCGGGTTTGTCACAGTCGACATTGTCAATAGCAATATCTACTCTGACTAGATTGTTAAACATTACAGGATCATGAGGTTTGGGCCAATACTCTTTAATAGTGTCGATGGTGCTACAACCACTGATTAAAAATACTAATGGAATTATTAAATATTTCATTTTTTCATATCCTCAAAAATTTTACGTTGAATCTGATACCACTCGACCCATGTGTCTAGTTTTACTGCACACACATAGTATTCAGCATAATTAGCATTAATGGTTTTAGCTATATCACTCAGTGTTGCATCTTCTTTAATTTTTGCCAAGTCTGGACATTTTTCCATCATATTTTGTCCAGGGGGTTCAGGAAATTTAGGCAATACTGGAGCAGTGGCAAACAAACAGCCTGACAACATTAATGGAAAAACAATTGCGAATATAATTTTCATTTAGCAGGTCTTTCTGCAGCCAAATTCAAAGATTTTACAAATTCTTTTGGTAGTTCACATTCTCCACCCGGTGCAAATTTTACATCATACTTTACAACTTCTCTATCAACATATTGTGTAATGTATTCAGTACGTCCACGAATGTATTTAATTTTTTCGCCGCCTTTTTTCTCTAACTCTATGTTTGCTTCTTTAGCTTGTTGTTCAGCAACAGCAACTTTAGCTTCTGCTTCTTTAACTTTTTCACGCCAAGCAGCTTCTGTGGCATAACTGCCTTTAAAATACACACCAGCAACTAAAAGAACAATGCTAACGATTTGAAATAATAAATGATAAGGTGCTAATGCTGGAAACCATCTAACAATTCTATGTAATAAGAAAAAAGACAGGATTGAGCTTATAGCTCCTGCTATTAATATTGTGTTTATTACCCACAATAAAAAACTGTCAGGAAGAAAACTTAACATCCACATTTAGTGTGATCCAAGAACATGCAATGCGTGATTGTAGTGTTTAATGCGATCTTCTAAACCAATGGTACCACCGTTGATACGTTTGGTCAGCGTTAGAATATCGCCCTTGTCTGCCCACTGGTTTAAGTTGTTAGCTTCCCAGAACCAAGCTGCACTTTGTACACATCCCTCAAAAGTAAGTAGATGTTCACTGGCTTCTTCTACACTGATCTCTAAGCTTTGTGCATACCTTGTATAATTATCTTTACCAGTTAATTGTATCAGTCCACGCCCGCAATATTTAAATCCGTCGCCTGATTCTTCAGGACCATTTCCCATTCTGTTGGCATACACTTTATTGGCAATAGCTTCTTGCTTATTAGGCATATTTGCATACCTGTTGGCTATAGCATCATCGGGAAAGTATTTGGGAAATATTTTTCTTAATGTTGCTGCACGATAATTTAAATTTTCTTTAATGGCTTTAAATCCGCCTGACTCATGAGCACATTGAGCAATGAATGCTGCTACTCTAGGTTTTGTGTTAATATCGTAATCAGGTAATATTTTACAAATTGCTTCGTACCAGTGATCAATGTATGGATTGCCCGGTACCATTTCTTTTAATTGAGCTAAGTTAAACTCAAAATTGAATCCGTGTGACATACTAAACTCCTCGAATATTTCTACTCAAGTATTTAGTAAAAAAATAGTTATTTTAAGCCGGCTGCTACTCGTAGACTTTCGGTAAAATCATTAACTGGAGCTTTTTTAATAAAAGGAACTCTGGCAGCCTCTAACATAGCATCGATGTCTCTGTCAGTGTCAACTTCTGGCTCTTCATCGCCGAATTTTCCTATATATGCATCAGGAGTCAACGGTACATGCTGGGTAAAATTATCAATAGTAATATCAAATTTGCTTGGATTTTTTCGATATTGGAATGACCAATCACTGAATTTTTGTCCTGTTAAATTTAACACATTTTCTACTAATTCGTAAATTTCTGCCGCTGCTTCTGGATTTCTTTCTAATTCAACAAATACTAGGTATTGCCCGTCATCAAGCTCGCCCGAACTAATGTCGGCATCAAATACCCAATCATATCCCCGCTCGATAAAATTCATTAAGTCGGTGGCAGGTTCCTTGCCATCGACAAGAAAACTTAACACAATGATGTCGGCATCATCGCCCATTTTGCTTTTAAATTCATCAATATGAAGTTCTGGAAAGACTAATCTGGCCAGATCGTCTTTTTCTAAACCTTCAAATAGCTGGGGCTGGTTGAGCTTGTTGTTGTGCATTTTGTTCTTCACCTGCATTAACATCGGTTTCGTCATCTAATCCTTGCTCATATGCAGTTTCGATGTCTTCAGTGTCCAACGTTTCATTTTCTAATTCAATACTGCCTTGTTGTATGTCACTCATTAATTTTTTAGGTATCGTAATAGATACTAACCAGACTGGCTTAGACACCATTTTTGGAACTTTGGTGCCTGGTTTAAAATCGTCGGGACTTTTTACAGTAATAGGATATTCAAACGAGTCTTTTTTGTAACTAATTTCGCAGCCATAATTTAACAATCGTTCGCCACCTCTAGGGTCGGGCATTTTCCTAAAAGGAAACATCCATGTACAAGTTACGAAATACTTTTCGTAGACTGGACCTTCAACTAACTCTCCAAGTTTCCAGTGGTCGAATGCGTATAAGTCCATTTCATCAAGCACACGTTCGTAGTCTAGTAGAGTTTCTAGACTACTGTCAGTCATGTAAATGGTTTTAATATTTTGTAATACGTCTTTTATATTTGCAGGCATAGCAATATTTATCCAAGTGACTGCAAGAATTCTTCTGTTTTGTTTGTTTTGATACCTGTTATTTGTAACGTAACTCGTGGCACATGTCCAGCATTAGCTGTACTATGCGGCACATTAACCCAATCAAATGTAGAAACATCCCCGGCATTCCAGCCCCACCATTGGTAATTTCCGTAGTTCCAAAAGTGGCCCATTTGCCAGTCTGTTAGTTGTATAAAATATCTATGCACCTTACTGGGATCACTGGGCATCCATTTTTCTAATTTATCTAAATGTAAATTCCAAACTTGACCTGGCAGTTGGACATGAATTCTGCACATACAATCGTTTAACGAAAATTTATCTGCTAGTTTTTGAAATACAGGTGCTACGTTATAATTTATGTTTGTGACAATGTGATTTTTACCGTATCCCGTTTGTTCTAAGTCATATTCTTCTTGGTCATATTCTTCGCTGGCACGAACTTTATTATCGTTGGGTTTTCCTCTATTTCGCCATGTTACAGGGTATGCTTGATCTATTGCTTCAGCTAGTTCTTCTTTCCAGTTCGGGGTAACATGTCCTAATTTTTCAACTCTGTCCCATTTTGGATTCCAACGTTTTGTGTCGAAATGATATTGACTTCGTGATTTGGTTATTTCCCAATTACTTTGCGTCATATTACTGTTACCTTTATGTCTGATGCTATATAATCTTGATAATATTTAGAGCTAGGAAGTTCGAGTTTTAATAATCTTAATAATTGCAAATTGGTCTCTATAACAGTACTAGGATGTTCCCTTGCTGCATTGCGATTTCCTTCATTTTCTCTACGTATACATTCAGCCATTTGCTTTAGGTCTTTATAATAATCTCTGTATAGAGGGTAAGTAATATTGAATTCTCCGCATTTTACCCACCACCCTAAACATGCATCATCACTCCTATCAATTAATATAATAGGACAATCAGGCCATGTTTTCTTTATATAATCAATATGATATCCAAATACATGACTTTTAATTATACGTGTACCAGTACCATTGAATGGTTTATCAAATTCATGTTCATTTTCTTCTTTACTATATTGGTCTAGTTGTTCAAAATTATTACCAAATTCCATCGCAGGTCCCCAATAAACACCCATGTGCATTAATTGATATTCACCGGTAGCATCATGGTAATATTCTCTATTTGGACTTGCATCACTTGAATCAATACTAGGGCTATAATAAATGTTTTTAACTACACTGCTCCATTTGGATCCTGGAGCTCCTGATACAAAAATATATTTCATTCTGGTTTAATCCGTTTTGCAATTGGTTGCCAAATTTGACGCATACGGGTCATTGCTGCTCTAACTCCTTCGGGGCTGTGCCACTCGGGAGTAATAAACATCATGTTCTCTCTGAATTTTACATCTGCTTCTTTGCTGCGTATTATAGGGACAAAATTATCTCTGTACCATTTCTGTATGGGTTCTGGTATTCCTTTGGGTAGTATAATATTCCAACAGCCATGTATGTGTAGTCCTGGAGCAACATCATGCATTAGTCTAGCCGATTCTAAACCAGGTAAAGGTCTTTCATTGGCAATTCCAATTAATTTTAATCTACCAGCTTGTACGTGGGGGTATCCAACAGCAATGGGAGTAATACCAAATTCAACATGTCCGCCTAAAACATCTACTAATGCTTGTGCAGGGCCTTTATACATAACTGTAGTAACTTTGTCGTCTTTGACACCTGATTTTTCTACTAGATATTCGAGTGCTAGTCTATGTCCGCCACCGCCAATGGCAAAATTGACGGAACGTTGTTTTGATAATATATCTTTAATTAAATCTTCTGGAGTATTTACTTTACTACTTGGGTGTGCAAAAAAGGCCAATGGACTACGTGCAATATTGGCTACCGGTTCAAAGGCTTGCATATCCCACTTAACCACGTTCGAATACCAAACTTCGGCAGTGACCCAATTACTTTGGCAAGCAGGAACTGATATAGTGTGTCCATCGAGTGCAGAATTCATAAAACTATTCATAGCTAAATTGCCATCAGCCCCGGGTTTGTGTTCTCTGTTAAATATTACACCTGTATTTTTTGATACTATATCTGCTACAATAAAGAATGATATTTCATTGCCCGCACCCGGGCCATTGGGAAATACTACTGTAATTGGTTTTGATGGTTGCCACGCAAATGCCAAAGATGGCAATAAACATAATAATGTTAAAAATAGTTTCATTGAAAATCCTTTAGGTTAAATACTATAGTTGAAAATTTGTATCAACTACAAAAATATTTATCAATAACGAAAAAAATCTATATGAATACGAAAATTTTTACTCTTTTAAAGAAAAATTTACAAATTGCTTTCAATTTACCAAAGTATCAAAATATTTCCATCGACGAAAATACCATAGTAGATGAATTACCATGGACTCCAGCTCGATATCGAAAGTTTAAAGATGCTGTAGAAGCAGAGTTAAGTTTACCCTGTGACTATATTGGATCATTGAAAGACGTAACACATGATTTAAGCGAGCGTTATATTCATAGATTTTTTGCTGAAATATGGAAACCTAGAACAAATGATTATGATTATACAGGGTGGCAACTCGAAGATGAAATTAATCAACTTAATGCTAAGAGTGTTCTTGACGTAGGCTGTGGCTATCATCCTTTTAAAGGGCGTATCAATAACATTGTCGGTATAGATCCTTATAATAACTGTGCTGATTATATGGTTGACATCTTAGATTACGTCGGAGATCATGACGTAATAATTGCATTAGGATCTATTAATTTTAACAGCCGTGACGAAATAGAAGCACGATTCCAACAATGCGTAGATATTTTAAATACGGGCGGAAAGTTTTACCTAAGAGCTAACCCTGGAATTACTCATAAAACTGGTCCTTATGTGGATATATTCCCTTGGAGTTTTGCGGTAGTTAAAGAGTTTGCAAACAAGTTTAACTTAAAACTAGAAACTTTTAAACAAGATGCCAATGATAGATTATACTTTGTTTATACCAAACTATAAATGAAGGATATATCGATATATTACAGTGGGGGCAGCGGAGGATTTATTGCGCTGCATTCTTTGGAATTTCTGAAGTCTATCGACATCAATGGGTAAAAACGTCAATTTGAGCTTAATACTTATACCTCAATAAAAATAATTAAAGCTATTGATTGCTAATTTTATGTTCCCTTAAATATTTGCGTGGACCTTGTTGTTAGATGGTCTGCTAACAACTGAAGTTCATTCTCTTATCAGGAGGATACATTGTCAAAGAGAAAAAGCAAATTCTACCAAGCTGAAGCAGTAGAAAATAATGTAGTAAGTATAAACACTTATTACAACAACACAAAAAAGCGTCAAGTTCATTTACTTCCCAAAACACTAAATCAAGAAACATATATTAATCTGTTAACAGATCCCAGCAAAATCATTGTTTTTGCTACAGGGCCTGCTGGTACAGGTAAAACTATGTTGGCTATGTTAGCTGGGATTAAAGCACTCAAAGAGGGGGTGATTACTAAAATTGTGCTGACCAGACCGGCCGTTGGAGTAGATGACGAAAAACATGGATTCTTGCCAGGGGATCTTAATCAAAAAATGGAACCTTGGACTAGACCGTTGTTTGATGTTTTAGCAGAATATTACGATCGTAAAGAGATAGCCCGAATGCTAGATGAACAAATAATAGAGATATCTCCCCTGGCATTCATGCGTGGACGGACATTTAAAAATTCTTGGATTATTGCAGACGAAATGCAAAACGCAACACCTAATCAAATGAAAATGCTGTTAACACGTTTAGGCGAAAATAGTAAAATGGTCGTAACAGGAGATACTCGACAAGCAGACAGATCAGATCCTGACAATGGTCTATTAGACTTCAAAGCGTTAGTTGAAGAATATAAACATACACAATATGTTGATGGCGTAGAACTAACTGGCAAAGATATACAAAGACATCCTGCCGTAATTGAAGTACTTAAAATTTATCGGGAGATTTAATCATGAGTGGGGAGGTAAACTCCCCACTACTATGGTATTATAGATATCACGCCAATTCTTCATTCGAGGAATTTCAGGATCGTTATAATCCATATTGTGTCCGTGTTCCACTAATAGACTGTTAAGGCCCAACGATGTACCAACTTGGCAGTTGTCGATTTTATCTTCAATCCACCAAAGTTTTGAATCTCGATATGGTGCTAATGCTTCGTCTTTATCTGCGCCAGTATCTAAAAATATAAATTTTTCAAATGCGGTTGTTCCAAACAACTTACGTAGATTCATCCTACGCAATTCTTGAGCATTTTCATCTTTAGTCAAACTAGTAATGCAGTGAAAAACATATCCATGTTCTTCGTGTAATCGTTTAACATAGTGCATAGCATCACGTAACGGGGGCAAAAATCCTATATGAGCCGACTCATTAAAAATTTTGATTAATTTTCGACCTTGATCTTCATCAATACCGTACCGTTTACCGATATTATATTTTAGTGTATCTAATTTATTAAATCCGTGTTGTTGCATCCAAACATCAAAGGCATATTCCCAATCAAGCAGTACTCCGTCTGCATCGGTTAATATAATTTTATTTTTCATAGGTTTAATTATAATAGATCGTTGCAGACTTGTCAACGTAATTTACGATTTACAAAGCTAGTTACTGCGTCAATTTGAGATTCAAGTTTATTGACTTTACGCCGCAAGGTCGCAATCTCTATTGCTTGACTGGTATTTTGATTGGCCAAAGAACCAAACTGTTCTCTCCAAACTTTCATTTCTTTCTCGTGGCCTAACAAAGAAGGGCGTGGTGGAGCGTTAGGATCAACTTCCTTCTTTTTCTTCTTTGCTGTGTACATTGGCATTGGCATCGACTTGCTCCGGGTATAATTGTGCTAATAAAGGATTGATATACTTGGGGTAACCTTCTTGGTAGTGAGCCAGTATGCTAGGAAAGTCTAGGTTATCGTTAAAGGTATTTTTCTTAACTACTTGATTAGTTAAATCTAAAATAACTTTGGCGCCAAGTTCGTCCCTTGTTTTTAATCCTTTAGTAATATTTATAGATTCGTCAAACTCGATATTATCTGTGTTAGTCATGTACCCCGGTTCTTTAGTACGTTTAGGATCCTTGGGTTTCATATGATAATATGCTACAAGATAAATGTTTTTATTGTTCAAGTTATTTCCTTTTTGAATTTTTTCGAGTTTCCTTGCCATCATACTTTTGTACATTTTCTAACCATGATAAAATTTGTAAATTTTCTTTTGCGCTAATCAATTCGGCACAACTCAACAAGGCAAGCTGAAAGATTTATTTCATAGTCTCCCACTAGACTATGATTGGCAGCACCTTTTCGGATGATCACAATTGCATCATCTTGACCTTCTTCAGTTTTACTCCAAAGATCTAAATTATCATACATCCAGCGGAAAATTTCTTCCATCTCTTCAGGCCTTGCTTGACTGCATAACAATTTGCGAGCGTCTTTAATACGTCCGGCCTTGAATAAATCGACCATGGCCAGTTTATAGTCTGCCGTGCCGCCGTCACTTTCTTTGGGGCTAATTAATGCTCCAGTACTGCTGTTAGGTTGAAGTAAATTCAAACACTTACGCAAATCCGGGTAAGTTGCTCTGACATAACTGTCCAACGTTTCCAGATCAAATTCGACGCCTTCAGACATAAGCACTGTTGCGGCGCGGGCAGTAAACTCAGTCTGGTCTGTTTTGTTAATGTGCAGTTCTGTGCAACGAGATTTCAAAGGCGTGATAATTTTATGTACCATATTACAGGTTAGAATAAATCTAGCCTGTGCTTGATAAGTTTCCATTAACCCTCGAAGTAGTCCTTGTGCATTAGGGCTAAGATAATCTGCCTCATCTAACAGCACAATCTTAAGATCACCAAACGGCAATGTACTTACAAAACCCTCAATCTTATCCTTAAGAAAATCTACACCATTATCCCGACTGGCATTAACTTGCAAAAAGTCATACTCGTCGATGTTTAGTTGATTAACAAGGATTTTTGCTAGGGTAGTTTTTCCTGTACCAGCTGGTCCGTACAACAAGAGATGCGGGCAGGCTTTTTCTTTGATCCAAGTTTCAATCTGTTCTTTTGTGCCTGTGTCAGTGAACACGTAGCCGTCAATTGTTTTCGGCCTGTATTTTTCTGTCCAAAGTTCTTTCATTGTTTGCCTTTTTGATAATTTACGTTTGTTTACTGGCCTCTGCGTTAGCCACACGCTTTCTTAAACTGCTGGAGCTAAAACTGTGATCTCGTCCGTTATATACAATTTCGATTTTTCTATTCACACAAATTTGTTTACCTGTGAATTCTTTGTCTGCATACTCAACTCCCAGTATTCTAACATCTACAGGCAAAATAAGCAATAGGTCTTCGAGGTCTTTTTCAGTTTGATATATAACTACTTCATCCACATATCTACAGGCCGATAATTGTATCTGACGTTCTACTATTGTCTGCACTGGTTTATTTTTTGTGTCGGGTCTATCGATTGTGGGATCTGTTTGTAATCCACAAATTAAATAATCACAATGATTTTTAGATTCAGACAACATAGCAATGTGTCCGGCATGCAGTAAATCAAATGTGCTGAAGGTAATGCCGATGCGTTTGCCTTCTTTTTTAAGGTTCTTAATATGATTGAATATCATACAACTTTACCTAACACACCATAAATCAATTTATCTAACTGTGCTTGGTAGTCTTGGCCGATTCGACGTTTTTGCCAAATTTGGTCCAGAACTTCTCGCATTTCATCGCCGTCTACCCCATTGGTGTTATAGTCGACACCACGACTTTCTAGTTCGTCAATGAGTTCGTCAGTGTCAAATTCTTCAAGACTAACTTCTACTTCTGCGGTCACATACTTATAGGGCATAATATTTCCTTGGTTACGGGTTAGATTTAGTTCTACTAAAAAGATTTTTTAGAAGTTTATACAAATTATAGTATCGCATATTGTATGCGTTGACTTGCGGTGGATGGTGTGGGCAGCGACCTTGATTATAATCACAGGTAATTGTGTATTCTTTATTGCATGTTTTACATTTTGTCATTTAAAACCTTCCAAGTTTTTTGTTTGGACATATCTTCGTGAAATGAATCTTCAACAGTTGAAAAACTTGGGCAACGTTCTAACATTTCGTCTAACGCATATTTAACTGTGAGCAAATCTTTTTTGCAATCCCACGCACTATAGCCATCATTATACGGGGACACTGCCTGGGCTGTACAGGCACGAAGATCGCTAATAATTTTATCAGCATCCCAAGTTATTCGAAAACCCATTTTATTCTTTCTTTGAAAGAAACCAGGATCCGTCGCCGTTGTCCTTCCATTCTAACGTATCACCAGATTTCCATCCCGCTGATTCTAATAGGTCTGGTGGAAATGTTAGTAACAAACTTTCGGGATCATCTGGATCTTCTTCTGTAGTCAACGTCCAGCTTTTATTCGCCATAATATTCCCTTTGTTTTCGCTCTGCATGTACAGCAGTTGAAATCATATCATCGGTCATTGGCTCGTGATCACTGACCATCATAATTGCTGATGCGTCTACCCGTCTTACAGTAAATTGAACGTCATTAATCTCTACTTCGATTCCTCTGGTCCAGCGACCGTGTTCTACTAATACCCATTGTCCTGGCACTACGTCTTTTTGTTCGGGGCCTATTGCATATACTTTGCACCATCGGGGACGAATGCCATCAGTTTTTCCGTCGTCACCTAAAAGTACAATGCCACTGCTAAGTGTACGTTGACCAAAATTCATATCCGTGACGATAACATGATCGTGTAAGGGTATTAGTTTTTGGATTTTATTTGTAAATTTAAATTTTAATTTTTGATCGAATGGATTTTCAATAGCCATTTTTAATTCCTACCAGTTTTGTTTTTATAATGCTCTCTCATAACTTCATTTCTGTTACGAACAATTTTGTTGCTGTTGTCGACTTCGTCTCCGCGAGCATTAACTTTCATATTGCCAATTGCTTGTTCTTTTTCGTTTTGTAGTCGAAATTTGTCCATATCAAGTGATCTACCACTTGCTGTTTTATAAATTTTAGACATTATTGCTTCCTTTATTTTATTTAAGAAACTCTGTGATGTCAAGATCATAATAGAGACTGTTTATTTTATGAACACCAATCAAATATAATACATAGCTGGCCACACTACTGCCTCTACCGACGCCCCAGACAATGTTATTTTTTCGAAGTGTATCTACCAGATATTTCATAAAACGCAACAACATAAAAAGATTTCGATCTTGATATAACAATAATTCTTGACCGACTCTCTGTAGTTCTTCTTGCGTTTTACACAGTTCTAATACATATTGTGCTATATCAAAATCTTTATACTCTTGGGGCATGTGCCATGAGTTTTGATTGGCAGCGTCAAATTCTGCCATGTCACCGCTGTAGTTTGTTAGATATTTTTTTAACTTAGAAAAATCTGCATATAAATTTCGAACACTTTTATTAAAGAGTTCGGGGTCGTCTACTAGAAAATTTGTTAATTCAATGTCGGGATTTTGATATAACAGATCACAAAGATCGTCGGCCGAAAAATGCGTTTGGCCGTATTCGTCGTACTGTTTCATTTAATATCAATGATACCGTCGAATTTACTATTTTTTTGTGCAAGATCTTCTAGTACTTTACGCTGACGACGATTAGATTCCTCAGTGTAGTCTTCCAGGATCATATGTATTTGACCCACTATCTCATAGTTTCCAAATCGATACGATTGTGTCAATCTTTGTGTAAGCTCATAAATTTTTTTATGAAGCTCATCATCCTTTAATTGACTTAGGTCTGGTGTTAATGGATGCATTATGCTTTTTCCTTAATTTCGATTCCCAGCATATTTTCGAGAAGTTCTCTTGCTAAAAATATTCTACCATCGCAAAAGAATTCATACATATCCAATAATGATTGATATGTGTCTTCGTTCATTTTATAATTATCAGAGGTCATTGTCTTTGCGATTTTCGCTGTAGTACGCATCAAATTTGCCGCCGGGATAGCGGCTTTCTAATTTATTTACATTTTCTGCAATGACATCATTGGGATCTAAATCTAATGCCCTACAAGCATTGATCCAATACCACATAATATCTCCCAATTCTCGTTTCATATGAAACCGAGCATCTTCATTAAATGGTTTGCCTTGAAAGAATATTTTTTTAGGAATTTCTGCAAATTCCCCACCTTCAGCTGCCAATCCGATAGCAGCAGTTAATAGCAGACTGGGATTAAATGACGAATCGGCTTGATGTCTTAGTTCTTCAATTCGTCGATGTAAATAATCGTAATTATTCGATTCCTTTGAAGTAACTGCATGGACGAAGTTAGCGTATCTGTTAAGGTCAATTTGCATAAAAAGAAACTCCTA
>Ga0315903_10008021_pt1 | contig 13084 bp, 12 predicted proteins | sample LakEriMetagenome_7_FD_203524 | JGI IMG/M metagenome (GOLD analysis project Ga0315903, IMG submission 203524) | Freshwater fungal communities from buoy surface, Lake Erie, Ohio, United States - Buoy 2 MA119 | ecosystem: Environmental > Aquatic > Freshwater > Lake | place: USA: Lake Erie, Ohio...
TCGAATTTGGCAAAGCTCGTATCGTTCGCGAAGGCAAATCGGTAACGGTGGTGGCTATCGCTCGCATGGTGCATTTGACGATGAGCATTTGCGAGTCGCTAGAGGCTCAAGGCATCTCGGTAGAGCTTATCGATCCTAGAACCGTAAACCCGCTCGATACTGAAACCATCTTAGGATCGTTGGCCAAAACAGGTCGGTTGCTGGTAGTTGACGAAGCACCGGCGCATTGCGGTTTTTCTGCCGAGATCGCTGCTCGGATGGCCGATATCGGGTTCGATGAACTCGATGCACCGATCAAACGCCATACGGGCCTAGCCTGTCCGACACCCTATAGCCCATCGCTTGAAAAAGTCGTTGTCCCCTCGGCAGATTCGATCGCTCGTGCGATCCGAGAACTGGTGGAGGAATAGCCATGGCTCAGGAAATTCGATTCCCTCGGTTGGGTTGGTCCATGGAGGATGGACGATTTGTAGGATGGCTCAAAGAGGATGGACAGAGCGTCAGCGAAGGCGATCCCCTTTTTGAGATGGAAGGAGAGAAAGCCGTCCAGGAGATCGAATCGATCGGTTCAGGGATTCTTTACCGAGCACCCCAGGGTCCCGAGCCCGATACGGTCGTCCAAGTCGGTCAATTGCTTGGCTATTTGCTCGCTCCGGGGGAAGTGCCTCCTACCCAAACCGATAAGCCCCTTGAATCATCGACTGGCCAGGCGCCTGACGCTGGTGCTCAGCAAGAGGCTCACACAGCCGGCGGTGCTGCTTCACCATCGGTTCGAAGGTTGGCTCGTGAGCTCGGGGTCGATGTGCATAAGGTGCAAGGTACAGGGCGCTCTGGCAGGGTAACTAAGCTGGATATTGCGCGGGTTGAGCAGCAGTCCAAACCACGCAAAGTCAGGGCTACACCGCGAGCTCGCAGATTAGCCAAGCAGCTCGGTGTCGACTGGCATGCGTTGAGCGGTTCGGGCCGCTTGGGTCGGATTCGAGAGCGTGATATAAAGCTTGCTGCGGGCTCTGGTACAGGTGCTATCAAGCTCTTTACGCAAAGGCGAAAAGCGATCGCCGAGAGGTTGCGTTTAAGCCGAGATCGAACCATTCCCGTCACACTGCACACCCGTTGCGATGCGACTCTTTTAGTGAATTATCGCAAGACATTAAAACAGAGTGGTTCGGCGATTTGTCCTTCTTTTAACGACATCCTCGCCAAGCAAATGGTCGGTGTCTTGGAAAAACATCCAGCGATGCGTGTTCGTTGGAACGCCGACCATAGCGATCTATTGGCACTCGCCCCAGAGGATTGTCATGTTGGTTTAGCCGTCGATACTCCCGACGGGCTGCTGGTTCCTGTGATTCAGGGGGTCGGTGGTTTGGATTTGGATCAAGTTGCCTCTGAGTCCCAGCGACTCATTGGACTAGCGCGATTGGGGCGGCTTACTCGCGGTCAAATGGAGGGTGGGGTCATCACCATCACGAACTTGGGGGCCTATGGGATCGATGCATTCACGCCGATCATCAATTACCCTGAGATTGCTATTTTGGGGGTTGGAGCGATTCGACTCGAACCGGTTTTCGTAGACGGGCATGAGGTTGTGGCTCGACATATCATGACTCTAAGCTTGACGTTTGATCATGCGGCCATCGATGGAGCACCGGCTTCGGCGTTCTTAAAAAGTCTTGTCGACAACTTAGAGAACTACGGCAAGTGATCAATCTTCCTCATCGGGCGAATGAGTGTCTTCCTCTTCTTCGTCGATGTTGCTGTAGTTCAATGGCGAAATGGCCCTGCGAAGGGCTTTCGTCATCGCCTCGATAGGTGGTTCCAGACCGGTAAATAGGCGGTACTGATATGCTGCTTGGCGAACGAACATGCTCAGTCCGGTGATGACAGGGCAGCCTGCGGCTTTGGCTTGCCGAATCAGGAGCGTTTGCTCTGGGTTATAAACCGTATCGAAGACGAGTGTACGTTGATCGAGGTTGTCTTTGCGAAACGGGGTCTCGTCCATCTCTGGGAACATACCGATCGGAGTCCCGTTGATGAGAATATTCGGCTGGACGCTATGTCGTTCGTCCCAGGCAACGGCGCGACCGCCGAGTTCCTTTGCGAGCCGATCGGCTGATTCAAAGTTACGGCTTGAGACGGCCACACGTACACGGCGTTGTGCCAATCCCCAGCCGATGGCCCTGGCTACACCGCCTGAGCCTAGAAGCAGAGCCGAGCGACCTTCGAAGGGATTTGGCTCTTCGAACATCTTAGCCAGCCCATAACCGATACACTCCATAGCGGCGCGATAGTCGGTGTTGTATCCGATCCGATCTTCGCCGTTAAAGACGATGGTGTTGCAAGCACCGATACCTTGCGCGGCCGCTTCGCCCTGGGTCAGCAGAGGCAGCACCGATTGCTTGTGGGGGATCGTGACGCTCAGCCCTCCGATACCTTCGCGCTGAGCCCATCGGACAAACTCTTCGATGTCTTGGGATGCCACACGGAAAGGCAAATACCGATAGTCCAAATCGTTCGCTTGGAAGGCGCTGTTATGGAGCATAGGACTGTAGGAATGAGCCACTGGGTCAGCGACCACACCGAAGATCTTCGTTTTGGCCGTGATGGTGTCGACACGGTAGATGTTCTTCATGTCGTTGTAAGACAACTGTCCGGGTGCGACACGTCGATCGAGGTTAAAGACGCAGTAGGTAAATGGGGCGCCATAACGGGTGGCCAAGATTCTGGTCATTGAACCATAATCACCCATAGCGATTCCGATGGTCGGAACCTTGGCTTTGCGCATCAATTCGATGACGCGAAGCGTATCTGCAAACGATTGAGCTTGTACGGCGACTTTGACGATATCTGCATCGAGTTTGGCCAGCCTAGCATGGATCTCTTCGAGGTTCTCTGGGACACCCTCAAAGTTATGGTAGCTGATGATCCGCTTGGTCTTGCCATAACGTGGAATTTTGGCGGCAGTATCCTCTTCCAAGTCAACGTACTCGACCCCGGTAGCGATCGATTGGCGAAGCAGCAGCAATCGATCTTCTTCGGATTTTTCCCAGCGGCCACCATCCTCCTTGCGACGGCAGGTGACGACTACCGGTGTAGGGCGGTTCTTTAAGATTCGAGCGAGTTCAACACTGCGGGCAATATAGTCCATTCGCAGTTCGACCAGCTTGGCACCTTGGGCCGCTACATCGAGATGTTCTTGGATCGTGTGCTTGTGGCGAGTTCGAGCGATAGTAACGCAAAGCATGCTGGAAGAAACAGAAGCGAGATAGGTTTTACTTGTTGGGAGGACCGGACCAAGTCAAAAATCTCTTTAACAGAGTCGGTCCGGGTTCGGTTAAAAAACTCTCAGGATGGAACTGCCATCCCTCGACGGCATAGTGCCGATGGCGAACCCCCATGATAATTCGATTTCCTTGGGAGTCTTCCACCCACGAAGAAACCTGCAAGCAGCTAGGTAAACTTTCCGGAAGAATCACCAAGGAATGGTAACGTGTGGCGATGAATGGGTTGGCTAGTCCGGCAAACATTCCTTGATCGTCGTGGTAGATGCGATCGGTTTTCCCGTGCATGAGCTCCGGTGCCCGGACTATCTTGCCACCAAAGGCCTGGCCGATCGATTGATGTCCGAGGCAAACCCCAAGGATCGGAAATTCTTGATGAAGTTTCTCGATCAGCGGTACACAGATCCCCGCTTCGTTGGGTGTGCAGGGACCTGGTGAGAGCAAGATTCGCTCGGGACGCATCGCTCGGACTTGCTCGACGGTCAGTTCATCGTTTCGAACCGTGCGAACATCGAGACTTGGATCGATTTCTCCAAGCCTTTGAACGAGGTTGTAGGTGAACGAGTCGTAATTGTCGATCAACAGGATCATTGATCTGGTAATTTCCTGACGAAACAGTTACTCTACTCGACCCGGTAACAGGACGAATAATCCAAGTTGGGCCACATTCGGCCTCAATAGGGTAACGACAACCGGGAAAAAAAGGTACTGCTTTGGCCGAAAACGTGCTGAAGTTGCACCAAGGAATCGACGATAACGACAGTGCCGACTTTTCATTAAGCTCAAGCAATCCCGGACAGCTTTTATGGTACGCACCCCGTCTGTTGGATCCCCATCAGGGCCTTTCCTAGGATCCGGTCTTTTTGACACTTTCGGGAACTCTTCGATCCTCAGCACCCAAACGAGCCAATCGGGCATCGTCAGTAAGCTGGGCCAGTCGGATGCGAAGTCATCTACGTCGCGCTCTGGTTTGTGGGGTTCGAGCTCGAACCAATCCACGAGCGGAGCTCAGTGGCCTTTGGGTTCCGGAGCGAGCGATTCGACCAGCAAGTCCAGTCGTTAGTGGACGTTCGAGTACGCCCAACCTCGAGCCCAGAGCAATTGCATCTGAGCTCGGTTGTAGTCTGAAATCGCCTTGAGATAAGCCCTTTCACAAGCTTCGAGAGCTTGTGCGGATTGAAGGCATTCGATCGGCAAACCCTGCCCTTGGTGGATCCTTTCGAGGTTCTTCTCGTAGGAATCATTCGCCGACTCAACCGCTTGTTCGCACGTGTCGATCTGCTCGCGACGAACCGACACCTGCGCTCGAGCCTCGGTGACTTGCTGGACGATTTGGTCGTATAAAACTTGCATCGACAACATCGCTTGCCTGACTTGCGATTTTCGTTCATCACGCGCGGCTTGTTCCCCAACCCCTAGGTTTCGAAGTTCCCAGGTCATCATGGCATCGATATCGTAGCGACCTCCCCAATTTCCAAAGCTTGATCCTAAACCACCTCCGAAACGACCTGTACTGTAACCGACTTGAAGGTTCGGGACATAGGGAGCCGATTTCTCCCGTTCAAGTAGCGCTTCAACGCTGGATAGCTGCGCCTTGGCTTCGCCATACTCAGGTCTTTGGCAAAGAGCCAGTTGAATGTCCTCTTGTTCGGTCATGGACGTATCGACCAGATCCAAAGGGAGCGCCCGTTCATCCTCTGGAACAAGAACCTGCACGCTCGAGAGGCTCATGAACCTAGCGAGCCTTGCGGATGCAGACAGCTTTTTCTCTTTGATGCCTAAAGCTCGAGTCTCAGCAAGGGACATTTCGGTGCTCATACGCTGAGCGTCCGATACAAGCCCTTTACCTACCTGCGCATAGTCCTGAGTGATTTTGGAAAGCTCTTGAAGCCTATCGACAGATGCGAGCATTAAGCTCTCGTCTTGGTAGGCATCTAGCAGGTCGAGATAAGCGATCGCGACGTTCAAGAGAGCTTGGTTCTTGACGATCCACTCTCCGTGCTGTCGGGCAGCAACCATTCGATCGGCTGCCTTGGGCAGAAAGATTGCATCGGCCAAATGGAATTGAGCGACTAGTCCTGGACGGGTTGTCGTGCCGGCTGCAATTGCCCCAGCACCTAAACCCGCCTGCAATGAATTGTTGCTGATATCAACTATCGATCCATCGATCGCTTGATAGTTTCCGTCGTGCCGGTGGTAGTTCATACCCGCTTGGATCGAAGGCAACCACATGGCGGCAGCCCGCTGCTGTTTGGCTTGCGCTTCGTAAACACGCCACATGGCGTGCTGGACCATCGGGTGAGCGGTGTCGACTTTCGAGAGGGCTGTCGGCAAATCGATTCCGATCGTGTCCGATCCGTCTGATCCGTCCGATCTGTCTGATCCGTCCGATCTGTCTGATCTGTCTGATCTGTCTGATCCGTCTGATCCGTCTGATCCGTCCGATCCGTCTGATCTGTCCGATCTGTCCGATCTGTCCGATCTGTCCGATCTGTCTGATCCGTCTGATCTGTCTGATCTGTCTGATCCGACGGATCTCGATTGGATGAGGGTTGTGCAACCGCTGAGGATCGGGATGGTAATCCACAGGATGATCGCAGCACATTTGACGTATCGCATGCAAAAATCGATCCTGTGACCAATGGACTCTCTTAAACGCTTGGCAACTGCGGCCTTTGGGGTTTATAGGGAATATTCCGATAAGACTGCAATCCTGACTGGATCCTGAGAGCAAGAATAGGCTCTGATTTGGCTTGCTTCTGTTAAACTGGGTGTTCTCGGCGATCTGCACCAAGAAAACTTGGTCGAGTTTTCAAGCACACTTTGTAAACATCTGGGCCTTATGCAACTGATTCTTTCGGCGATGCGCCGACCTGCAACGGTCTTGGTTTTGGTCTTTAGCATCATACTGGCTTGCTTTCTAGCGATCGGGCCAGCGGTGTTCCAGCAGCTTAAGTGGGGCTATCCCGAAGGTCTTCCCAAGGGGATGGAGGTCGATGTTTTCCCTAAGCTTCATTTGCCTGTGATCTATGTTTGTCAGCCTTACGGTGGTATGGATCCGGCGCAGATGGAAGGGTTCCTGACGAACTACTACGAGTACCATTTTCTTTACATCAGCGGTATCCATCATGTGGAGTCTCGCAACGTCCAGGGCACGGCGCTGATGAAGTTGTTTTTCCATCCTGAGACGGACATGTCTCAAGCGATGGCCGAAACGATCAACTACGTGAACCGTTCTCAAGCGTTTATGCCTCCCGGTACGGTTTCCCCTTTTGTGATGCGTTTTGATACCGGCAGTGTTCCAGTGGGTTACTTGGTTCTATCGAGCGACACGCGGAGCATCTCCGAAATTCAAGATCTGGCTCTGTTTCGAGTCCGACCGATGTTCTCGAATCTCCCTGGTGTGTCTGCTCCTCCGCCTTTCGGTGGTTCGGCCCGGTCGATCGTCATCTCGGTGGATCCGAAAAAGCTTCAATCCTACAGCATGTCACCTGATGAAATCATCACGGCGTTGACCAAAGGAAACACGCTGAGTCCTTCTGGTAATCTACCTTTGGGTGAATCCTATCCGATTGTCCCTATCAACTCGGTGGTCAAGGATCCTCAGGAGCTCTCGACGATCCCGATCCGGACCGGAGAGCATCCGGTTTATATCCGAGATATTGGAACGGTCAGCGATTCGGCCGATGCCCCTGCCGGTTATGCGTTGGTCAATGGTCGCAGGGCGGTATACATTCTTGCGAATAAGCGTGCGGACGCTTCTACCTTGAGTGTCATCGAACAAATCAAAACGGCGATTCCTAAGATGAAAGAGGCATTAGGTACAGATGGTGAGGGGATTGATGTGCGGTTTGAGTTTGATCAATCGCGCTTTGTGACTAGGGCTGTTTGGAGCGTCGTCAGCGAGGGCATGCTTGGGGCAGTCCTAGTGGGTCTGATGATTGTATTGTTTCTTCGCGACTGGCGAAGCGCTTTGGTTGTGGTTTTGAATATACCGCTTGCGATCGGTTGTTCGATCGTAGCTCTTTGGCTCACGGGGCAAACGATCAATCTGATGACCCTCGGTGGACTAGCTCTTGCCGTTGGGATCCTGGTCGATGAAGCGACCGTATCGATTGAGAATATTCATACGCAGCTTCAAAAAGGTTTACCTTTAGCGCGAGCCGTACAGGTCGGATCCCTTGAAACAGTGGTTCCTCGGCTGCTAGCAATGCTATGCATCTTGGCCGTCTTTGTTTCGTCGTTCTTCATGCAGGGGGCGGCACGGGGGATGTTCGTTCCGTTGTCGCTGGCCGTCGGTTTTTCGATGATCGCTTCGTACATTCTTTCTAGCACGCTGGTTCCGGTCCTAGCTGTATTGCTTTTGCGACCGCTTGGCCATACAGCGCATCATGACGAACACGACTCGTTGGATTGGTTTGGTCGGATCCGGGCGACTTATGAATCCATTCTTTCGCGATTGATCCAATTCCGCTGGGTGCTCGCGGGAGTGTATTTAATCGGCTGTGTACTTGCTATTGCCGCGATTCCTCCAAGGCTTGGACAGAGCATTTTTCCGGTTGTCGATGCTGGCCAGTTCAGGCTACGCATGCGAGGCCCTGATGGCACTCACATCGAAAAAACCGAATCGCTTGCGAAACAAGCTCTTGAGATCATCGACCAGGAAATTGGTAAGGAGAACGTCAGTCTGACACTTGGCTATGTTGGGATGATCCATTCGAACTTTCCTGTCAATGCAGTTTATCAGTGGTCTCGTGGGCCAGAGGAAGCCATTTTGTACGTCGATCTTCGGGAAGGTTTTCCGCTCTCGGATCAACAGCTCCAAGAAAGGCTTCGCGAGCGGCTTGCTCTGGCGATGCCAGAAGTTCGTTTTTCGTTTGAACCTTCGGATATCGTCAACGAGGTGATGAGTTTTGGCTCACCTGCTCCAATCGAAGTTGTCGTCAGTGGAACAGACTTTGGTAAGAACCGTGAGTTTGCGGAGAAGCTACGCCAAGTGCTCACTCAAGTTCCCTCGTTGCGTGATGTACAGCTAGGCCAGTCGATGGACTATCCTACGGTACAGGTCAACGTCGATCGCCAGAAGGCTGGGCTAGCAGGGATTATGCCTTTGGATGTATCACGAGCTTTGGTCACTGCAACTTCTTCGAGCCGTTTCGTGGTACCCAACTACTGGGCTGATCCTAAAAGCGGGATCGCTTATCAAGTCCAAGTCGAGATTCCACGGTCTGTGGTACGCTCTGTCTATGGTGTTGAGGGCGTCGCGTCAACGGAGCAACTCGGTCGCATACCGCTTAGGAAAACACAAGAGGGACAAGTTTTGATCCGTGACGTAGCGAGCATCGAAGCTGGCACGATGCCTGGACAATTCGATCGCTACAACATGAAGCGACAAGTGACTCTGACAGCCAACATGGTGGGTAAAGACTTGGGTGGCGTGGCTCGTGATGTGCGCTCAGCGCTCAAGCTTGCCGGTCAAGCACCTGCGGGTAGTGCGATCGAGGTTCGAGGTCAGATTCCGCCTATGCAGCAGATGCAATCGGGACTTGCTATCGGGCTTATTCTTGCCATCGCTGCGATTCTTTTGCTTCTGACGGCTAGCTTTCAATCCTTGCGTTTAGCTTTGGTTGCTGTTTCGACGATTCCGGCCGTTTTGGTCGGGATCTTATTGACGCTCTATTGGACAAATACGACCATCAACATACAGTCGTTCATCGGCGCGATTATGGCTATTGGTGTTGCGATGGCGAACGCGATCTTGCTTGTGGATTTTTCCGAGAAGAGACGTCGAGAGTTCGGTGAGGTCAAACAAGGTGCTGTACTAGGGTCATCGAGTCGGCTCAGAGCGGTTTTGATGACTAGCTTGGCGATGATCGCCGGGATGATCCCGATGGCTTTAGGCTTTGGGGAAGCTGGCCAGCAGAATGCTCCTTTGGGATTGGCCGTTCTTGGTGGTTTGATCGCTGCGACGATGTCGACTCTACTGATTTTACCCTTGTTTTTTGTAATTGCGCAGAGCAAGGCAACTGGGGCGTCTGCTTCCATGGATCCTGATGACCCGCAAAGCCGTTACTATGGAACTTAAAGGCATGTCCAAATCGAGCTCCTTTTTGAACAATGTTAAGCTACAGAAGCTCAAAGCCGCTGGATGCTTAACGATCTTGGCTGCGATAGGCATTGGGAGTCTGGGTTGTAAACCTTGGGTTTCTCCCATGGAAGTTGAATCTCCGAGCAAAGCTTCCTCATCGCTTGTCGAGCGAGTTACGGCAGGTCCTGTTGCTAAGAAAACGCTGCAACTCTATTCGTTGCAACCGGCTCGCGTCGAGCCTTATGAGCAGGCGCCGATTTTGTCTAAGGTTTCCGGTTATGTCGATTCGGTTGCAGTCGATGTTGGAGATAAGGTTCACAAGGGTGATCTGCTGATCGCTTTGAGTGCGCCCGAGTATGAAGACTCGGTGGTTACCAAATTGGGTTTGATCGATCAGGCAACTTCGCAAGTTAAGCAAGCCGAGGCTGCTTTGGTGGCTAGCCAAGCGTCCGTCGATTCGGCTCAGGCTTTGGTAAAGCAAGCACTAGCGGGCATCGATAGGGCTGAGGCACAGGTTCAACGTTGGACATCGGAAAATGCTCGAATCTCCAAGCTTGCTGATCAAGGAACCGTGACGAAGCAGCTTGCCGACGAAACCTTGAGCCAATTTAAAGCTGCTCTCGCCAGTAAAAAAGAGAGCGAAGCGATGGTGGGTTCCGAGCAAGCTCGGTTGCTTGAGGCCCAGGCTCAAGTCGGAAAAGCTCGTGCGGATCTGGAGGCTGCCACGGCTAAATGTTCGGTTGCCAAGAGTGAACATGCTCAAGCGGTTTCGATGACCAAGTACTTACGAATTTTGGCCCCTTTCGATGGGGTGATCAGCGAAAGGAACATTGACACAGGCCATTACGTCCAACCTGCCGGCTCGAACCCTGATAGACCACTGCTTACGATCACCAATTCCGACCGGGTTCGAGTCTATGTCGATATTCCAGAGGCCGAAGCTTCTTACGTCGATGCTGGTCTTCAGGGTGATTCTGTCGAGATATTGGTGCCGACCAAGCCTGGTTTACGAATCCCTGGAAAGGTGACCAGAAGTTCGTCGAGTCTGGATCCTCAGAGCCGTTGTTTACCGATCCAGATCGAGCTGGAGAATAGCGACCATCAGCTCCTTTCGGGAGCTTTTGTTCAAGCGAAAGTTCTGCTCGATGAGAAAACCGATGTTTTAGCTTTACCCATCGGAGCGATCGTCCGCAAAGGGGACGAGTCCTACTGTTGCGTGGTGGAAGGTGGAAAAATAGAGTTTCGTTCGATCCAGTTAGGAATAAGGGTAGGCGATGAGGTTGAAGTCCTTTCTGGATTGGATGGCAGTGAAACGGTGGTCTTAGCCCGAGCCGGCTCGCTCAAGGCTGGTCAAAGCATCGAGGTTATCTTGAAAAAATAGGCTACTTGTTCGGTACGTACGAAAACGCTTTTCTAACGATTTTCGACAGAAGGCCATCCTGCTGATTCCTCTTTTTTACTTCGGCGTCCAATTGACTCGTGATGCGACTCAGGAGTTCATCGACTTGATAGTCTCTGTCTTCGATGATGATCGCATCTCCATTGCTGATCTCGACGACGACTCTACAGGCTTTGTCTTTTCCCCCAAAAAGAGGCCCGTTGGTATCGATGATATGCAGGCTGGCTCTTTCGACTTGTTGATTGAGTTTTTCTAAAGCTTCATGCATTCTTTTTCTCGTCAAGAGCATCGTTTTTGGAGAAATCTCTACTCCTGAGGATTGGATATTGGTGGTCATAAGGTTCAATGGTTATACAGGAGCTTGGTTGGGGAATTGTTCAGTTTTCTCGTACTGAGTATCGCGGTGCTCGTACTCGTACTCGAAAACGCCTGAATCGATTCGAGTCGATCGCTTTTTCAAAGGACGCTGGAATCCCAGTAGTCGGGACGTCAGTCAACGACTTCCCAACACGTCCCTTCGAGTACGAGTACGAAAAGAACCAGTGCTATAAATTCTCTGCTACGATGATTCCTGATGACCGTTATAGGTTGGGATCGTAGGAATCGTTTCTTCGAAAGCCCTTGCGTTTGTCTTGTAGTTTTTGGCTGCGCCGTTCGATGGATGCTTCTAGTCGATCCATGAGTCGGTGGATCAAGACACCCAATTTCGAGTCTCTATCTTCGATGACCAAGCTTTGTTTATTACGCCATCTGACCACCAATCTGGCTTGTTTATCGAGTCCTTTCCGATCGGGTCCGTTGATATCCTCGATCTTTAGATTGACATCATTGACTTTATCCTTGAGTCTCGCGATCGCTTGATCGACTCTCTGCTCGATGTAGGTGCGAAGCTGAGTACCCAAAGCGACTTTGTCGCAACACAGATTCAAATGATTCATTTTGCGTGTCTCCTTTTGAGTGAGGTGATCGGACAATCAACTCTAGGAGGAAGATCGCTTTTGAAAATCGAATTTAGGCAACTATTTAGTTTGAATAATTTTAAGTGTTCTTTGGCTTACGGTAGCACGCGAATCAGTTAGGCGCCGGTAGATCTCGCTTGGTAAATCGCCAGAAGGCTACGCTGTAGGCAGCCAGCCCCAGGAGCATCAAGATCGATACATATCCCATAGGGCCAATGGTTTCTTGCCAGCTTTTGGCATGCTGAGCATTGCTCAGATACCATTGTCGCTCTGGATGGTTGTGGATCTGCTGGATCATCCAAGCGGGTTGATAGGCTGACAGAAAAGTCAGTGGTTTGAAGATCCCCATCGATGGCGTGGATTTGGACAAGATAAACAGCAATAGGCTCAGCACGTAGATACTGATGACAATTCCTATCGAACGCCAACGGTACTGATCGAAGCTGCTGGCCATGACGCCCAGACCCAGTACCGCAAACCCTAGGGAAAAGAGATTCATCGTCGCTGCGATAAACTCCTGCGGCTTAACGAGTTGATTCAAAGGTACATTCTGCATTTGCTTTGGGGTAAACGGATTGTTGATCGTCCATTCCAACCAGGGCAGGGTCAGCTTGGAAGCCGATGCTACGGGCGTTGAGTTGGTGTGGATACCCAGGTAGAGACCAGCATAAATCAGCAGGCACAGCAAACCCAAGCCTGCGATGGTCACTAGAGCGTGGCTGGCTAGTACCATCGAGCGTTGCACGGGTTGGGCCAAAAGCATTTCCATGGTGCCACGGTTCAGTTCGCCACTTACCACATCGGTTCCCCTAGCGATGCACCAAGTCAGCACGCATAGCAGCACGACCGGTTCATCGTAGGTGATGCCAATGATTCCGTGATACGTCAAAAACTGTTCGAGGGGTACCGGTGCAAATTTCTCGAATGCCTTGAATTGCTCGATAAGCGGCGCAAAACCTGTCAGCTCAAATTGGCTTACCGTCCAGATTCTTACCCATGGAAAAAAGAAGAGTACTAAGGCCAGGGCGCACCATAGCAGTATGGATTCGTGGAGGTATTTCTTTATCAGAATGCGAAACATGTTCTAGCAGGCCCACTTTCTGAAGGCTTTCCCGTAGACCTCGACGGCTCTTTGCAATTGTTCGATAGCTACCCACTCGTCCTTGCGGTGGGCTTGTTCGATGCTACCTGGTCCGCACACTACGAGTTTCGATAGCCTTTGCAAAACCGCTCCATCGGTTCCGTAGCTTACGGTTTTGGATTTACCCTGACCTGTGATGGCTAAGAGTTCTTGGATCCAAGGCGAAAGTGGATCGACGCTCCAATGAGCTTTTTCCCCTTTGTCGATCCATTCGAGGTT
>Ga0315903_10008024_pt1 | contig 13081 bp, 18 predicted proteins | sample LakEriMetagenome_7_FD_203524 | JGI IMG/M metagenome (GOLD analysis project Ga0315903, IMG submission 203524) | Freshwater fungal communities from buoy surface, Lake Erie, Ohio, United States - Buoy 2 MA119 | ecosystem: Environmental > Aquatic > Freshwater > Lake | place: USA: Lake Erie, Ohio...
GGTCGTGATACCAATTATTATTTATTTGATTTAAATCTATTTCCCATAAATCACTTCCATAAACACCAAAGAAATTTCCGTGATTTGGGTCTTGAGCAAACACCATTGGTAATGGTTCTACATCAGGGAAATTGTGTGACATATAGTTTGCTGTCTGTCTTCCCACTTTGGGTAATAATCCATTTTTCTGAATACTCTCTCTGTTTTTATACGTTGAGTAATGATGTAACTTACCTTTTGGTGTTGCGGGTTGCAACATATCTTTGAGTTGCCTTACTTCTAATAATACTTTCTTTATTACGGATTTTAGATTCATATCAAACAATATTTAATGTTTTTTCATCAATAAAAATCAAATCAATTTCAATCTGTTTTGTTAATTTCTTAAAGTTATAAATGTTGGTGATATTTTGTTTGAGAGGAGCTTTTTGTCTCATCTCATTTATTTTTTCCATTGGTATTGTTACTTCTTCTTCTGACTCATCTTGGGGATTAATAAATGTCATATTACCATTTGTGTCATCAAATGATTTGATAAAAATATTCATCGAAATACCGTTCTCAACTCTTGCCTGAACTCTGTATATATAAACCTTTTTATTATCTTTATCAAAGAAATTTATATTACCTTTAACTGAAGGTTTGATTTTAATTTCATTGGATTGCTCATACAAATTCATCATTTCTTTTATCCTTTGTATGTTTTCTTGTAAGTTCATATATTATAAATATGAAACTTCAGTAATAATTTTATGTAATTGTGTATGGATATGTAGGTTTTATATAACTATTAACTTTAATTTGACTTGACTTCAAACCAAAAACATCCTTCAATTGTTTTTTTAATTTTATTATATCTACTTTGTTGTGTGCATTACAAAGTGCGTATAATCCACAATTATCATCTATAACTACATTACATAATACGTTATATGTTTCATCAGTTTTTTTTACACTGACTTTTATAGTTTCGTCGTTTCTAAATACATTGGTGACAAACTTTTTTATACTTTCTGTAATGTCTCTTTTCATTTTTACACATTAAAAATACGAAAATAAATTAAACTAATCAAAGTTTTTGGTTATAATTTTTTGTGCTTTTAATAATTCTTTTTTATATAGTTTTTTTATGGTATCTTTCATTCCATAATAAAACATCATTGAGTGCGGTATTTCAATAACCTTTTCTAAATCATCTATTATGACTGTCATCATTGCCTCAGCAAATTGATCATAATCACAAAGTTCGTAACTTTCACAGATATCTTCACGCTCCATATCTGAACTCCAATCAATCATATATTTGATATTATCATAAACAATTTCATCCAATTTATCTTTTGTTATTCTTCTTAAAAAATGATGTGGTTTGTATTCATCTTCTTTACTTTCTCTGATTACTCTTCCTTTAAGTTTAGACCAAACAATTAAAATATTTTGTGCGTCCTTTTGTATCTTTCTTTCTAAACTTCTAATATTATCAATTCCAACTCTTTCCATTGCACCACTGATGAGTTCATTTTTGATTTCTTCAGCCATCTCTAAAACCTCATCATAACTTTCTTCATCACCAATGTGTTTATACTTAAATTCGTGTTCTATCCTATCTTTACCCATATATAATAATGGACTGGCACCATACATATTTATAATACCTGATTTACGAACTTTTTCTAAATAGTCGTATATCTTTCTAAGATTATACGTTCTATTTAATTCTGTGTGTAATTTAAGTGCCTCACTCATTCTAAAAAATAAATATCAACAAAATAAAAAAACCAACATTATTGTTGGTTCTCTGTTTGTAAGTTAATGAATGGTGTTATTCGTTTCTCAATCACATCACAATAGTTTGGTGATAGTTCAATACCCAACCATCTTCTTCCAAGGATTTCTGCAGCAACAAGAGTTGTTCCACTTCCTGCAAATGGGTCTAAAACAATATCATTCTTGTAGGTTAGAATCTTAATTGCTTTGGTTGGGATGTCCATTGAAAAGGTTGCTTTGGTAAGTGATTTTGTATCCGCAAAATAATTCCACTGTCCATACACATACTCCATAAATTCTTTCTTGTCCTCGTCTTCATAAACAACCTTCTTCTTTTTTGTTCCATCTTCTTGTTCTACCTCAATGGTTGTTCCCTTCCATTGTGGTTCACCTTTTACTTTTTTAATATGTTGTTTTTTGTAAGCTAATACTACACACTCTTTCGGGTTATAAATATATGGCGAGCTACAACTCATCCAAGAACCCCACGCAGTTGTTTTAGAACGATGAGGCGATTGTTCCTCTAAATCCACGATACCAAAGAACCCAAATCCAATTTCTTTCATTATTTGCCACATCTCTGAAACAAAAAATATTCTTCCCCCTTTCTTTTGCCTGTTAATTTCGTAAGGGATGTTTAATGCGATTCGTCCATCATCCTTTAATACGTTATACGCTTCGGTTAGCCAAGTTTTTGCAAACACCAAATAATCCTCAAACTGAACGTCATCGTCGTGTGTGTCATAATCAATACCAACACCATAAGGTGGTGATGTACAAATTAAATCAACACATCCTTTGGGTAGTGTCTTCATTACCTCAATACAATCCCCATTTATTACTTTATTTGTTTCTATCATAAATTAAGTTTAGTAATTTTTCCAAAGAGTTTCAACCTTTGTTTTCTTTTTAAAGGTGCCATCAATTGTGTTAACCTCAAAGTTTATTTTTTCAAAACCATTTTCCGTCAATCTATTATACATCTCACAATCGTAACCACTAATAAGAATTTTTGATTTTGATTTGATGACAACATCCAAAAACTTTTCGTGTTGTTTGTCAACCATATCAACATTATATCTTGTGTCAGTTCTGGTTGAATGAACGTATGGTGGGTCACAATAAATTAAGATATTATCTTGGTTGTATTTTTCAATTAATCCTATCCCATCTCTATTCAACATAATAATCTTTGACAACCTTTGATGTAATTCAGGTAATCTATCAATTGCCGAAAGAAAATCCGATGTAGATTTACTCATCTTTCTTCTTATTGTGGTGTTCAATGTGATTCCGCCAATTCCATTCCTTGAGGTTCTATTAACATAAAAGAAATGAAACGCTCTATCAACAATTGACTGTTCTTCTTTTAATTTTTCTTTATATTCTTTTCTTAAATCTTCAGAAAAATGAACCAAGTCACACTTGAACTTGAACTGTTCAAACAAATCTTTATCTGACAATACTTTATACAATGAATAAACGTTTTGTTCCAAGTCATTATATATCTCATTTTCTGTTTCAGGTTTTTTTAACCCTACCGAAAATGAACCCCCGAATGGTTCAATGTATGTGTTGTATGTCCCTTGTTCAGGGAAATGTTTGATAATATTTTTAAACATAGTTCCTTTACCTCCGAAATATTTTATTGGTGTGTTCATAATATAAAATATAAAACATTACATCTGAAAAATCAAACAATTATTTTTTTGACAGAACGGAAATAAATGTTTACCTTTGTGATATAACTCAAAATTTAAAACTATGTTAAAAGAAAAAATGATTAAGTTGTGGGAGAACTCACGGGAGATTTTACGAAAAATTGGTATTGGTATTTTGTTAATAATTACGGTGGGTGCTGCTTTTGTTGGTGGGTTCGTATATCGTAAGGAAACTGCACCAAAAGTGAAGGGTATTGAGATGGTTAAAATTGACAAGTCACAAGTGAACTTGGCTTTGGATGAGCATAATCACCTTATTGTTATTGAACGTGCGACAGGGAACTACACCGTGTATGATGATTCAATTGGTGTTGCTATTTTCAAAATTTACGCAAGAAATATTAAATTAACTGAATAACATGAAAATTAAGTCATATATAATTGGGTTTTACATTCTTACGGTGTGTTTTTTATTCACGTATGCCTTTTCATCTTCTGAAACAATTAACAAACCTGTGGTTTCACTGTCTGATAAAAGTAATTATCAAAACAGAACACCCGTATCAATTGTGATGTTTGAGATGATTGAGAAGTATGCTGAGGAATATGACATTCCAAAGTATGTCGCATACAATGTTGCGTATAAGGAAACAAGATACAGAGGTCCGTTTGATTGGGGTTACAATCCCCATCAAACATCAAGTGTAGGGGCATTAGGTCCGATGCAGATTATGCCGAGAACATCTTATTCAATTAATAAAGTCGTTTATTCAAATGATAAGATTAAATCCGATATCAGGTTGAATGTTAGAACAAGTATGAAACTTCTTCGTAAGTTACACAACAAATACAATAATTGGTCTATGGTTTGTGGACACTATAACACAGGTCGTGCAATGATTAATGAATACGGTAGGTATTGTGGAACAAATACAGATTACAAAGGTAAATGGGTGGAGTTCAAAATTTAACTCCCCCTTTTCTTTCTTCCTTGACAATGAGCTCTTTGTGAAAAACCTTTTGGATTGTTACAGTTGATACTTTTTTTGTATTTTTCACTCCATTTCTCATCTATCTCTTCTTTTTCCACATTCAATGGGTCAAAAATTAACACATCATTTTCCTCATAGAATTTAGTTGTCTCTAACTTACTTACGGCATCATTTATTACCTCACAATCCATACCACCCTCAACAGGCCACTCCTCAACCATAAAAATAAAAGGGAAAACACTTTGTAATTGTTTTTTCAATTTTTTTATGTCTGAATAGGCACTGTATTTATGTTTGACTGCAACATAAACAATAATTTGCGTTTTTGCGGGATTACTTACAGATATTAAAAAATATTTACAAACTTTGTTAGAAACTTTTATTCTTTCTAAAAACTTTTTGATTGAGTTTAAATTTTTTCTTATGTCCTTTTTTTTTTCAACCTCCTCATTAAGAGAAGATTGCCCTTCGGTATAACCTCGTAATGTTTTCACAAACTCACTCTGTATTTGTTTAACCAAATCAACATATGTTTTATTTGTTTTTGTTTCAGTCGGTTCAATTGATATGCCCTCTTTTTTGATTTGATTAAGTGCCGCTGCCGCTTGTTTTTCAGATATACTACCAAATCTCAATAATTTACCTTTGATGTCATTAACAAAATTATTATCACCAGTATAATTTGCAATTGGTAAAAATTCTTGTGATAAAGTATCGGTATTGGGGTTGGTTTTATTTCTATAAAGATAATTAATACCTGATATGTTTGTTATACATTTATGTCCCCCTGAATTTGCTTTTATTACATCTAAACCATTGACTGAAACTCTATCCAATAAATCTTTTTGTTTTGGTGATAATTGTTTGTATAATTTGGTTGTAATACTATCTAATATATCTTTGAGCCTATCGCCACCTTCAATACGTAATGAATCAACACCACCGTATAATGCCATCATGTCTTTGAATGTGAATCCGACTGACGCATACTCTGCCTCAATTTCTGATATTCTTTTCAAATCCCCAAATGTTACTTTGATACTACTCAACTCTGGTACCATTTTTTCTAAAACCTCATCTTTGATTTCACCTAAATTAACCCCTTTTAGTGCTCTATCTTTTTTGAATGGATTACATGATGCTTGAACCATACCTAATGGTAATCCTGTAACTAAAAAGTCCGCATCTGGGTTGTTTCTGAATGGTGTGTATCTATCATAAGATCCAGGTTTAATCATAGAACCGAGTCCATATTGTGAGATGACTGAACCATATTTATCAACACCACTTTCTTTTCTTTTTTCTATATAACTTTTTTGGTGTTGAGCCATCTCTTCGGGTCTTGCATACCCTCTCTCTGTGGCTTGTTTTCTTATATTATTAAGTATGCTCAACAAAGATGGTTTAGAGTTCAAAACCAAATCCTCAAGGAATCTTGGTTTATTTTTATATGCCAACAACAATTTATTTGTAACAAGTCCCATCATCAACTTGTTTCTTTTCATTTCTTCATTTCTATCATATTTAAAGAAATAATTCATCACCATTTCAGGTGTTACTTCATTTGGAACAAAGTTTGCTGAATCTACAATTGATATTAACTTGATGTCATCCGCAGGAAATATTTCTTTAGGTGATATTGTTTGAGAAATTGTCTCTACGTTACTCCTTGAGGCTTTGAAACTTGTGGCTTTTGTTTCTTCTGCACCCGCTTGTGTATCGTGGTGATCGGTATGAATTTCAAACATTGGTTTACCATGAGCAAAATCCACAAGAACAGGCATAACATCTCCTGATGCGTCAGGTTTCTTTATTGCAAACTCTTTAGAACCATACTGAATTATTTCAGCATCAACAACATTAATTCCATGTTGTTCTAAATAATTCTTCATCCCTATTGCGGTTGTAACACCATCCAAGTCTTGGTGAAAATATATTTTAGCTTTTTTATATCTTCTTGCCAATTCTTTAATACCTCTTATTCCACCCTCATTAAGTAGTTCTTCTTTTAATATTCGTCTAATCGTTTTTAACATACTAATAAATATAAATGTGATTCTTATTTATCACTGTTTAGATGGTTTTTCCAAAATGAAACTAAGTTTTTATCGTCATATTTTTCCATTTGACTATCCCACCCACAGTTATGACACAAATAAGGATGTTTATCTTTTTTTTCAATAACCCAACTATGGCCGCATTTGCATTTCAGTTTATCACCAAACAACTTGTTTGCTTGTTTTTCTGTAATCAATATTTTCATCTGAAAACAATTTCATCGGGGTTTAATGGTAATGTATTGAAAATAACTTTATCATACGTTGTTCCTTTCTTTGATTTGTTATTTGTAAATATTCTTAAATCTGAATCATTTTCTAAAATTATCATTTCTTTTGATTGTTCATTATAAAAAACTAAATAATTAATATCATCTTTATTATATCCCCTATAAGGATATTTTTTTGTGAATATCTCTGTTTTATTATCTGATTTTCTTACAAACAATAATGGTTTTACTTGGACTGTTGCTTTTTTGTTTTCTTTAGTTAAAACTATGTCTTCCCCTTTTTTTGTATCAGATGAAGATCCTGGACAAAAGTTCATATTACCATCTGCACCTGTCGCATTTTTGAGTATAGTAAATACCTCTTTTTCACCTCTAATACCTTTGGTAATAGCCCTTAAATTCATTATTACAAGTTCTTCAAACTCTGTAGTATTTAACTTTGTTCTGATAAATTCTTCAATAAATAAAAGAAAGTTTTCTATTGTTTCATCAACTTCTGTCTGTTGTCTGAATTTGTCAAGGAGTTTATCCAATACCAATCCACTTGTATTAAAGAAGTTTATAACCGACCACTTTGAACTTGGGACTTTCATCCTTCTACTATAGTCAGTAAAAGAATATATATCTATTATCCCTTCATTTGTATAACAATCAATATTTGGATTGTCTGCCTTACCCCATTTACCCATTGGTTTGAATATCTTTTCAAAAATACCGAGTATTGCATTTTTGAACTTAAAATTGTTTTTCAAATAACTTGAGGACAGAGTGTTTTTTTTTATTTCGTCTTCTTTAATGATTCCCATCATTTTTCTCATACGTGATGTTTCAATCAGTGATATATTATTCATAATCTTCTAATTTTATTTCCAAATTCAAATTGTCGTTTTCCCACTCTGAATAAATTTGATTAATATAAATAATCACATCTTCACCCCATATTCTTATTTCTCCTGCAACACCCTCATTTTCATACCAAAACTTACCAAGATATTTTTTAACTATATCATATGTAATATCCCAAAATTTATCCTTAACAGTTACATCAGTAATTAGTTTTTCACCATACTTTAAAGTGATTATATCTCCATCACCCCATTGTCCAAAAAAATCAATGTCTATTATTGAAACATTTTCTTCCTCTTGTATTTTATGAATTTTTTCAACTGTTGTTTGATTAAACTCTGATAAATCTTCGGTCTCTTCTATTCTATTTTCAAATTTGTGTTTTGATTCCGTTTGAAATACTATCTTATTTTCAAATGGTTTGATGTATATTGAAAGTGACCACATATAATCCATTTCTGTTTCAACGTTATCGTATATAGTTTTGAAGTTGTCCCAAATAATCTCCTCTACGATTTTTTCTATATTTTTTGATGGTTCAATACTTTTATTAGGATTAATTGAGAATTTACCATCCCAATCTTCAATTTCATCTGCTGAAAATAAAATATGTGTTGTGACTAATTTTGTTTTGAACCCACGAAAATAAGCAAATAAAAGTTTTAATTTATTTTTCATATCAATAAATACATTTCTAATTATAGATTTGATAATTTTTATTTGTAGTATTTATATATAAGGATATTAATATATTATGGGATTGAGAAATTTTATTAAAAAAATACTTTTAGAAGAGACAAGTGTAAGTTTCCCTATAAAACTGTCAGGAAGTTTCAAAGTTCCTGACAATATATCAAGTAAAGGTGATGCATTACACTCATTTGATAGGAGAAAATCAGACAAGTTCGGAGGTTATATGTTAAGGGGGACACCCATACCAAGTAAATGGAGTCCTTACGTTAAATTAGATCAAGGTAAAGGTATTAATCAAGTATTGGAGGAACTATACAAAAAAGGTGTATCAGCAGATATAACTGATTTAACTGTGGACGTAAATAATGATTACAGTGTGAATTGGGAGGCAACAATTGATGAAAGTAGTGATGGTAAATCATACGTTGGTGTAGCATCAAGAGGATCTGCAGGTGGTGGTGCTGACTCAAGGGCAGAATCTCAAATCGGTCCATTAAAATCTAAAAATCCTAAAAACTGTAATTGGACGGAAGTTTTAGACTTGAATGTGACAAGTCCAATCAAAATAAGACAGTTTTTTCTAAAATATACTTTATGTGAGGAGGGTGAAGAACCAAATGATGAAACAATAGAAAAGGAAAACGATTTAGAACAGGAATTTATGGATTGGGAACCAGGAATTTACAGAATAGAAGGTGATGAAGATTGGATATATAAATTAAACGATGATAATATGTGGGAGGCAAAGAAAACTGATAGTTCTGATTTTTTGTTACTCAAAGATTCATTGTCAAGTGATAAATATGAAGAAGCATTAGAGAATCTAAAAATGGCTGTACTAGAATCAGACAAAGAGGGGGAAACTACAAGTTTAGAAGAACACATAACACGAATTATAAAAGAAGTGACATCACCTCAAGCTAAAGTTTTGAGTATGTTGAGGGGGATTGGGTTCAAAAAAACGGCGAGTGCTGTAGGTGGTGTAGAAAATCTATTCAAAATTCTTGGAAAAAATAAGGAGCTTGTTATGGAATATCTATTAAGTTTTTTTGATAATTTAAACCTTAGTTATTTTAGGGGTAATCCGATTCTATCTCAAGGTTATGAAACATTTTTAGAAAAGTCATCATCATTTTGGGGTGGAACTATTAATGTATATGATGATGATATTTTGTATATTTTGAAAGACGTTCCTTATGAATTATATAAAGAATATAGAAAAGATTTATTGAAAGAGCTTATACGTAGATACCCCGAAATAAATGACGGAAACGAAGTTTATGTTTACAAAAATAGAGGTAAATATGGTAGGATTGATAAGTTTTATGTAGATGAAAAAAATAACGAAGAAAAAACAATTAACGAAGATGTGTCGCTGCAAGAAAAATTAATGAAGAAATTACAAACTAATGGACTAAAGAAAACAATTGGTAGTGTTGGTGGTAAAGAAAACTTCAAAAAAATAATGCAGAAATATGATTATTATACCCAAGATATTTTACAAGAAATTCTAAACTATGAGTTAAGTGAGTTAAGAGAAGAATCCGAAGATTGGGGATTGGGTGAAATGAGTGAGCTAAATCAACTTAATTCAATACAAGAACTTAAAATTGTAAATTTAGTTAAAGTAAATAACATTACATTATACGTTGATATACACGCAAATAATAATAGAAAAGATTTTGACGATATTATGTCAGAATTAAGATATAGATTACAAAGTAATTGGAATGATAAAATACTTCTTTTAGAAAACGAGATTTGGAACGTATCGGATTACGGACCTGGTATTGATTGGTAATAAAAAAGTCGGACTTTCATCCGACTTTTCTTTTTTATAGTGAATAATTTACTCTTTTATCCCCCAACAATTCAAGTGCATTTTGAACTGCCTCGTCTTTGGTTTTGAAATTACCTTTGACTAACTTCTTAGCGTGAAGGATGTTGTAAACTGTGGATTTTACATCTGGTTTAATATATTTGTACTTTGAATCTTTTTTTGGTTTATAAGAATCTTTAGCATAGATATCCAAAAAACCAACTTTTGTAATGTACCTTCCGTTTTTGCCTGATTTTGTCGCCATTTTTTTTCTTTTAAGTTAAACAATAAACAAATTTAGTAATTATTTTTTATCTTTCAAAATGAAATTGAGAAAATTTCTGATTGTTTTTACAATTTTGATTCTTTTGGGATCTCTTTCATCCATATCATAAACATCTTTGATTATATCATTTTCAAATAACATCCTGATAATCTTATTCTCCATTGTTTTTTTTGAATCATAACTTGTGAATCCATAACTTGGATACCCTTCAAAAGTATATTCAGTGACTTCCAATGGTTCAATATCACCCCAATTACCACCCAATTTTCTTTTTTCTATTTTGATACGTCTAATGAGGAAGTTCAATAAGTTCCTATCAATTTCATCATGTTGTGATGAAATATTACTTTTTTCTTCCTCTGTTAGTATTTTAATCATTTCAAATATTTCAATTTATATAGTGTTGAATAAATTAATTCTTGGACTGTATCTATTTGATTTTGTATGTAACTATCGTCACAACAATCTCTATTTTCTTCAATACTTTCTACTAAATTTTCAAAATACGATATTACTTGTTTAATGTTTTTAAAACTATCTATTTTGTATGTTTTAAAATCTTTAAGAATACCATACTTTCCTTGATAAGATTCTACCAAACCATCATAAAGTCCAATAACCCCATCATAATAATCATTAAGTGCTTTATGTGTTGCATATGAACCATCACCAGTCACTCCAAGGTGAAAAACATGAGCCTGTGTGCGAGAATGTAAAATCATACAAGTAAGTTCGCAAAAATCATCACTTACATTACCTTCCGTTTCGTCTTCGTTTTCTTCGTCAGATTCTTCCTCCTCTTCTTCATCTTCTTCTTGTTCATATAAACCCCTCTTATAGAGTTCTTCATAAAGTTTTTGTGTTAAATCATTTTTTTCCATAATTTATATTTTTACAAATAAATATCACTGAAAATTATAATTTATCAATAACATCAATCAACAAACTCTATTTCATTGGTTTCACTATCCCAATCAAAAGTAAAAGGTTTGTTTCTGAACTCGTATCTATCATTCAATACAGATACGTTGAAGTAGTGTGTGTTCCCATCAAAAACATAACCTCTTCCTTCGTGTATGTGTCCACAGACAAATATCTTTGGTTTTACTTCTTGTATTCTTTTAAGAAGTTCTTCACAACCGACATTCATCTTGTCATAATTCACAAAATCAAGTTTCCCAAATGGAGGTCCGTGAGTGATAAGGATATCGGTATTCATAGGTATCATATCCCACTTTTCTTTTAACCTCTCACCGCGAGGAAGATTGAATGCCCAATTGTAAAACTCAGGTTGCCAAGGACTACCCCATATTTTTATCATCTCATCGTAGTTTTCACCACCAAGCATCATTAACTCATCTTCAAGATAGTCAATAGTTTTGAAACCAGTAAGAATACCTTTCACTTCTTGTGGACTGTTTTCAAACCATCTGTCGTGATTGCCAGCAATGAATATTTTTGTATCGTAATTCTTTATTTCATCAAACCACTTCAAAAACATCATCGCTTCCATTTCGTTATATCCTGAAGACATAAAATCACCTGCGTGTATTAGTATGTCACCACCATCCAAGAAACCATCAAGTTTATTGTGTTTGGTGTGTGTGTCGCTAATAAGTGTTATTTTATATTTCATATCAATCAAATTCCATTAAATGAGGGGTTGTAGAATATTGTCCTTCCCTTAAAACTCTAATCTCGTAATCTTTAATGTCACTATTATACATCTTTACTGTAACATTGTTATACTCATCTTCGTGAATAACATTACAAACTTTTTGTTTTGTATATATAATTCCGTTCTCGTAAAAACTCACTTTGATATAGACAACTCTTTCCATGTCACAAAGATAGAAAAATATTTCTAATAATTTATTATATTTTTCACGAAAAAAAATTTTGTGGATTCAAGTATAGTTATTATCTTTGTAGAAATCAATAAGGAAAAAGATATGACAGCTAACATCACAACTCAAGTTCAGAATTACCAAGGCACTAACTCATTCATCAACAAGATGAAACAAGTTATCACTCAATACGGCAAACTTACTCAAAACCAAGTAAATGCCGTTGAGCGTATTTTCAAATCTATTACTGAAGTCAAAAAAGTTGAATTGACAGGTGACTTGAAAACTATCTTTGATTACAGTGGCGAGAACTCTTTTGTTAAAGAGATTAAGTCCAAGTTAATTGAGTTCGGTAAATTGACTGAAAAACAAACTATCGCGGCAATGAACCAAATTACAAAAGAGAATAAGGCTAAACAAAAACGTGTTATGAATATCCCTGCACCTGGTAACACTATCAAAGTTGGACGTGCGGTTGGTGAGAGATTGAAAGAGCAATACAACCTTTTGTTTAACCCTATTCTTTTAGACATCACTAAGGTTTTGGAATTTACCCCAAAAGCTGTTAAGTTTTCAGGTAAAATCACAGTTCAAAGTGGTTCTGTATGTAAGTGTTGTGGACGAACACTTACTGATGATTTCTCAAAAATCACAGGTGTTGGTAAAACTTGTGCGACCTATATGGGTATTACATACATCACCGACAAATCTCAAGTTGAGCGTTTCAATAACGACTTTATGAAACAAGTTGATGCAATTGGTGAGATGGAGTTTTGGGTTCCTATTTCCCAAATCAAAGTGTGGGATGGTAAGGCAAATGCCCTTCTGAAAATGTATAAAACTTGGTTTTGATAAAATAGAAACGGGAGATATTCATTGGCGA
>Ga0315903_10008026_pt1 | contig 13077 bp, 20 predicted proteins | sample LakEriMetagenome_7_FD_203524 | JGI IMG/M metagenome (GOLD analysis project Ga0315903, IMG submission 203524) | Freshwater fungal communities from buoy surface, Lake Erie, Ohio, United States - Buoy 2 MA119 | ecosystem: Environmental > Aquatic > Freshwater > Lake | place: USA: Lake Erie, Ohio...
GTAACTTCGCTAACGTCCGTCCCGTCGTAGAGATACAGAACGCCACCGCCGACAAAGAACAAACCTTGCACAAGGTCAGTCCCCGCCCATCGGATCAGGTCGGTTCCTTCAATCTCGGTGACGCCGCCCGCGAATGCACACGCCACGCCGTCACGGTAAAGCACGTCAGGCGCTACGTTGAACAGGTCGCCTCCGAACAACCCCGGCTCACGGTAAACGCCCCGCTGCTGCGTCATCCCGACTGTGTCATTCAGCACCAAGCCGGGACGCGGAAGGATGGCCACGCCCGTTACCTGATTGGCGGTCGCCGTCTCGACATAGCGGTTTATCAGCCGGACAGGCGGAAGCTTGCCGACTACACGCTTGTCATAGGTCGTGCCAATGAGCGCGGGAGGCATCAGGAACCGCTCACGACTGCCACACCAGAGTTCTCAACTCAGACACGCCGAACTGTCCCTTACCCGCCGCAATAGCGGGCGTCACATAATCAAACGTGCTCCCCGGCGTTGCCGCGTGCGGGCCTGACGTACTTCCGTCGAAATAGGTCATCACCGCCTTTGTGGCCCACGCCGGAACAGGCAACGCGTCTGCCGGAAGTCCCCGCGTGGCCGTTCCACTCGTCGTCACGATTGGCGATGTAGCCACCGTTCCCAACTCAAACTGGGGATTAGAAAAGATGATCGACCCAGTAGCGTTGGCGTTTGCACCAAGGCCGTTCCGAATCGTGCCGTTGCCCGCGAGCAGTGATGTCGTAAGCGTAAACGTCCGTCTCCCCACCGCCGGGTTAGCAATGATGTTGCTTGACGCACCCACCGGAAGCGACGTTCCGTAGGCGACGCTATTTGTGGTCCCGCTCGTAGCCTCGACGTAGAAACTGAAAATGTAAGCCGAGTTTGCCGCAAGGGCTACGGTCTGTGAAAACCACGCCCGCTGAGCCGTGCCTGACTGCGAGAACGCGGTATTGAGAATGGTCGAGGCGACAGGGGCAGATGTGCCTGTGATAATCCCCTCATCCCAACTTGTCGGGAACGTCGTTCCGCCTGCATACGCACTGTTGAGCAGGAGGTTCGTCGCCGCCGGTTCCAGCGCCAAGCCGCGATTGGTCCGTTGCGGTTCATTTTCTGCAAAGGCCTGCAACGTCCCTGCAAGCGTCAATCCCGTTGCGGCACCCGCGCGCGTATAGATCGACCCCGCAGGCATTCGCTGCGTGAAGTCGATAAACCGACCCGCAAGATCGACCACATATCGGGCGGCTGGCGTCACGCGGCAATCGCCGTCAGAAACACCGTGCGAACCGCTCCGGTCGCGGTAAACGATCCGTTGGTTACAAGGTAGGCAAACAGCGACCCGCCGGACGGGACAGTGATTTGTTTGGCCAAGCCCGTCTGCTCAATCCAAAGCGTATCACCAACGTCCGCAACAGTGCCAAGCGGAATAGACCCGACGTAGCTTGCACGGTCTCCGCTAGGCAGACTCCATGCCGCATTGTCCGCAAAAGCAGAGGGCGGCGTCACGGTATAGAGTTGCAGCGTGTAGCTTGTTTCACCAGCCGCAATAGACGCCGCATCTACCCGCAAGCGAGTATTGGTAATCAGGACCGCACCACCCGCCGCAGGGCCGATGCTAGTAAACTCGCGCGCGCCCTGCATCACATCGCCAGCGACATAAGCTGCTGCCGCCGGGGTGAAGGTTTGCGATGAGGTCAGACCGCTTGACTGCACCGACACGGGCAACGGATCGTTGGAACTAACCCAACGGCTTCCCTTGGTTGTGTAATCTACAAATACAAGAGCGCCGCTCATTGGGAATATCCTCTGTAGGGGTATTGAGGTTGAAGGAACACAGCAGAGGGCCGATCAAACCCGCTCAACTTCTCATACAGGCTTGCCGCCTTAGAAGCGATACTTGCCGCCAGCACGGAGCGCGTCTCGGTAATCCCGAAGCTATCCAGCAAGCGGGCAGCAAGGTTATACGTCACCGTCTCCGACCACTCTTGCGGAACATCAATGTTCTGGTCCAGATCGGTCACATCCTCAATCACGCGGGCCGTCGTGCAGAAGATATTGGTTTCAATCGTCGGCACCGGCCACAGCGTCAGCGTCACCGTGTCACGCTTGCGGCGGAAATAGAAAATAGTTGGCTGACCCGATGCTGTCTTGTTCGGAAGGGTGATGTATTCCCCCCGCTCCCAACGGTCCAGAATGCGCTGGAATGTCGGATCAATTTCAACGCGGGCCTCTTGCACATCCAGAATGCGCGGGTCTAACGTGACCGTCGCCGTAGCAGCGGGGAAGACAATCGTTTCCTCTTCTTCGCGCCACAGGTTGCAGCCGTCAGCCTGCCAACTCTTTAGCATCCATTGGAGTTGCGTCAGCCCTTGTGCCGCATCGTCCGCAGACGGCGTTTCACCGCCACCGAGCACCGTAATCAGTGTCATGGCTTGCGTGACAAAATCCCGCGCCGTCAGTAGCTCTGAGATGCTGTTGCTGGTCGCCATCGCTACAGGTCTTCCGGGAGGACGGGGTTTTCAGGGTCAATGAACAGATTGGGGGGGCGCGGGGTAATATCGGGCAAAGGCACACCCTCTGGACCCACGTTAGGGGCCGTCAGGATAGCAGGCCGAGGGTCCCAGCAAGTATCCCTGCAAACCATAAGCCCCGTCCATTCCTTCGCGATGTCAGGACGACGCCGCTTGAACGAACAGCGCGCACAAATTGCCCAGACCCCACCGGGCAGGTAATCGGGTGCGCCGCGTGTGTCGGGACGAATAGCCATGACTTACCTTGTGATATTCCCGGCGACCCGAAAGCCGCCGGGAAATCAGTTACTTAGGCCGCGCCTTGAACGCCAAACGCCCCGCGCCAATCGCCCCATCCGGGGACGAAACGAGCGGTTGCCTTGGCCTTCAGGTTCTCGGTGTCAAAGTCGTTGTCGCGCTCAAGCTCGACTTCACGACGCCACATCGACTTCAGGCCACCCGGAACGTCCGTCTTCAGGAACCACGAATCGAGGTCCGTCAGATAGGGGTTCGAGACATAGCCGTCCTGAAGCAGGCCCATCGAACGAATGGCATTGATGTCATTGTTCGCAGTGCCGGGACGCAGGTTCGACTTCAGAATCCGCTCCGCGTTGAAGGCTTCGGTCGGATTGACCATCAGCTTCGTCGGGGCAACCGGAATGTTCAGGCCGCGCGAGTTGCGCATCTGCATCAGAACCTTGATGGCATCCTCAAGCGAGGCTTCCGACAGGTCCGCAGCAGCGGCAAGCGTGTTGGCCTGATTGCCCGAAAGCGTCGGGTGATCGGTCGAGAACAGAGCCACACCATCACCACCGGCATAAGCGCCGCCAGTGAAGCCTCGGTTGAGAATGTTCGCGTGAACAATCTCAATGGTCGTGGACATGGAGAAGGCCAGCGACGACGCGCGGGTTTCGGAGACTTCCCGATACAGGTCGTCCTCTTGCTCCTCGCGGGTCACGATGTAACCCAGACCATAAACGACATGGTACAGGGTGTTCTTGTAGCCCTGCTGATCCGAGTCGTAAGCAATCGACGCGCCTTCGGTCTTGACCGGGGCCAGACCAAAGCCAGTGGCCTCAATCAGGTATTCCCAAGCCTTGTCCGACTTTTCCTTGTCGAAGAACTGAGTGTAGAGCTTGGGATATTTCCCGTACTCCTTACCGAACCACAGCTTTACGCCGGGCCATAGCGCGTCGGGATGATTAGAGCGTGTAATCACAGCCATTGATCAAGCCCTCCCTTAAATGCCAAGGCCGCTGGCGACGCCAGCTTCGGTCGGCAGGTTGATACGAACGAGAACGTCAGCATAAGCCCCGACCTCGTTATTGATTTGCGGCTCAAGGCCGAGAATGCGCAGTTGGAACGTCGCATCCGCAGCAGGCGTGGTGCCGTCCAAAATGAAACCCGACTTCTTCGTGGCAGTCGAGCCGGAACCTGCCGTCAGGTTGGCATTGAGGCCAATCTGCGCAGCAGCGACGCCGTCCGCATCCGCCTGAATCGCGTATTCGATGTCCGGATCATCAGCGACCAGAACATACATCTCGGTCGAAGCCGGACGATAACCGAACGGCACAAACGCCGGGTTAGGCTGAAAGCCCACCACAACGCCCGTGATGCGATTGGTCGCGCCAGCGGTAGCGCGGGTGACGGTCGGGGCAACGCCCGAGTCATCAGCCGAACCAGCGAGAATGACCGGATCACCGATAAACAGCGCCGTCGCATCCGTCGAAGGGACGAAATACGTATTTGCAGCGCCGCTGTAGGGCGACCCATCACGCTCGCGTACAGGCCGCAGCCCATACGGAGAGTTAGGATTAGCCATAGGAAAAGACTCCTTTAGGGCTTGAAGCCCCTGATGGTGTTATCGGAAGGGGCGTAGATGCCCGCAGAAGATGGAGCCGCAGCCCCCGAACCTTCACCCTTCAGCGCGGCCTTCTCAGTTTGATTGAGACGGTCCAGCTTGGCTTTCCGGTCCTCTACCGCGAACTCCTTGGGTTTCCGAAGGAGTCTAGCGACTATGGGAACGCCTGTAGCACTTGTGCCTACAGTCCGTCCCTCGACCCCTTCAACCACATCATAGTAGTTCCTCTGGGTCAGTTGTTCGATTCGGCCACCTTCATCGTTGACCCATCGAAGCTCGCAATCAGCGTTATCACGGATTACTTCGTCGGGCAAGCCAAGGCGCATGACCGTCATGGTGTCAAGCGTTCCGTTATTACGCTCACGCCTTTCGCGCATCTCTTGAAGACGACGCGGCGAGATACCGGACGACTTGGCTTCCGGCTTTGGTTCAGCAACCGGCTCAATCGCTTTCGGTTCATCACGCGCAATAGCGGGGCTAACCCGGACAGGTGCTTCGGTCATCTTGGGCTTTCTGTTGTAAGGACGGGCCATCAGCGCATCTCCGCATCATACATGGCAAGGTATTCTTGAACGCTATCGGCCCGCTTGCGCTCAACGGCTTGGCGGGCAGCATTCAGAACAGCCGGGGGATAGGTTTTCTTCGGCGGGGGAGCGCCACGCTGGCCACCCTCGACAGACGGGGCGTTGCGTTGCACCGGCTTGGCATCAAACAGCTCAGGGAACCGCTTTCTGACCTTCTCAGCGGCATAGGCCAACTGTGCGTCCGGGTCTTTGCCTTCCGACGCGGCAACGCCAGCCATCGCAGTCGCGTAAGCGGTCGCTTCCTTGTCGTCACCGAACCACGGATTGTCCGCCTTGAACTTGGCCTTGTAGTCCTGTTGGACAGGCTGGCGTTCAAGAGCATCAATCTCCGCAGAGACACGGCGGGCCTCGGTCGGATCGTTCGCATCCACCGCTTGAGCGAACTTGCGCTCTAGGGCCACACGCTGCTTATCCAACTCGCGCTGAAGGATTTTCTCGTTGGTCTTCGACAGACCCTTGATCGTGTCCTTCACCTCGCCAAGCTCGCGCTTTAGCGTCCGGTTAGCATCGACCGTATGCTTGACGAACTCCCCGGCATCACGCCAGCCGGAGTCGTCGCCTTTCCAGTCCTCTTTGGGACGCCAGCCCATCTCCCTCGCAAGGGCTTCCAGATCGGGCGGGGACGCCGTCTCACGGGCTGGAGCGTCATTCGGGGTGTCAGGGGCCGCTACATCAGGAGCGGGGGCCTCTTGAGCCTCTGGAGCCATTTGAACGTCGGTCATTCGATCACCGCTGCAATAGCCTTGTCTTTCACAAGGCGGAATTCATCCTCGCCATCCTTCACAAGGATGCCGTCGTATCGGGCAAACAATACCCGGTCACCGATTTCAGGTTTCCCACCTTCCGGCCACTCCGCATAGTCGAAGGCCGCAGGGGACATAGAGACGATGACGCCGCGTTGTTGCGCGTGTTTGTCACTCTCTACTGTTGCATCCGTAAGGATGATGCCGCTTTTTGTCCGTTCCTCAATAGGGTCGGGCCTTACCAGCACGTTGTATTCAATCGGTCGAATCATGCATCTTCCTCACATCTTCGAGGGCTATTTCAGACAGTGCGCGGTATGCGTCTGCCCGTGTTCTAAGCGTCGTCAGCAACAGCGGGTCACTCTCACCCGCTTCCCACGACGCCGCTACCCAACCGTCAAGCTGGGCCGAAGCCGCCTTGTTCAGCGCCGCCAAAACCCATTCCGTCACCGGGTGGTTGCGCCACTGTTCCCAGTCCTCCAGTTCCATTCATCACTCCTCGCTCTGCCACTAGGGAGAGTTTATCCATCGCATCAGCGCGATTCTTTGCCGCCGTGGCCTCGTTCAGGCCGGCCTTGCTTTCCTTCTCCCGAATGTCCGCAATCATCAGCGGGTTAGGTGGGGGAGGGCCTTCAGGCTTAGGCGGAAACAGTTTCTCAACATCAGGAATGCCCGCAGCCTCAAAGATGCGCTTGAGGATTTCCTCGTCGTTCAGCCCTTTGCCGAGGAACCCTTGCAGAAACCCGGCCTTGGCCATCCGCTGCATATTCGTCACCGAGGCAGGGTCAGCGACCGGCTGGATGTCCAGATCAGCCTCATTAAAGTCTGCCGCCAGCGTCGCGCCGGGGATATCCAGAACCCGTGCATACTCGTCCGGGTCGCCGTATCTCGACACGCAATCATACAGCAGTTGGAACTCTTGCTTCGCCGCCCGGTAGATACGTTTGTAGATCGCCGTGAACGTCTGAAGCCCTTGCTCGATCAGGGCCAAGGTCGCCGTGGCCGTCTGTGACTTGCCAGCCTCGCCCGTCAGCACGTCCTTAACCGCCGAAATATCCTTCGCCGCGTCCATGAGCATACCAAGAAGCTCAAACAGGACAGGGCTAGGCGAGGGCATGGGCCGCTCATAGATCGCCTTGGCAATGTCCCCGCCCGGCGCGTTCACCACCTTGTATTCAGACGGGCTAAACCGCAGCACGTTCGTCTGACCCGACCCCTGAAGCCTCAGACCCGCCGCAAGGAACCCGCCGCCCGCAACCTGTGCATGGCCAGCGTCCAGAAGCTGATTAATGATCGTATTAACCACCGCATTGATCGGGGCCAGCAGATGCCCGAAGCCAATGTCATAGAACCCCCCCTTTGGATCAGGCAGGAAGCTATACTTGACGAACGGGCACCACCGCTCAATCCGAATGACCGTCTGGCCATCCTCCGCAATCTCCAGATCAAGTTCGTCGTAAGCCGCCTCGATCCGCATGACCTCCGACGATTCAACGTCAACCGTGATGACGTAAGGCTCCTCAACCCCGTCACCATCCAGATCATGCACGCGGTGCTGCTCAATGAAAACACGCGGCGTTTGGTCGTCCTCGTTCCCGTCCAGCAAAAGCGGCACGTCACGATACATCCCCGACCGCTGGCGTTCTGTCACCTGATAGGGGAAGACCTCGAAGTCCTGCGTAATCCGGGGCGCTTCTTTCAGCGACCTAGCGTCGCTCGGCACCGTCAGGTGCAAGGCATTCACGAACTCGCTGCACGGACGGCGCTTGTGCGGGTCGTAATAGACCTTGCGGAACCCACATCCGCTGATCGGCAACTGGTTAAGCAGAACGTCCGTATCGCCTTCCCAATCGGCAATGCGGTAGAACAACTGATAGTTCAGGTAATCCTTGACCCGGTCAGCCCGAGCCTGCTTCTGACCCGATTCATCCCGACCCAGAACCGCCACGCTCACCGCATCACCCGGCTTCACAATGGCCGGATAAGCCCTCGCCGCGAACTGTTGCGCCGCCACCGTCACCAGCGGGTATTGAACGTTCGCTGACCTGTCGAAGGGATAGGTCTTATCATCCGGCGTATCTTGAGCAGCAGCAGCCAAGGCCGCTTCCGTCTGTGTCTTCCATTGATTCCGCGCGCCGTCGTCCATGCGCCAGTCTTCGACGCATTGCGAGCCAAGCGTGGCCAAGGCCGTCTCGCCCAAATACCGGATGATGATGTCCGACACGTCGCCAGTGGACGCAGCGAGCAACAGAACAAGCGGGCGCTCATCCTCCATGCCACCGGCATCGTCCAGATCGACACCTTCCGGCATCCCTTCGACCTGTTCCGTCTCCGGCGTTTCGTATTCGCCGCCGTAGTCTTCGACCATGCTCATCTAGTATCCCGTCACGCTGGATTGACCGCGCGGCGCATGGCCACGGTCGTCTTCTTCAAAGTCATACCCTACCGGCACGGCAAATGTAAGCGCAGCAGCATCGCCCAAGTCAGGGCTAAATCCAAGCCGCTCCCTAATCTTGTCCTTCGACTCCAACGTAAGCTCATTGTTCGAGCTATGCCGTGTCGCGCCAGAACCCCACACCGCCGAAGTCTCATCAGCATGGAACACATCGTCATCCGGCACTTGAACCCCTGCCGGGTCCATATACCAATCCCGCTTGATGTCCCACATCTCAGCCCGGCGGTTGGCGTAAAGCTCATCACCTGTCGGACCAATACCCAACGGACTGGACCCAAAGTTCACCGCGTTCACCCGATGGCTTAGCCCCATCTCCGCAAGCCTGTCGTAAACCCCCGCACCCAGACCGCCTACGTCGATGTTCATAATCGCGCGAGGGTATTTCTTGAGCAGCGCAAACGCTTTGCCAGCGACCACCATCAAATCACGGTCATCCCACCGCTCGCAGACCAGCGAACCCATAACCCGGCCCACACGATCCACCACGCCTGTTTTATCGCCCCCGCCCCTCGCAGGGTCCAAGCCGATCACCATAGCCCCAATGGGCGGTATCTTGTTCTTACGCGCCACGGCCACGGCAGGGGATGGGATGAAGCTATTACCCGCCGTCTGGAATGCCTCATCAGCACTGGCAGGGAACTCTTGCATGAACTTCCAGCACGGCTTGTCATCCGGCTCGCCAAGGGCCGACGCCATGTCGCGGTTCTTGCAGAAAGCCCAATAAAGCTGGGCTCGGGTCAGCGAGTTATTGTGCTGATAAAGCTCCCACTCACCGGGCGGTGTCCACCCCTCGGGAACCTCGCGCTCATAGTCCTCGCCCCAGTACCACGGGATGAAGATAGCCTCCTCGTCACCATCGCCCCGTTGCGCCGCCGCATAGCGCCGCTGGAACACGTTGCCGATCCCGTTTGCCGTGCTTTCCAACAGGCGCTCAGTCCCCGCCACATCGGCAATCGCTTGGAACGCACCGTCGATATGCGTCTCAGCGTTAGGCCAGAAGGCGACCTCCGAGCCGTGAAAAAGCTGAAGGGTCGATGATCGGCCTACGCCCTTGGTCCCTGCCGTGCCGACTGAATACGAACAGTCATTATCCGCAAAGGCCAGTTCCTTCGCGTTCGCGGCTTTCGTCCGGGGCTTCACGAACACAGGCGCGCCGTCATGGAACCGCTGGGCCATCGCGAACATATTGTCAGTTGCGGCTTGCTCATGCGTCAGGATGAACGCCTTGAGGCCCTGACCACCCCACAGACGCCAATAGAAACGGCCTTGGATATAGGTTGAGGCCCCTAGCTGGCGACCCTTGAGGACGATAGCCCGGACCTTGCCGCCCTTGCGTCTCTGGTCCTCTAGCCGCTCATGGAGAAACCGCTGCGCCCGGTTGAGGACGAACGGCTTGACCTCACCAGTCTTTGTGCGGATGCGAAGGACGTTCCGGGCAAAGAACTCAAAGTCATCGCGGAGCCGCTGAACCTTGGCTTGCTCCTCGGGGCTTAGTTTGCCGTCGAAAGCCATTCATGCACCGTAACGGAACCAGAATGCTCAACGTCGATCTTGTCGCCGTATTTCTTCGGCAGGAGCTTTGCAGCAACCCACTTACGAGCATCGACGCGGAGGCGGTCACGGGCAGTCAAGGCGACCTTTTCCTCACCGCCAAGGCTAGAGCCATCGGCAATCGTTACGATGTCGTCAGCGTGTGTCTCGGCCTGAATTTCTCTGGCCCTCACGTACTGCTCTTTAAACTCATCCTTTTCAGCGACCCAACGCAGTACGGTTCCGACCGCTGGCATTGCGTCGTCACGGCAAACGGAACGCAGCGACTCACCATCCGCGAGCCTTGTGCAAATCTCATCAGCCAGAGCGGGTGTAAAATCAGATGGGCGACCACCAGCCATCAGACACCTAGCGCATGAAACAGGCGGTCAACGGTGTCGCGGTTTTTGGTTCGGAGGTTCATCCCGCCTTCAGTGTCGTGAAACACTCTGACGGTTCCGGTTGAGCCGGAAAGGATGACGAAGCCGCGAGGGCTTACATAGGCGATGGAATCTTCCGCTGGACGGCGAAAGGTCGAAACGTCTCGGGCTATTGCTGGCGTGTAATCGCTAGGGCGTCCGCCGGGCATTAAGCCACCTCTGTCCGTCTATTCCGTTTGGTTGCTTAACCTAGGCCGCAGCGTTCGATGTAAGCTGTAGGGAATATGGACTAGGTGGGGGGATTAGGCAAGCGGGTTAGGCGGCTTGCAGAACCGTAATGGTCGCGCCTTTCCAGTAAGCCTTCTCGATGCGAATGAGGCCCTTGGCAGCCAGCCCGCGAAGCGTGGGCGATTTGTAATAGCCGCAAGCCTTGGCGCGGAAGTCCGGGTTGACGTTGTGAATGTATTGGCTGGTGAAGACGCTGATCGTTTGGCCTTCGTATTGAGCCAGAACTTGCATCGCTTCGGCTTGGTTGGCGGTCAACTTGGTCATCTGCTTAGTTCCTGCCGGGTGCTGCTTGATTGCCGCGCCCCGGTGATTTGTTATCCCATATGGGCAGAATGTGCGCAATAGGGAAAATGCAGAAAGGACGAAAAAAGTTTGCTGCCCTTATTCGGTCAGGCCGTGCTTAAGCGCCATCAGGATAGCGCGGTGCGCTGGACCGCTTGGGCCAAGCTTGGCGTAGTTCTGTGCGGTCTTAGGGCTGACCATGAGCCATCGGCCCGCCGCTTGTTGCGACAGGCCGAGGGTTGCGAGGGCGGTGCGGTATTCGAGGGCGGTCATGCAAAGCCTTTGGCGAGCGACTTGCGGAAATGGATCGAACGCTTGGCGGCCATGAAGGCAGACAGGGCGTGTTCGCCGTAGGGCGCCGATGCGTAGGATTTTTCCGTGCGTCCGCTTTCATAGCGGGTCAACGTCCCGCCGCCTTCGGCAATGACCTTGGCTTGGTGCGCGCGGGCCTGTTTGTAGTAGTGAGCGGTCGGGGTCATCTGTCTGTTTCCGTCCGGCTAGTGCTTGATTGCCCTGCGCCGGTATCTATGGATAGCACATTCTACCCATACGCCAACCCCTAAAATGCATTTAGGTCGATTTATTTTGCGGCCTAATCCTGACAAACTTTTTTCGGTCAGAACGCAGGCTCGCCGGGCTTTGGCATGTGCGGCTCAATCAGCGCCTTAACAGCATCCGTTGCGTTTCGCAGGCCACAAGCAACCCGGAAGGCTTCTAGCGCCTTCGCTTCCTCTTTGGTTAGATACAGGTCCAGACGTTTGCCTCCTTCGCTCGCCAGCCTTTCGCGCATGGCCAGAACCCTACTTGTCGAGGACATCAACCGCCTCCTGTAGGCCATCAAGCATAAGCAGCCGAACCAGCGCCTTACGCGGCTCCACGCCCCATCGGATAGCCAACGCCGTCAACGCCTTGTGTGCTTTTGTCGGCAAGATTGCGGTAACGGTTCGTCGCTTGGTGGCCGCAATGCTGCCTGCGATTAGCGGCGCGTGGCGACCCTTTTTGACCATGTCGAGAGAGTTGTCAGACGCAGTTCCGACCCAAAGATGATCCGGGTTCACGCATTGCGTGACATCGCAAGTATGGCAAACAAACAGACCTTCAGGGATCGGCCCCTTGAACGCTTCGTAGCTAAGGCGGCTCGCCCTTTTGCCCTTGTAGCACCCATAGCCCTTAGCCACTGGCCAAAGCCAGCAACCGCCGTTGGTATCATACTGGACGCGGGATCGGATTTCGTCTTGCGTTAGCATCGTGACCTCTTTTGCTAAAGGACAGGATGACAGACCGCTTCCGGCAACACAAGGTCACGCAACCCCTTTGTGGGATTTATTTTAAACGCCGTCCAGACGCAGCCAGCCGATGCTCACAAGCTGGGCCAGAAGCCCCGACGATTGCGGCCAGTCTCGGCGCGTCACCATAGAGCGCAACGCTACCCGGACGGCTCTGGATCGCATCTGCCGGGTCATTCCATCTCCCGCAACACCGTCACCGCCGCTGTGATGCAACAGGCAATGGCGATGATTGTCAGGAGGAATGTCGTCATTTGGCCTTGGCCTTCGCTTTGGGTTTTTCCGCCTCGGCCTCTTGACTAGCGCGGGCAATCTCTCGCCAGAACTCGCGCTGGGCTTCCGTGGCACCTTCCCAATCCGCGTAAGGGGTATCGGTCAGAATGCCACGGAGCGCGCTTGCCTTGTCAGCTAGACGCCTTGCAACCCGGTCCATTGTTAGACCGGGACGGCGTAAGCGACATACAGCACGACAGAACCGTCCTGCGAGGCAGCAGTGCCGCCAGACGAGGCCACCGTGTAATGAACCGTCGTTGCCGGTTTGCGTCCCGCGTAAACCACCGTGGCGTTAATCCAGCCTTGGGTTTTCACGTCCACATCAGCGACGTATTGCTCGCCGTTGGCAGCAGAACCGAGACGCAGATTCGTATTGGTCGGAGTGCCCGGAATCGTGGTCGGAGTGTCGATGTAGTAATGTTCGACAACAGAGCCGGTCGGAAGCGTGAACGTACCAGCAGCAGCGCCGTCAACGATGGTCACCGTTACCTTTTTGAGGACGGACGGACCAATCCCGCCAATGGTCGAAGCGCCGCCAAGCGTCGCGGCCGTGGCCGTAAGCGCGGTAATCGTCGCTACGTCAGCTTCAACGCTACCCGTGCCCTGATCGTTTCTAAAGCTAGTCATCTTTGTTCCTGAATGTGAAAAAGCCCCACGAAGGGGCTAGGCCATGCCGTAGGGCTTGCCGGTAGGGCCTCCAACTTTCGTCGGGATTCCCATTGCGAGACGCTTGTGTTGCGGGATCAGCTTCGGTTGAAGCTTGGGGCCGGTTTTCTTCATCGACTAATCTCCACCGAAGACCCGGCGAGTATCGGCTCAACCGCCTAAATAGTCAATGCCATCACTCTGCTGTCCACTCGCCAGACAACGCCTTAAA
>Ga0315903_10008028_pt1 | contig 13073 bp, 11 predicted proteins | sample LakEriMetagenome_7_FD_203524 | JGI IMG/M metagenome (GOLD analysis project Ga0315903, IMG submission 203524) | Freshwater fungal communities from buoy surface, Lake Erie, Ohio, United States - Buoy 2 MA119 | ecosystem: Environmental > Aquatic > Freshwater > Lake | place: USA: Lake Erie, Ohio...
CCCGCCGCGAGGACGGACTTCACCGCGTCCTTGTCCAGCGTGGACAGGCAGTTCTCGACGCCATTCGGATCACAGGTGATGTCTGCGCCGGTGAGGCTGGCAAGGATCGTCAGCACGATGGCAATACCCGCCACCGCAAACCGCTTCGCCACGCCAGGCAGCGCATCCACCGTGGCCGACAGCGCCTTGAGGCCCTGCATGACCACGAACGTCAGCGGGCCGATGATGAGGGGGATGGTAGCCGAGAGGAGGAGCTTGTTCATAACACCTCAGGAGTGAGAGGAGAGGCGACCTTCCAAATGGGCGACGGCTTTCGCGTTCTCACGAAGCAGGTCGTAGATCTCGCCCATGTCACGCCGCATATCGCGGACATCAATCTGCATCCGTGTCACGGTCGTCTTGAGCATGGCGTAGGACATCGCCGCGCCGATCACGGCGGACACGAGGGGGACGACGAGTGAGGCAGTATTCATGGGCGCTCCAGTGGTCTGTTGTAGCATCGCCGAGCCGACAGCAGATACTACGCCAAACTGGAGCGAAACGGATGCGACGGTCATGGCCTTACTCGTACCCAAGGAATCGGTTCAGGACCGTCTGAATGGCCGATGGACTTGCTGCCACACCTCCACGCACTCCACGCTGGAGCATCGTTGGGCCAACGCCAGTCATCTCAGACAAGCGCGGAGCTTGCATCGCTGCACGACTCGGGAGGAACGGCACAGGGATGCTGCCTCTCATCGTGCCGATCCGTGCCGTCTTTGGGGCTTCTCGCAGATAGCCAAAGATGGCGTCCGATGCTGCGGCTCGCTGCTCAGGCGTTGCCGTCTTTAGGTATTCGGCAAAAGATTCTACGCCCTTTTTTGTGGCCGTCGATAGCGTCGGTGGCGCTCCAGACGATGCGACACGAGCGACTTCTGCCGCACGTTCAATCGCCTCACCAATCTTGCGCCCACCACTCGCCACACGAAGGACATCCGTATATGGCAAATCTGGCCGAGACTCTACCATCCCTGCCTTGAGCAAGTCTCTCGCACCCTCTGCGGCTTCCGCCGCCACGGTGTACTTATCCTTGAACGCCTTGCTCCCAGCCACCTTGTAGATGCGGTCTAGCACCACAGGTGATGTGATGGGAAGATCGGCAAAGTTTGGGTTCTTCCGCACCACGTTAAAGGCTTGCCGGACAATAGGGTTTTCAATGGCTTCTGCCAGCTTCTGCGTTGGCGGCGAGAGCGGTGCGCTCGTCACTGGGCCTCCCTTCGTGGCATACCCAGTCCACGCATCATAGAGCGGCTTTTCCGCAGCGCGAGTCTTGGCCTTTTGCTCTAGTACCTGTGTCACCCGTGAAGGCGTCCGATACGACCGCGCAATTGCTCCTGCCGGTTCTCCGAGTAACGCGCCCATCGCGCTTTCCATTCCACCGCCAACCGCAGCTTTTTTGGCGATGTCCACTGGGGCTTCTCCGGCGACAGCCGCCCGCTCACCAGAGCGAGCGCCACCGACTGCGCCAGAGTACAGGGCACGAGTCAATCGAGTCCCTTGACCAAACGGCAAAAGGTAGGGGGCCATGCTGCCAGCAACAGCCGCTGGAGACAATGGGTTCGCAAGGACTGGACTACGCTCTTGCGCTTGACGCACAACGTCTTGGAACTCTTGTGCCCCTTCTTTAAGCGTCTTCTTTGGGCCAAACAATCCCGTGGCGCTTAATGCTCCGTACATCGTAGGTGCGCCAGGAATATTCGACAGCCCCGCCGCCATTATATCCGCAACGGTTTCCCCCGCCTTCTTTGCCATACCCCCAAGCGATGATGGGGCCTTCTGTGCAACAGGGGCTTGTGCCATCGCCAAGAACTCTGGATCAACAGACTCTTGGGGTGGTTGCACGGCTGGCTCGGTTGCCAGCGCCAAAAACTCTGGGTCAATGGCAGGAGTCGCTGGCTTCTTCTTCTTTGGGGGCTGACGCATTACTTCTTTCCTCCTTGAGAGGTTTGCCATGCTTGCTGCATGCGGAGGGCATAGCTCTCAGGGCTTTCGGTGTTCCCCTTTGGGTTTTGCGCCTTCCACGCTGCGCCAAATTCGGCCTTTGACAGAGCGGGACGTTCAATGCCAGCTTCTGCCGTGGCCTCGCGGAACGCCAATTCAGGATCTCCCTTGGCATACGCCTTCACCAGTGGAGACAGCAACCCTCTACGGCGCTGCTGCACACGGCTGACGACCGTGACAGGTGAACCCGCTGCAATGCCAGAGAGGAACTGCGCCATCTTGGTGCGGAAGTTTGACGGGCGCGAGGAGATCATCGTTTCTCCTTCGGCAAACGCATCTACATTTCGCATGTACTCCACCAACTCTGGGTTGGCGTTTGCCAGCGCCTGATACGCAGAGCTAGTCATCACCTTGTCGAGCGCCGTGCTTTCGTTGCTAAAGTCTGAGGCCAGCTTCTTGAGGACGTTCTGCCCCAGCGTAATTTTGATCTGCCCCGCCTTGAACTTGTTCTCAAAATCCTGCATGGCGCGATCTGCCAGTAGCATTTCGTTCATGCCAGACCGAACGCGAAGCTGCGCGACATCGGGTTCTTTCTCTTTTGTATCACCAACGGCCTTTGGCGTCTTCTTAAAGCCAGGAATGTCGTACACTTCCCTTGTATCCAGATTGATGATCTGGCCTTCTGGGGTAAGCTGCAATCGTGCCGCCCGTCCTTCTTTCGGCTGCGTGATCGCTTGCAACACATTGGATGGCAGGACACGCGCCAAGCGGGCAATGCGCTTTTCCTCCTCCGAGAATCCGCCGATGGACTGCTCAAAGGCCGCTTCTGCTTTCGCGTTCTTCTGCGCTGCCGTTTCTCGCGTAAAGCCCATGCGCCCAAACGGTGTGTTAGCCTGAATCATCGCAGAGGACGCGGGCGTTCCCTTCGGCTGTTCCGGCTGACGCCCCTTGGTGGCGTCTAGCGCCAAGGACACCGGCGTGGTCAACGGGCTGGGCGGTTGCTGGGCTACGCCAAGATCGCGCTTCGTCGCAGCGGTAAACGCCCGATTCATCGTCGTATCAAAGGCCGGCTTTGGCGCGGTGGTGGTGATGTCGGCCCCGAACGGTCGGGCCATCGGCGTGGTGTCGGCTGGCGTCAGGTCAGCGGGTTCGTACCCCAACTGCCCTAGCATCGCCAACTGCCGAACCTGGCGCTCCTCCTCGTCCTTTTGCGCCTGAAGTTCCTTTGCCTTCTTGCGCTCGTAGCCCTCAAAGCCGCCCGACACGCCACCCAAGAGATAGTCAAGAAATGCCATCAGATCCTCTGGTTAGTCGTTGCTGCCAGCGTATTGACGACCGTATTGGTCAACCAGCTTGCCGTTCTGGAGGTAGTAGATCACGCCTTTGATGATGAATTGCTGTCCGTCGCTGTACTGGCTCAGATCCGGTGGGGCATTCGACGCGATGACTGGTGGCGTGTTCGGTGGCGTGTTGTCCTTCTTTTCTTCTTCTTTCTTTGCTGGCGGCTTGAGTCCGGCATAATCAGCGGGATTCAGGCCCAGCGTCCGAAGGATGATGTCAAAGGCTTCGGGAAGAATATTCCCCGCCCACATCTCACTGACGAGGCGCATCACCTGCGTCCCTTGGCTCAGGGTCAGATCGCCCTGACGAATCTTCTCAAGGACAACAGCGGCCCGCTTTTCTTCCTCAAACCGCTGCTGTTGCAGGGTTTCGCTCACCCCAGCGGCCCGCTTCTGTTCCGCCAACTGTTCGCGGCGGAACGTCAGATCGGCCAGATCGCGCTTCTCTTGCGATGTTAGTTCCCTGATCTGCATCTGATCGCGCAAGTACCGTTCCTTTGCGCTTTCTGCCGCCGTGAACTCTTGCTGTTGAGTCTGCATCCGCTCGCGGCTCCCAATCTCCGCGTAACCCAAGCCCAACTGCCCGCGCTGATATTCCGCCGTCGCCATGTCCCGCGCACTCTGGAGATCCAGTTCACGGCCACGGAGCGAGGCTTCCTGCTGCAACTGCGCGGCACGGAGCGCAATGTCCGACTCCACCTTCGCCAGATCGCTCATGCCCGTCAACATCATCTGCTGACGGCGAGCATCCGCCTCCGCCTGTTGCTGCAACAGCTCGGCCTCAAAGCCCGCCACCGCTCGCGCTTGCTGACCGGCGAGATCGCCATAGCGTCCCCCGCCAATCGTCGAGGCACTAAGGCCGCGTCGGGCGAGTTCTTCTTCCAGCTTGGACCGCTCGGCCCCGTACTGCGCGGCGAGCTCGTCGGCCTTCGCCTTCCGCAGCGCCTCGTAGGCCTGTCCCTGAATCTGCGACGGCCCCGTGAGCAGGTCGAGCTGCGCCATCAGTTTTTCGCGGAGTTCCTTGGCCGTATCAGTCAGCGCCGAGTAGGTCGGCAGTGCTTGCGTTGTGCCGGTCGGTGCAGTGTAGAACGGCGGCAAGGTCGGAATCGTCGTCCGAGGGATTGCTGGCGGCGTTCCTCCACTCGTCGGAGGCGTTCCACCACTCGTCGGCGGCGTTCCTCCACGCGACGGCGGTCCACCTCCACCCGTCTCCGGTGGCGTTTGCGTGGGAATCACCGGAGGGGTAGTGCGCGGGGGCGGCTGGTTGCTGCCGCCGTTCGTGGAGTCACCCTGATCCTTCAGCGTCCAACGTCCGTTGATAAACGACCAGCGATTCGCCTCTGGCCCACGCGGCTGCCATGTCCCGGGTTCAATCTCCACCCAGTTATCCTGATCGGTCGTCCACGGGCCGTTCGGATCGTTCGGAGCGAAGGAGATCGTCGTCGGGGTTGTCTGCGTCCCCGTCCTCGTCGTCGTCCCGATCTTCTCGGTACGCCCAAGCTCAAAGGTGTTGAGCAGGTTGACGTAGCCCTGCTGCCGTGCCAGCGCTACATCGTTGGCCGGATTGTTGTACAGCGCCCGCCCACCAAACGGCTGATACCCACGCGCCGTCACTTCCTCGTAGGAGAGCTTGCGGATGCCCGGGCCACCCTGACTGGCCGGAACATAGGTGTAATTGTACGGCAGGTTGCCGACGTTGTTCCTCGCCTTCCACGCCTGTTCCTCGGCCCGCGTCTCCACGTCCTGCTTTGTGTCAAAACGCAGGTTGCCCTTGGCCGACGCGATGTAGTTCTTGAGCGCGTCCACCGTGATGCCCGTTGAGGCGGCAAGGTCAGCGAACTCGGCTGCCGTCGAGGGCGTCCCGTACTGGCGCAGGAACTGATCCAGCCCTTCCTGCTGCCCGCCCATCGTCATCTGCCCCGCACTGTACCCAGTCGGGAGGTTCGCCTGCGTCTGCGCGCGGAGTTCTGCTGGCGGGAGCGCGGCATACCCTTGCGGCATGGCCCGTCCACTTGCCGCTTCTACGCCCCACACCCCACCACGCTTCGTCCACGTCACGCCCGTGCTGGCCGTGTACGTCGAGCCGTTTGGCGCGGTCGGAGGCGGCACCTGCCCGGGCGCATAACGCGGGGCGTTGGCGACCGGCACTTCCACGTTGGTGTAGGTCGCGGTGTCCGTCGTTTTGTCAATCGTCGGGGTGCCCGTAATGCCACCCGTGGGGCTATAGCCCATCGGCGGCGCGGCAGGAGCCGTGGTCGGCGGGGTACCACCATCACCCGCTCCGGCACCCCCACCACCCCCACCGCCCCCTGTATCTCCCCCACCACTGCGCCGCTCCTCCTCCACATCTTCCGCTGACCTAAGGCGCGAGCCGAGGGTCGCCAGCATCGGCGGCGTCACCGGTGCGGTCTGTGAAATCCCTACCGGCAACTGCCCCTGCAACAGCGCCCTCATAGCTTCTGGGTTAATCCCAGACGGGAGATCAGGCGTGTCCCGTATGCCGGTTCTGGGTTCAGGGGCCATTTTCGGTCCCGTGTATGCTTCGCGAGGGGTATCAGCACCAGCACCGCCACCAACACCAACACCCATCCCACCACCACCCATCCCAACAGATGCGCTTTGCGGAGCCATGCTCGGCTGGAACATGGTGGACGGCGTGACCGGCTCGGGCTGCCCCAACTGGGCGCTCAAGGCGGTCAACATGTCCGGCTGCTGGACCGGCGCACCCATTGCCGGAGGGGCAGGGCGGGCACGGCCTTGCTGTTGGAGCTGGGCAAAGGTTTCCGTGCCGCCAATCGTCCCCGGCGCTTCGTCCTGCTCGATCTGGCCCGTCGCACGGGAGGGGCGAGCACTGGTGCCGCCGCTGGCCCGATTGCCAAACAACTGGGTCTTCGGGCTGGGCAGCGAACCAAACGCGGTGTTAAAGGTCGCCATTAGGCCCCCCCGAACATGGCGCGAATACGGGCGCGAGCAGCCATCAGTTCATCTTCGCGGCGCTTGCGGTCGGCTTCCTGCGCGGCGGCGATGTCCGCCTCTCGCGTCTTAAGGCCCAAGCTGGCGTCAAACTGTCGCTGTTCCTGGGCCAAAGTTTCACGCTTGAGCTTGCGTTCCTCTAAATCTTTTCGTGCCCCATACAACCCCTTAGCAATATCGGTAAACACCTCAACATTGGACTTGCTCTTTTTCCCCTCACCGCCATCCTTAACGGCACCAAACAACCCTTTCGCTCGATCCATCAAAGTCTTTTTGGGGTCGGGGATCATGCCCTCAGCGCCGTACACCATCGTTTCGGGGCCACCCGTTATGCCCACCTTCGAGGCAAACTGGGGAAGGGCCTGTGCGCCCGTCAGCAGGTTCTTCGCCGCCATCGTGCCCTTGCCAATACCGTAGCCTTCAATCGCCCCGAGCGCTCCCTGCCCAACATTAAAGCCGATACCGCGCTTGCCCTCTCGGTCCAAGCCACGGAACGCGGCTCCGGTTGCGGCCCCAGCGGCGGGTCCCCCAAGCAGGGTTGCGCCAATCGTTGCGCCCATCCGAACCAGTCCTTTGTTGCGGTCATACAGCCCCGCCAACCCACCACGCTTCTTTGCCATGATCGTGTCTCCGTGAAGTTACTTGCGCTTAAGAACGGCGGTGCGGGCCTTCGCCTTCTCCGGCATCTTGCCGTATGCCTTCTTCGGCGTGGCCTCAATCATCTCTTTCGCAACCTTGCGCGATGGGCCGTTCTTCACGGTGCCAGCGGCAGCGGCGTACATCAAACGCTGCTGGGCCTTCGACTTGATAGGCATGGGTAAAGCTCTCTGGGGGAATGTGTTACGATTTCGCGGCCTTCGCAACCGCTGCGTTATCCACGAGGGGGGAGTCCTTGCCGTAAAACCCGTTAGCCTCAAGGTATCCAATGGCCTTGGCAAGGATTCGCGGGGAGTCCTTAGCCATGCCAAGCATAGAATTACAGTTTATGCAAAGGATACCGCGAAACTTTCCAGTCTCATGGTTATGGTCTATGGCGTAACCTCTCCGCCTGTTTTCATAGACCATAAGGTCTGGAAGCTCCGATAAGCATATGGCACACTTGCCACCTTGCGAGGTCCACGTTGCATAGAACTCCTCGTGGGTAACGCCATACTTGTGTTTTAGGTGCTGCTCTAAACGGCGCTTTGGGCTACGGCTTGCCCACCGCGTCTTTTGGCGCTCCTTTGTACAAACAATGCACAGGCTTTGACTTTTCCAAAACTCTGAATCGTCTTTGCTTGTTGAGCATCCGTTGCAGTGCTTCATTTTCCACCCTTCATGGCAGCTACCGAATCCACAAGGTTGGGATAGGGGCGTCCCGCCGCCTTCGCTCGGGCCTTCGCCTTGGCCTTCTGGTCTGGCGTGAGGGTCGTGCGGTCCTTCTTGGGGAGCGGGTTGTCCTTCCGCCAGAACACGGCTTTGCGCTTGGGCATGGTTAGACCTTGGCTATAGTGCAGATAACAGACGCGGTGGACGGGTGGACCGCCGTGGCGGGCAGGAACTCCAGCGTGACGTCGAGATCCGTCACCTCCCAATACAACTGGAGGTAGTCGCCAGCGGCCATGTCGACGTAGTAATTCCACCCTGGCAGTACATGCCCGTTCACGCTCCCGTGCTTCTCGGGGACGGACACCACGCCGTTGCTGCCCAGCACCGCCGTCCCGTTCTTGGCGATCCAGATGTTCACCTCTTGGATCTGCGTGTCCGCGTTCGTGAACTGGCCCGACCACTGGAAGTTGTAGACACCCGCTTGGTTGACCGTGATCTTCGAGTTGGTCAGCCCCGCGTCGATGGTCACGCCATAGGCCGTGTCAATCGTGTCAAACGTGATGAGCTTGGCCGTGTTGATCGCGGTGTGCGACTGGTCGGTGAAGTCTTGGAACGCGCCCCACCGCCGACCGGTCTGGCCGGTATCACCAATCGTGATCCATGCGCCACCTGTGTATAGGTAGATCAGCGCCGTGTCGGTGCCGACATACATACTGCCTTCGGTGGCAGTCGCAGGGCGACTCGCTAGTACCCCAGACTGCACATGGATCGACGTGTCCGCATCATGCGCGTTGAACGTCACCCCTGTCAGGTTGTCGTTCGTCCGCACGATGTTCGCATCTATCAATCCCGTCCCACTGTTGACCGGAGAGGTAAATGTTTTCAGCGAGTGGCGCGGAAGGAGCACGGGCATGTGTTACGCTGCCGCCACAGCAGAGCCGAGCATGGTGTACTGCGTGGTGTCAAACGTCAGTCCGTTCAACGTGGTAATCGTATCACCAGCGAGCGTTGCCGCATGGCGGGTGACCGACACGCCAGATGGAATGTCGGACACCTCAACGCCATACAACTGGCCCTCGCCAATAACCACGTTGATAAGCCGCTCATCTGGCAGCAGTTCAACGGCAACAAGCGGCGTGTGCGTGGTCAAAAACTGATCGAGCGTCATCGTCGTTCTCCTTTAGGAACAGTTGGATTCAGTGACGGCCCAAGCGTTCGCCGCCAATTTCTCTAGCGTAATAACGCTGTACTTCGCAAGAGTGGTTTGTCCGCCATACGGCGCATAAATCGCATCACCGGAGAACGACAACTGCGCTCCAAAACTGCGAGATACGCCGTTTACCGAAGACATCTGCCCGCCAACAAGGACGTTTCGGTTGGATAGCACAAACAAGGGGTTGGTGCTGAACGCATTTCCTGCCGTATAACTTATGCCGCCATCTGCGCCCGATGACGAAAGCAGTGCCAGCCCAGTGCGCGACAGGCCATTCATCGTGGTAAACGCTCCCCGTGCCACAATGCGGCCATCACCCAAAACCACCACCGCGTACACATCACTGTTCGCGTTTGGGTTAAAGTTGACATCGAGCGATCCGGAGGTTTCAAGACGGGCAATGCGATTGCGCGTGACACCAGATACGGTGGTAAACTGGCCGCCAATCACGACACGCCCATCGGACTGGAGGGCGATAGAGTACGCGCCGCAGTTTGGACTTGTCCACGTTGAATCGTTTGCGCCAGTCGTCGTAAGCCGCGCTGGGCCTATGCTGGCACTGGCAGCAGCATAGATGTTTCCGTCGGGCGCAATAGCAAGAGCGTAAACCGCAGTTGTAAAGGACGTGCCAGACGTAAACGTGGTATCACAGGTACCAGTCGTATTGAGCCGAGCAAGGCGCGTTCGACCTACACCGCCAATGGAAGTAAAATTGCCGCCAACCATAGCTTTCCCGTCGGATTGGAGCGCAACCGCGTAACAAGTAGCATTGGCACCTGGGTTGTATCCAGTGTCTAGCGTTCCATCGGTGTTAAATCGCGCAACATAAGCTCTTGCCGTGGCTCCAGCGTTTGTAAAATCCCCTACCACGACAACCTTGCCATCTGACTGTACCGCTATATCGTGTACAGCATTGTCGAGTGCTGGGTTGGCAAATGTGGTGTCTAGTGTGCCGTCCGTGTTGAGTCGCGCAAGGTACCCGCGTGCTTGGCTGTTTACGGATGTAAACGCGCCACCAACAAAAATCTTGCCATCGCTTTGCTCAGCCCAGCAATACACTTGACTGTTGAAGTTTGGCCCGAACACCGGAACCAGCGTTCCCGTGCTGGGCACTGCCGCGGCGCCCTGCATCAGCACACTACTGACTTGTGTAAAAGTGCCGCCAATCAACGCACTGCCAGACGATTGCATCGTGGTGACATACACCTGGTTGTTGGCGTTGGGGTTGTACGTCGTATCAAGGGTTCCGTCCGTGTTGACCCTCGCGACATAATTCCTTGCCGTGGCGACGATGGTGGTAAACTGTCCAACCACAACGGCTTTTCCGTCTGCTTGCAGCGCAAGACCGCGAACGGCGTTATTCGCGTTGGGGTTGTATGCTGTGTCAATCGTCCCATTTGCGTTCAGGCGGGCGATGCGATTACGAGCCGTGGCGGCAATGTTGGTAAACGTGCCACCAGCCAGCACCTTCCCGTCGCTCTGGATCGCCACAGCATACACAAGGCTGTTGGCGCTTGGATCAGCAAACGTGGTGTCGTTTGCGCCTGTGGTCAGCAGGCGGGCAAGGCGTCCGCGACTTGTTCCAGCGATAGTGAGAAAATCTCCGCCAACCAACGCCTTCCCGTCTGACTGCAACGCAATCACGTAAACAGTGCTGCCGGCGTTGGGGTTGTACCCTGTGTCGAGCGTCCCGTCGGTGTTCAGGCGGGCGATGTTATTGCGGGTGACGCCAGCTACCGTATCAAATTGACCACCAATGAGGATCTTTCCATCACTTTGCACAGCACAAGCCCACACGGGGGTTGCTCCACCCAAATACGTAACGGCAGGATCGGCAAACGTCGTGTCAATCGTCCCGTTGGCGTTCAGTCGCGCCACTGATCCTCTGGTTGTTCCAGCAATAGTGGTGAAGTTTCCCGCAACAATGACCTTCCCATCTGGTTGAACAGCAAGCGCATAGCAGCTCGCGCTTCCGGCAAACGGTGCGTAGGTGGAATCCACACCCCCCTGTGGGGTAATGCGGGTCAGCGCATATCGCGTGGTTGAACCGAGGATGGTACTGTAGTCGCCACCAACCAGCACACCGCCGTCAGACATCGTAGCAAAGGCGTAAACACTGCCACCCTGAAAGCCATAGTTATCGAACGGCAACTGGGCTAACTGCCCATCTGTGGTATTGATCGTCGTGCCCGCCCCGAAACTGGCAATCTTGAGCGCACTGCCCACGGCAATACTGTTGGTGTTGGCACCGGTAAAGTTGATGCCACCCGTCACACTGGAGTTCATGACGAGGCGCTTGCTGACATCTGCCGTCGTCACTTGATAGGGGGCCGCAACCGTGGGCGTAATGGAGACGTCCGTAAACCCACCAAGCTGGTTGGCCCATGTGGTAACGCCAGCCCCATCGGTGGACAAAAACTGTCCGCTGGTTCCCGGTGTGGTCGGGAGCGTCAAGCTCCACGTTCCCGCCGCAGCGGCGGGCTGCATGGTGACCGTGCCAGAGGTCGTGCCGTCGAACTCAACGGAGCGGACAGACGCCGCGCCAATCACATCCAGCGTGGCCGTAGGCGTTGCGGTCCCAATGCCAACACGGTTGTTGGTGCTATCTACCTTGAGCGTGTTGGTATCAACCGTCAGATCGTTGGTGACGGTGGCGCTTGCCGCAGAAACCGACCCGCCAGCCGACACCGATCCGCCCACAGAGACATCCCCCTGCGCGTACACATCTTTCCACTTGAGCGACGAAGACCCGATGTCATAGGTGTTCGTGACGCTGGGGATAAGATTGGCCGGAAGGTTGCCAGTTGAGACGTAGGAGATCTCCTGCCACGCCGAGCCGTTGTCGAACCAGAGCTTGACGCTGCCGGTATCGGTTGTCAGCCACTTACGCCCGACCTCTCCCGCCGCTGGGCGAGCGGCCAACAGCGAAGACTGCAAGTGAATACCCGGGTCCGCGTCATGTGCAACGTAGGCATCACGAGTCGTATTATCGTTGCCCTTAACAACCGTAGCGTCAAGCGGATCGCCGTTTGTCGGACTGGTAAACGTTGCAAGAGGGTGCTGTCCAACTGTCTGTGCCATTAGCGCCTCCCCAGCGCAAAGGTTTCCAACTGAAACCGACTAAAGACCGTGGCGGTGGTGCCAGAATCGGAGATGGTTACATCAACGTAGTAGCCCGTCCCCCCCATAGGGATACGATAGCTTCGCCCACCAGAGCTTCCCCATATCCCTGATGCTTCCCAGTACCCGACACCCCACACGCGCTCTGCGCTGCTCAGGGGATATTGACCCGCACTGGTTTCGGTGCGCCACTTAATGATTGTCGAGCTTGACGCCCCAATCTGGGCGGTCAGGTAGCCCCAGCGCAGCGACTTGGCGAGCGCGTCATCGCCGCAGTACATCCGGTGCATCTGGGCCGTCATCGTGTAGGTCGTGCCGCCCGTGCCGTTTGACAACTGGTTATCGACATACACGTTGTCTGCATCGCAGACTGAGATATACCCATCAGCATCGCCACGCAGGATAGCCGGAAGTCCGTTTTCGTCCAGCGTGTCAATGAGCGCCGTGGTGCCCGGGCTGACATAGCCGGAGTCCCACGGACCCGTCCATGCTTGCAGGATGGTGTGGTACACAAAGATCCCGTAGTCTGGGATGCTGATCCACAGCTCACGGGTTGCGCGATTGAACACCGACCGGATGTTGGCAAAGTCCGCCGCCGTGAGGGCGCGGATTGGGGCCAGAATTGGGTCTGGCGTTTCCACGGTGCCAACGGGCGAAACCTCGGCTTCATTGCAGCGGTACAATCCGCGCTCGGAAATAAAGAACGCCAGATTGCCGATGCTCACAATGGACTTCGGCGCAATGGTCCCCACGTCCGCCGTGAGGCCCTGCGGGGCCACGTTGATGTCGTCCTGTCCGTAGCCGGTCAGACGCGAGATACCGCGCCGGTGAAAGATCAGGAGCGAGGTATTGACCGACGCAAGGCCCACCACCGTTTCATCCGAGAACGTGCGGACCACGATCTGCCCACCGCCCGATGATCCGTTCCCCAACGTATTGCCGTTGTTGAGCGACGAGTAGAAGATCGAGTCGGGGTAGGTCGTGTTGCCGCAGCCCCACAAGCGTTCGTTGTGGACGGCGATGGAGTTGGTCGCTATCGTGCCGCTGATGTTCGTGGTGAGCGTTGTGCCATCCCACACATTCAACAGTCCACCGTCGGCGATGTACATCACATCGCTGGTCCCGTTTTGGAATTGAGC
>Ga0315903_10008032_pt1 | contig 13068 bp, 14 predicted proteins | sample LakEriMetagenome_7_FD_203524 | JGI IMG/M metagenome (GOLD analysis project Ga0315903, IMG submission 203524) | Freshwater fungal communities from buoy surface, Lake Erie, Ohio, United States - Buoy 2 MA119 | ecosystem: Environmental > Aquatic > Freshwater > Lake | place: USA: Lake Erie, Ohio...
CCGACATCATCAGGCGAAACAGCGACGGGTTCGCCAGCGCGAAACGAACATAAGTGCGACCCATCGCGTTGAATGCCTCGAGCCCGGGCTTTGCCTTTGCCATCGCCGCAGCAAACGCATCCGCGAGCCTGTCATCGCCCACCAGGCACAGCGCGCTCAGCAGCGCCGCCTTGTCCGGAAAATGCCGGTACACCGCCGTCGCCGATACGCCGACATTGCGCGCGATCTCGCGCAGACTCAGCGCCTCCGCAGGTCCCCCCTGCAGCCGCTTCAACCCCTCTTCAATCAGCGCCGCGCGCAGGTCGCCATGGTGATAGCGCTCGGCCTGACTTTTGATGTTGACACTGTTATCATTCCTTGCCATGTTAGCACCGTAAACATAGACGGCAGCGGGTGCAACACGCCCAAACGCCGCGCCTGACCAGACTGTCCGATACGAGCCGAACCAAACGCCAAACCGCCGATCAGTGCGGCCAAAAAAAGGGAACCGCCATGACAAGCCCCGTCGAAACCGCCATCCGCGGCGCCGTCACCACCGGCCTGATGGGTGTCGCGAGCCTCAACCGGAAGCTGCGCCGCGCCAAGGCGCCGAACCCCTACCTCACCGGTATCCACACGCCGGTGAAATCCGAGGCAACCTTCACCGACCTTAAAGTCACCGGCGAGATTCCGCCCGCTCTCAACGGCCTCTATGTCCGCAACGGACCCAACCCTTTGAAGGACCCGAACCACGCTACGCACCACTGGTTCGTCGGCGATGGCATGCTGCACGGCGTTCGACTGCGGGACGGCAAGGCGCTCTGGTATCGCAACCGCTGGCTGCGCTCCACGACCATCAGCGAAGCACTAGGCGAGGTGCGTGCGCCCGGCCCGCGCAGTCCGTCCGGTCAGGAGAGCCCGAACACGAGCGTCGTCGGGCATGCCGGAAAAATCTTTGCCATCGTCGAAGCCGGCGGCTTCCCGGTCGAAGTCACCGAAACGCTCGACACGATCGCGCACACCGATTTCGGCGGCACGCTTGGCAAGGCTTTCTCCGCCCACCCGCACCGCGACCCCGACACCGGGGAGATGCACGCCATCACCTACTACACGCAGGATCCGGCGAATGTCTGGCACACCGTTGTCGACACCTCCGGCAAAGTCCGCCGCAACGAACCCATAGCCGTGCAGGACGGCCCGTCCATCCACGACTGCATGATCACGAAGAACTATGTGATCGTGATGGACCTCCCAGTCACCTTCTCGATGCCTGCGCTTGTCGCAGGCGACTCCTTCCCCTTTCGCTGGAATCCCAAGCATGCCGCCCGCATCGGCCTGCTCCCGCGCGAAGGCCGGGGCAGCGAGATCATCTGGTGCGACATCGAGCCTTGCTACATCTTCCACCCCGCCAACGCTTTTGAAACGGACGACGGCAAGGTGATCATGGACGCCGCAGTCCACACCACCATGTTTGCCGATGGCGCTGCGGGCCCCAACTCAAACGCCACGCCGTTCGAACGCCTCGTGATCGACCCGGTCGCAAAACGCGTCACGCGCACCGTGATCGACCCAGCGCCGCAGGAATTCCCCCGCCCCGACGAACGGCTCACGGGCAAGCCATACCGCTACGCCTACAGCGTCGCCCTCCCCGAAGGCGCAGATCCCGCCTTCATGGGCGACTCGCGCCTCTACAAGCACGACCTTGCCGCCGGCACGCGGCAGACCCGCGACTTCGGCAAGGGCAAGACGCCGGGCGAATTCGTCTTCGTGCCCGCACACGCGAACAGCGGCGAGGATGAAGGCTGGCTGATAGGCTATGTGCTCGACCATGCGGGCAGCTCCACCGACCTCGTGATCCTCAATGCGCGCGACTTCACCGGCCCCGCACAGGCAACCATCACCATCCCCCAGCGCATCCCTCCGGGCTTCCACGGAAACTTCATTCCGATGTAGCGCAGGCGATTTCCTCCTCCGGCCAGGGCCCGGGGGAGGCAAAACACATGCTTCCACCGTTTGTCGCGACAGCCATCACTGGCATATTCTCCGGGCCCGCCGGCGCACGCGATCGCGCCGCCCCGCCACTCGCCGGAGAAAGCCAAGATGCGCGCCTTGCTCCTCTCCGCCATCGTCGCGATATCCCTGGCAGGATCCGCCATGGCCCAGACAAGCGTGTTTCCCGACGACTCAAAGCTCCTTGAGCTGATCAAATCCCGCGTCGATGACGGCCGCGCCACCGGCCTCGTCCTTGGCGTGATGGATGCGGACGGCTCCACCCGCATCGTCAGTTATGGCGACCCCGGTGCAGGCGCCCAGTCGCTCGGCCCAGAGACAGTTTTCGAAATCGGCTCGGTCACGAAAGTCTTCACGACCACGCTGCTGGCCGACATGGTGCAGAAGGGCGAAGTCTCGCTCGACGCCCCCGCCCAGCAATACGCCCCGCGGGGCATGACGCTTCCCACGCTGAACGGCAAGGCGATCACGCTTGCCCATCTCGCTGAACAGAATTCAGGCCTGCCGCGCCTGCCCTCCAACATGTCGTTCGCCGACATGAGCAACCCCTACGCCGACTACACGGCCAAGAACCTCAACACCTTCCTCGCCAGCCACACGCTGCGCCGCGACCCCGGCGCCGAGTTCGAGTACTCCAATCTGGGCATGGGCCTCCTCGGCGCACTGCTGGCCCACCGCTCAGGCCAGACCTACGAGCAGCTCGTGAAGACGCGCATCCTCGATCCGCTTGGCATGAAGTCGAGCGGCATCGCGCTGACGCCGCCCATGCAGGTGCGCCTTGCGAAGGGCCACACCGCGGAGGGCGCGCCCACCCCCAACTGGGACCTGCCAGCCCTCGCCGGCGCAGGCGCGCTTCGTTCCACGATGAACGACATGATGAGATTCCTCGCCGCCAATCTCGGCGAGCCTGCGAGCGATCTCGAGCGCGCGATGCGTCTCGCCCAGACCCCGCGCTTCACCCTGACGCCGAACACCAGGATCGGCCTCGGCTGGATCAGCGTCACGCGGGAAAATGGCGACTTCATCTACCATGACGGCGGCAGAGGCGGTTATGGGGCCATCGTCATCATCGACAGGAAGCGCGATGTCGGCGTCGTCCTGCTCGCCAACCGCACAGGCGTACCCGACGACATCGCCATGCACGTGCTCGATCCGTCCATCCCGCTGACGCCGAAGCCCAGACCTGCCAGCGAACGCGCGGAGATCTCCGTTCCGCCTGAAACGCTCGCCGCCTTTGCCGGCGTCTACACGCTCGACGCGGCTCCCGACTTCAAGCTCACCGTGACGCTCGAATCCGGCCAGCTTCAGGTCCAGGCCAGCGGCCAGGAGAAGTTTCCGGTATTCGCCGAGTCCGCGACCAAGTTCTTCTACAAGATCGTCGACGCCCAGCTCACCTTCGTGGCCGCAGCGGACGGCAAGCCGGCCCACCTCGTCCTTCATCAGGGCGGCGCGAACCAGAAAGCGACAAAGCAGCCATAACGATCGGCAGCGGGGGCAACGCGATGGCGGCGAGCCCGACGGGGCTTGTCGCCTGTGTCGGCGACTACCAGAAACCCTGCGATCTCTACGTCCGCCTCGACGCCGAATGGCGCTTCAAGGGCAAGCAGACCGAGATGAAATGCTATCGCGAGGTCTGCATCTTCGGGCCCGGCCCGGACGGCGTCCGCACCTTCTGATCCTACACCAGCGACGGCAAGCAAAGCTCCGGCCGTCTTGCCGAGGCCAAGGACAATCCGCCGGGCTCCGTCTGCTTCGAAGCGGATATGGACGTGGGCCTCGCCCGCCAGGTCTTCTGGTCCGACGGCGGCGACGGCATGCACTGGATGGTCGAATCACGCACGAAAAAGGGCTGGAGCCGTCTTGCACAGCATCACTACCGCCCCGCCTGATCGCGGGGTATCAATCCCCGAACCGGACAAGACTCGGACCTGAGGAGACTTCGAATGCGCATCATCCTGCTGGCTTCAGCAGCCCTTGCACTGGCCGCCTGCAGCGGCGAATCAGCCGCCCCTGCCGACACGGCAGCGCCTGCTGACGCGGCCTCCACCGAGACGGGAGCGACCGAGGCTCCTGCTGCCCCCACGATGGACGACGCCATGATGGCCGCCGACGCCGCCGATGACGCGAACACAGCAGAGACCCCGGACAATTACATGTTCCACACCGACCTCACGAAGGTCGAAAGCGTCCACCTGCCGGTGAAGGCCGGCGCAGGCTGGACAGCGACGGTGATCGATCCCGCGCAGGCAGAGATCATGGGCGCCAGCGACGAGACGATGGCCGACGGCAGCGTGCATCACGTCGTGAAGATAAAGCCGCTTGTCCGCGATGTGATCGCACGTGTGAAGTTTGAGCGTCGCGACAGCACGGACACCACGGCGCCGGTCGTCGAAACCCGCACCGTCAACCTGATGATCCACTAGCCTGACGGCACGCTGAAACGCGAAAGGGCGCGGGACAAAACCCGCGCCCTTTCCTGTCCTGTCGCTGACCGGGACTATCTGCCCGGCGCAGACGCCGGCGGCGTCGTTTTCGCCTCGGCCCATTTTGCGAACTCGTCCTTCGAAAACGCCTTGCCCTTGTCTGCGTCTTACATCTCGAAGCCGGCGGTCGTCACTTTGGCGTCCGCCATCCTCACTTCGTCGATCGACAGCGCGCCGTCCCTGTTTGTGTCATGCTTGGCGAACTTCTCTTCGGTCGCTGTCTGCGGCTTTGCGGGCGTCGTCGTCGGCTGCTGAGCGAACGTGGGCGCCGCCAGCGCAGCGATCGAAAGGGAGGCGATGAGCGTCTTCATCATGGATCGGGTTCCTCGCACTGAACTGGGTCCACCGGCTGCCAGACGACTGCCTCTAATCCCGGCCGACTAACGGGCGCCGCAGAGTCAGGTTTCGCCTTCCGCGATTACGATGCGTTCATTGCATGCCCGCTCCGCGTCCTGGCGTGGCGGGAGGGCCTGAGCCGCAGGCGCAGGCGCAGGCGCATCCGGGCTGCATGAAAAGCAAGACATCAACGGGACGTGACTGCGACAAGTTCCGCCATGCTGTATGTGTCGCGTTGCGCTCGCGGCAATTCAGCAACATCTTTCCAAGTCTGGTGGGCGCATCAGCGTCGCATTGGTACGCACATGATACGACTGAGAAAGAAATCACATCCGCCCGGCGTCCGCGTTGTCTGGACCTGGGATGGCCACACGGTCCAAGGTGTCATTCGAAAGGTGTTCACGCACCGGCTCGAGCGCACAATGAACGGCGCGACCGTTACGCGCGCGGCCAACCGCCGTAACCCGGCTTACCTGATCGAGCAGGACAGCGGCGATACGTTGCTGATGAACCACAACGAGATCCAGCGGGTCGCCTGAACATTCAGGGTTCGAACAACGCGCCGCGCGCAGGCTTCGCCTTGCGCGTCCTTTCGACAGTCACACCTGGATAGCCCTTCAACGGCCCGACCGGCGCGCCGAGATACGCCCAGTCCTGCAGCTGGTCGATCGCGAAGTGATACTTCGGCTCGCGCCCCGTTCGCTCGGTGAACAAGGCCCGCGGAATGTTCACCCACTTCGGCGACAAGGCCCGCGTGAACATCACAGGCGTCCCGCACCGCGAACAGAACGTCCGCACCTGCCGCCGCGCGACATCGTCAAACCGCGCCAGCACATCCTGGCCACGCGTCACGCACCTTGCTCTTCCAGCACCCGGCATAGGTCGCGTACGCCGCTCCATGGGCCCGCCGGCTCGCCTCCGAATGATCATGCCAGGCCCAGAACACCGGCGCGTCGGTCTCGATCACGACAGCGCCACAGAGACACACTGCGGAAATGGGCTCGCCCTTCGCCCGCGCCTTGCCGCCCGCCCTGACTGTCATGGCGCACTTGCTTTCATCGCCTCGCGCAACTTCAAGCTGTCGCCACGCGTCGAGAGGAAGATGAGGAATTCCGTCGCCGCCGCAACGACGGGATAAATGGCGTTCGCAAGCCAGCCGCCGCCTGTCAGGCTGGCCTCGGCATGCCCGAGATGAGCGTCCTCATCCTGTTGCACGGTCTGGACGATGCCCAGAAGTTCAGTGTCGTGCCGCTTCAGGAATGCCTGCTGCTCGATCAGATGCTGGTGCACGGTCCTCTCCACGGCCGCCGTGCACGCCATCACTCCCGCGCGTCCCATCCGCGCCGTGACCCAGCCGAGCACTGCCCCGCCAATCGACCATACAGACATCATCCGGCAGGGCTTGGCCGCCCGCTTCGGCATGGCGGACCGGAATAGATCGCGATGTGTTCGCTCGTGGCCGATCGTCTCTTCCAGCCAGTCGAGAATGTCCGGCGCGTGCTTCCGCGCCCAGGCAATCTGCATCGAATAGATCGAGACCGCGCCATGCTCCCCAGCATGGTTTACGCGGAGAATCCGGCGGATGATCCTGTCTTCGGGGCTCGGCTGCGCCATCGCATCCCCCTTGCCGTACTCGACGCGAGACGACATTCATCGGATACTCCCCCGCGCCCGGCAACGTTGGAAATCGGCTAATCGACGCATGGCAGACGGCACGCTCACCAAATCCGCGGGGATAACCGCCGAAGGCTGGCTGACAGACAGCTGGTATTTCGCCTGCGTCTCGAAATCGCTCGAGCCGGGACAGCACTTCCGCCGCATCATTCTCGGCCAGCCCGTCCTTCTTGCACGCACGGCAAAAGGCGAAGTCTTCGCCCTCCGCGATGTCTGCCCCCACCGCCTCGTCCCGCTCTCGGCCGGCCAGCAGATCGACACCAATGGCGAGCCCACCATCCAGTGCCCCTATCACGGCTGGCGCTTCGGCGCGGACGGCCAGTGCAAGCTGATGCCGTCCCTGCCCAACCCGGAAGACTTCGCCACCGAGCGCGTGCGCGTGCGCCGCTATCCGGTGCACGAGGTCAACGGCATGATCTTCGTCTACGTCGCCGACAATCCGCGCGACGACGCGCCACCCGCCGTGGCCGAGCCGTCCTTCGACATCGCACCGGGCCTCCGCCCGAAATTCGTCGTCGCCCAGATGTTCAACGCCCACATGGACGACGCTGTCGTCGGCCTGATGGACCCGGCCCACGTCCCCTTCGTGCACAATCAATGGTGGTGGCGCCCGCCCTCCACAGGCCTTCGCCTGAAGGAGAAGCCCTTCATCCCCGCCACACGTGGCTGGGCCCTCGCGCGCCACCAGCCGTCGGGCAACTCGCTCGCCTACAAGATGCTGATGGGCAACAAGGTCACGACCGAGATCGTCTTCCAGATCCCCGGCTTCCGGTGGGAAATCGTCGAGGCGGAGAAGCGCCGCATCTTCACCCTCACCTGCCTAACGCCCGTGACGCTGAAGAAGACCCGCATCACCCAGATCACCTTCTGGCAGAACGCCCCCTTCCTCGACCTCGCCCTGCCCATCCTCATTCCCGCAGCTCAGAAATTCCTCGGCCAGGACGGCCACATGGTGAACCTGCAGAACAAGGGAATGGCCTACCAGCAGAACATGCTCTGGATCGACGACATCGACGTCCAGGCCAAATGGTACCGCATCCTCAAGAAGGAATGGGCCGCCTCCCGCTCGGAAGGCCGACCTTTCGCGAACCCGATCGAGCCGCGAACCCTGCGGTGGCGGAGCTAGCGACGGATCGCGCCGCTTTGAGCAGTTGAATTCCCGGCCAACTGCGGCGAGTTTGCGCCTGCGGAAAGCAGGCTACCGAGCCCGCCCGGGAGGATACCGATGAAACTGCGCAATTCCCTGCAAGCGACTGCGCTTGGTCTCGGCGCCGGCGGCGGCCTGCTCGCCCTCGCACTTGCCGCAGCCCCCGTGCTCGCCCCCGCCGCCATCGGACAGGTCTCGGCAGACCATCCCGGAGCCGGCGTCTACCAGAAGGCCTGCGCCGCCTGCCACGATAATCCAGGCACGACCCGCGCCGCCACCCTCGCCTCGATGCGCACCCTCGCCCCCGCCCGCCTGCGTGAAGTCATGGCCCCCGGCGGCATCATGGCGCCGATGGCCGCCGCCCTGAACGACAAGGAAAAGACCGACCTCGTCACCTGGCTCACCGCCGGACAGGCCGCCACCGCCGCAACCTGGTCCGACGCCCTGCTATGCGCACCCGACAAACGCGCCGTCAGCGCCTCCGCCAGCATCATCAGCAACGGCTTCGGCATCGACAGCGACCTGAGCCGCAGCCTGTCCGCCTCCGAAGCCGGCATCAGCAAGGCGCAACTCGCCAATCTCGAAATCGCCTGGTCCATCGCCTTCCCGGGACAGGGCGGCGGCACCGGCGCATCCGTCCTCAGCGACGGCACGGTCTACGCAACTGGCGGACAGAAACTCCTTGCCATCGATGCGCAATCGGGCTGCGTGAGGTGGTCCTACGCCGCCTCATCCCGCAACACGCCCGCTATCGGCGACATCGGCGGCCAGCGCGTCGTCGCGCTTTCCGTCGGCCGCGACATCCATGTCGTCGACGCCGCCAGCGGCGCCCTCGTCTGGAAAGCCAGTGGCCAGCCTGTCGATGGCTCGGGCGGCCAGATCCGCGGCGGCGTTATCTTTGCGAAGGACAAGATCATCGTCCCGCTGTCGGCCTCCGGCGTCGCCTCGGCCATGAACCCGCGCTCGGAATGCTGCTCGGGCCACGGCTCGGTCGTCGCCCTCAACGCCGCAGACGGCAGCCACGCGTGGGAATACCACACCATGCCGGAGCCGACCTACAACGGCCAGGTCAGCTCGCTCGGCGTGAAGCAGAAGGGACCCTCCGGCGCGCCCATCTGGTCCGTCCCCGTCTACGACGCGAAACGCAACAACATCATCGTCACCACTGGGGAGAACACGTCCCACCCCGCAACCGACACATCCGACGCAATCATCGCTCTCAACGCCGACACCGGCAAAGTCTCCTGGCAGTATCAGGCCATGGCCGCAGACGTCTGGAACATGTCGTGCGATGTCGGCACCGGCCAGAACGGACCCAACTGCCCAGTCCTCTTCGGCGGCGACGGCCGCGACTATGATTTTGGCGCCGGCGCCATCGTCGCCACGGTGAACGGCAAGGACGTCGTCCTCGCTGGACAGAAATCAGGCCACGCCTGGGCGCTCGACGCCAACACCGGCAAGGTGCTGTGGAGCCATCGCATCGGAGAGGGCACTGCCCTCGGCGGCGTGCACTGGGGCATCACGGCGGATGCGGGCAAGGTCTACGTGCCCATCAATGATCCGATCATCTCGCCCGACCCGAAATTCGTCTCGAAGGCCGGCGTCTACGCCTTCGACATCGCCACCGGCCGGCCAGTTTGGTCCTACGCCGCGCAACCCAACTGCACCGGATCGCGCGCAACCGCCGTCGCCGGCTGCACTACCAAGTACGGCTTCTCGGCCGCGCCTCTGGTGATCGACGGAGCGGTCGTGGGCGCAACCCTCGGCGGCGAGGTCATCATCCTCGATGGCGCTGATGGCCGCGTGATCAATCGCCTCGACACGGTCGGACCAAAGACCACGCTCAACAAGGACATCGTCGGCAAGGGCGGCTCGATCGACGCGCACGGGCTCTCTGCAGGCGCGGGCATGCTGTTCGTCAATTCCGGCTATGGCTCGTTCGGCCAGACGCCCGGCAACGTTCTGATCGCCTACAAGCCGAGAAGCTGAGCTTCCGGCTACTCGGGTTCAGCTTCCACGATCGCGCCGCTGTCCGTCTTGCCGAGGCCCATCGCGTCGATCCTGATGAATGCCGGCCCGAGGATGACGAGGAACAGCACGGGGAGGAAGAACACGATCATCGGCACGGTCAGCTTGGCCGGAAGCGCTGCTGCCTTCTTCTCTGCTTCCGTGATCCGCATCTCGCGGTTTTCCTTGGCCATCACGCGCAGCGCGGAGCCCATAGGCGTACCGTACTTCTCCGCCTGCACCAGCGCCGTCGCGACGCCTTTGACGCCGGGATGGTTGGTGCGCTCGGCCAGATTGTAATAGGCCTGCCGGCGATCCTGCAGATAGCTCAGCTCCGCCGTCGTCAGCGCCAGCTCTTCCGCCAGCTCTACCGACGCTGATCCGATTTCCTCGCCCACCCGCGCAAAGGCCTGCTCGATGGACATGCCGGACTCGACGCAGATCAGCATCATGTCCAGCGAGTCGGGAAAGGCGCGCATGATCGATGTGCGGCGCTTCGTGATCCGGTTCTCGACGAAAAGGTTCGGGCCATAGAAGCCGGCGGCAAAGCCAACCACAACAGCGCCGATCTTCATGTTGAAGCTGAGGTCGTGGTCGTTGACGAACCAGATGTAGACCAGCGTGCCGAGACCGAACACCATCGGCAGGGCGAAACGGCACAGATAGAAGATCGAGATCGGCTTCGGCCCGCGCAGGCCGGCCTGGATCAGCTTCTTCTGGACGCCCGGGTCCTCGAGCATCTTCGCAAGGTCAAGCTTGTCGACGAATTTCTTCGTCATGCTTGTGTCCTGCACGCGGATCGATTTCTTCTCGCCGTCCAGCGCCGCGCGGCTCTTCTTGCGCAACTCTTCGCGGCGGTTGGACACAGATTTCAGGCGGCTCGTCAGCTTGTCGCCATCGAGCGCGGGGGCTGCAAGCGTCAGCACCGTTGCAAACGTCGCCACGCAAGCCAGCGCGGACGCCAGCGTCATGGGATCGGTCAGAAACTGGACCCAGTCGATGTCGCCCATCGTACCGCTCGCGTCAGAAGTTGAAGTTGATCATCGATCGCATGATGTAGATGCCCGTGCCCATCAGGGCCGCGGCGATCAGCAACAGCAAGTGCCCGAGATCGGTTACGAACAACGACATGATGTAGTCGGGTGTCGTTATGTAGACGAGTAGCATGACGATGATCGGCAGCGCGCCGATGATCATCGCCGATGCCTTCGCCTCCGACGACAGGGCCTTGATCTTCTCGCGCAACAGCTTGCGCGAGCGCAGCACGTTCGAAAGATTGCCCAGCGCCTCCGACAGGTTGCCGCCGGCCTTCTGCTGGATGTTCAGCACGATGTTGAAGAAGTTCACTTCCTGCGTCGGCGTGCGCAGGTACATCTTCTGAAGCGCCTGCTCCATCGGCACGCCCATCGCGATCGCATCGACCACGGCCTGGAACTCGCCGGCCAGCGGCTGAGAGCTTTCACGCGCTATCATGCGAAGGCATTCCTGCAGCGGCAGGCCCGACTTCACGCCGCGAACGATCACGTCGATGGCGTCGGCGAACTGGCCGACGAATTTCTTCTGGCGTCCGGAGATCGCCATGCCCAGCACCCAGCGCGGAAGGCCGAAACCGGCGGCGAACGCCATGCCAACCGGCACCAGCACCATCGGCCACTCGTTGAACCCCGCGCCGAAGAACATGAGCCCGCCGACTGTGACCGTCGACACCGCGGAGAAGATCCAGAACATCAGCACTGTGATCTTGAGGCCGGACTGCTTGATCTTGTCCTCGATAGAGCGACCGGCAACGCGGCTCTTCCGTGTCGCTTCCTCCCGGTCGCGCAGCGCCTTGGTGGCATTTTCCATCTGCTTGCGACGCGCCGTCAGGGCCGTGTCGCCCTTAGCACCGCGCACGCCTTCGCTGATCGACTTCATGCGCTTGGATTGCTTGCCGCGGCCGCTTCCGCCGCCCGCGAAGGCGAAGCCGAGAGCGGTGATCGCCACAAAGGCGAGGCCCGCAATCGCGTATGTCAGCAATTCAGGCGTCATTTACCACCCTCCTCCAGCGCGTCGAGCGCGCGGGCGAGCTCACCTTCCATGTTGAAATACTTGGCGCGCTCCCAAAAGCGCGGACGGCCGATGCCGGTGCCGCGGTGCGTGCCCTTCAACTTTCCGTCCTTGTCCTCGCCGTCGATCTCGTAGCGCATCACGTCCTGCGTCACGATCACGTCACCTTCGAGGCCCATGACCTCTGTGATCGACACGATCTTGCGCGAGCCATCGCGCAGACGCGAGGCCTGAATCACGATGTCGATCGATCCGACGATCATCTCGCGGATCGTACGCTGGGGGAGCGTGAAGCCGCCCATCGTGATCATCGATTCCAGACGCGAGAGACCCTCGCGCGGAGTGTTGGCGTGCAGCGTGCCCATCGAGCCGTCATGGCCCGTGTTCATCGCCTGCAGGAGATCGAACGCTTCGGGTCCGCGCACCTCGCCGACGATGATCCGGTCAGGGCGCATACGCAGGCAGTTCTTGACGAGGTCGGTCATGGTCACGCGACCCTGCCCTTCCAGGTTCGGCGGACGCGTCTCGAGGCGAACGACGTGCGGCTGCTGCAGCTGAAGTTCGGCCGCGTCCTCGCAGGTGATCACGCGCTCGCCCGGCGCGATGAACGCCGTCAGCGTGTTCAGCAGCGTGGTCTTGCCCGACCCCGTACCGCCGGAGATCAGTGTGTTGCAGCGGCACGCGCCGATGATCCGCAGGAGCTCAGCCCCCGGCTCGGAGATCGAGCCGAAGTTCACGAGGTCCTGGATCTTGAGCTTGTCCTTCTTGAACTTACGAATGGTGAGCGCAGGCCCGTCGATGGCCAGCGGCGGCGCAATGACGTTGACGCGCGAGCCGTCGGCAAGCCGCGCGTCGCAGATCGGCGAGCTTTCGTCGACCCGGCGGCCGACCTGGCTCACGATCCGCTGGCAGATGTTCATCAGCTGCGCGTTGTCGCGGAAGCGGATGTTGGTGCGCTGGATCTTGCCCGCGACCTCGATATAGGTCGTGCCGGCGCCATTGACCATGATGTCGGCGATATCGTCGCGCGCCAGCAGCGGCTCGAGTGGACCATAGCCCAGAACGTCGTTGCAGATGTCCTCGAGCAGCGTCTCCTGCTCGGCGACGCTCATCACCACGTTCTTGATCGATACGATCTCGATTACGATGTCGCGGATCTCTTCGCGCGCGCTTTCCTGGTCGAGCTGCGCCAGCTGCGACAGGTCGATCGTGTCAATCAGCGCGTTGAAGACCTCGGTCTTGGTCCGATAGTATTCGTCCGACCGATTGTCGACCGCAGTGACCTTCTCCTTGGGCGGAGGCGGTGGCGCGGTCTTGTTGGTCGGCTTGCTCGAGGCCATGGGCGGCGGCGAGGGCTTCGGCGGAGGCGCCGCGGATTTGGGCGGC
>Ga0315903_10008035_pt1 | contig 13063 bp, 7 predicted proteins | sample LakEriMetagenome_7_FD_203524 | JGI IMG/M metagenome (GOLD analysis project Ga0315903, IMG submission 203524) | Freshwater fungal communities from buoy surface, Lake Erie, Ohio, United States - Buoy 2 MA119 | ecosystem: Environmental > Aquatic > Freshwater > Lake | place: USA: Lake Erie, Ohio...
TTAGTGATCCAGTACTTACACTCAATGCTGCAATGGATGCCTGCTGCGATGCAGATGATAAGTTATGGTTTGTTAAACTTGCAGCGGTCGATGCACTAAACGTATTTAGTGATCCAGTACTTACACTTAATGCGGATATTGCCGCTTGTTGTGATCCTGAACTGATATTGTGATTTAATATACTTGCACTTACGGAATTTGTGTATGTGTTAATGTTCCATAAAGATGCACTCACCGATGCGGTGTATGAATTTAGAGATGATGTACTCACATTCAATGCTGCCAAACTTGCATTACTGCTTGCAGATGTAAGTTCTAAATTATTTAATCTACTTGTTGCCGATGCCGTAAATGTATTAAGTGATCCTGTACTTACACTCAATGCCGATATGGAGGCCTGTTGTGATCCTGAACTAACATTTAAGTTTAGTACACTTGCACTAACAGAATTGGTATAAGTATTTAAATTCCATAAGCTGGCACTTACGGATGCCGTATAGGTATTGAGTGCACCCGTACTTGCATTCAATGCAAAAATACTTGCATCTGCGCTTGCACTATCTAATTCTAAATTGTTGAGTCTAATTGTTGCCGATGCAGTGAAAGTATTTAAAGATCCAGTACTAACACTTAATGCTGCTATTGCTGCCTGTTGAGATCCCGAACTAATATTGTGATTTAATATGCTTGCGCTAACAGAGTTTGTGTAGGTGTTAATATTCCATAAGCTGGCGCTTGTTGATGCCGTATATGCATTAAGTGCACCACTCGAAGCATTTAATACTGCCAAACTTGCATTTGCACTTGCAGAAGTTAATTCTAAATTATTGAGTCTACTTGTTGCGGAGCCTGTATATGTGTTAAGTGATCCTGTACTTACACTCAATGCCAATATAGCTGCTTGCTGCGATCCAGAACTAACATTTAAATTGAGTATACTTGCACTAACGGAGTTAGTATAGGTGTTGATATTCCACAAACTAGCACTAACAGATGCCGTATATGCATTTAATGAATTTGTACTGACATTTAGAGCTAACCGACTTACATTTAGACTTGCAGAAGTAAGTTCTAAATTATTTAATCTATTTGTTGCGGATCCTGTAAATGTATTTAGTGATCCAGAACTTGCATTTAACGAATCTATTGCCCCCGTAGTTGCTAGCGTTATTTCGGTTGTTTCTAAACCAATTTTTAAACTACCTACGGATGTATTTATATACGGTTCTCCGAATGGTAATGATCCTGATTGTTGTGAATGTGTTCCACGTCTAAATTTAAGTGCCATCTAGTTTACCTTCTTTTTAGTACGTTATTATTTATATATTATTTATTTTCCAATTTTTCAATTTTTGCACTTAATTCTTTAATAGCTTCTATTAATAATGGTACAATCTTTTCATAATTTACTGCCTTATAGCCCGTTTCTCTATCTACAACTGCCTCTGGTAAAACTTTTTCAATTTCTTGTGCAATAACTCCAACATCATTTCCGGTATGAGAATGTATATTTTCAAATCCGCCTTTCCAATCATATGTATTTCCACTTATGTTTTTTACTTTATCCAATGCATTTGGAATTGGTATTATATTTTCTTTTAACCTTTCATCTGATGAATAAAATGCGACTATATCTCCGGTTGCTCTTATTTCTCCAGATACCGTAGATGCTGCCGTTCCTATCCCTATTGAATTAAATTGTACGTCATCCGATGTGGTCAATCCACTACATACTGCCGATAAATCTCCTCCTGATAATGTTAAATCTATACCAATCTGTCCTATCGTATCTGTGACGGATGATACACTTCCTGCAGCACCAAATGATGAAGTGGCGGCTAATACTGTTCTATTACTACCATTACCGACCCACACATATCCCTGTGGGATGGATGCGCTAAAATTACCATACAAATCCACATCACCAACCATCGGTGCATTCATAGCCAATAACTCATATGGTGCTACGGATGATCCACTTCCAAATTGTATAGTACCCTTTGCATTATTTAAATATAATTCACCTTCAACCAGTGATGGTGAAGCCGGATTATTACCTCTTCTTAATTGAAATATAGTGGCCATCTACCTATTAATGTTTTGTATAAATATCTTTTAATTATAAAATAAGTTATTGCGATTTACCTTTTAGCGATATTATTGTATCAAATTTTGTAAATATAGCATTTGTTTCTCCCGTAAACGATCCATCATTGTATCCTCCAATACATATTCTTCCTCCTCCTATGAAAAAAACACACGTTGCGGTTTCGTTTGCACCGGTTCCCACTTGATATTTTTTGTATGTTCCTGTACTCAAATCCAATATACCCAAAAATATATCATTGTTACCATATACTGTATTATCATCGGAAAATACACCCAAAGTTTTACCAACAATCATAATTCTATTATCGGTTAAGTATACAGATGGTTTTCCATCATTTGATAGTATTTCATCTAACTCTGTACCCGCTTGGTATGATGAAGTTGACCATAATGAACTTGTGTAATTGAATTTTATTACACCAATATCAACACCACCAGCTGCAACGGCGTCATTAGTTATTTTATCGGCGGTTTCGTATACAATTGCAATTTCATTATTACCAACATCATGAACGTTGACTGCTCTATCATCTGCAAGAGATCCTGTTTGATAATAGTTTATAACATCTGTTATCGGATTGTATATTCCCAAAAATAAATCATATCCACCCAAACTAGTACCACCTAAATTTCCCGTTGTTCTACCAACAAACGCAATACTACCACTTCCATCGTTTATTACAGTCGCTCCATATACTTCTTCGTCTGCGGATGTACCATTTTGATAAAATTCCCACTCATGTGTATTTGGATTAAATCTAGTAAGAATATAATCATAAACACCAGATCCTCCTGTATTGATTTTTGCTATTTCTCCTGATGTTTGCCCCGTCACAAATAACTCACCACTACCACTCATTATCAATATATCATATCCAAAGAAATTACCATCATCCGCAACTCCATCACCTGCAGCACCAAATTGGTAAAAAGTGAATAAATTATCTACATACTCTGCACTTACATATTGATCCTGCAAATCCAATTTATGTTCTTCTGTATTTTTATGTTCTTGTAAACTTTCCAAATCAAGTTTTGCTATGAACATATCCCATATAGTACCACCATCATATATTTCTTGACTATATACCGCATCTGTTGATTCAAATGTACCTGAAACTAAAGTTAATGTAGCTACATTGTTAGATGGTGATGATATTGTTCCCAATGATCCTGTAATCAAGTTCGTAGATATTGAACTGGATGCGTACCACATTTGCATTCCAGGAAATCCTTCTAAATGATAATTTCCAGTTCCAAATCCACTCTTATCACTTCTGAATATAAATGTTCTTCTTCCGTTTGAATGCGATTCACTCCACCCTGCGGTGATTATATTATTATTAGTAACATCATTTGTTATTGCTAACATTTTTTCATCATTAGTATGTCCCAATGTATTTGACCATAATCTATTTCCATTGTTATCAAATTTAACAATAAATCCTTCGTTTCCACCCTGTCCTTCCGATGATGCACTTGTAAATCCAACAGCATAAACATATCTACTTCCAGATTCGGTGTATGGTTCTATTTCAACCCCATTGAAAGAAGATGATGTTAGATTTCTACCCCAAATTTTCGTAGATTGGAATGTACCAGAATCTTCATCTACTACAAATTTTAATGCAAAAGCATTGTCACCATCCTTACCAACAACCACATATCTAGGTCCGGTTAGCGATCCTAATCCACCTGCGGCCGATGCACTTTCTGTATTTTTTATATCGTATGCAATACTTGCAGTTATACCCGTAGAATATGTTTGTAACCATTTTATCATATTTCCTGTAGGTTGTATCTGGCCCTTTGCAAACTTTGCTTTGGATGGCGTTGCTCCATCTCTACCCGCCAATAAAAAAAATCCATTAGTTTCACTATCCGATTTTCTAACCCTATTTACAACAAAATCGGAATATGTATTTTGTTCAACTATTCCACCATTCTGATTCAATACCAATACCGTAGTTGATGAACCACTAACAACAGGAACAACTAGATATTCCGTTGAGGATTTCGTAACTAATTCAATAGATGATGCATATTGATTTGCAGATGATCCATATGCTCTGGACCAAACCATACTTCCACTATCATTTAATTTTGCAACAAATGCATCAACACCACCGGATCCTGTATCTCTTGTAGAAGCTGCAATATAAATACTTCCGGAGGAATCTAAAGTTATTGCTGATCCTGTATTTGCTGATCCTGATGTATTTATATTTTTTTGCCAAACTAAATCAAAATTGTAATCGTATTTTGCTGCTATTATATTATCATTAGTATTATGATATCCAACCAAATATTGATTACCATTTGAATCTATTTTAATATCATCCCATTGTAATGAATTATCTCCATCTATAATACCTCTACCAAATCCATGCACCTTTATATCTCTTTTTTCTGCCAAATATCCTTTAGTATATCCGGTCATCCACAATCTTTTATTTGTAGTATCTTCGACTACCGATGTGAAATATTCATCACCTGTTGTTCCTACTGCATAAAACTCATCTCGTTCCCCTTCCGATTCAGGGTATATTGCCATAAATAGGTCTTTTCCACCAATATTACCTTCGTTATTTTCTATATTTCCAACAAAAACAATTCTACCATCACTTAATTGTGTTCCATCATAAAAATAACTATCACCACCTACGGTAGTTTCTTTTCTATCTATAAATTGTGGGGAAGCGATTTCATATTGAAGTATTTGTTCCGTATCAGATATACTTTGTGGTTCTGATCCTGATTTGTACTCTAAACTACCATCGGTTTCTATTACTTTTAAATACCCCGTTTGTAATGCATTTCTTGTTATAAATCCATAACTTCCTGTTTGGAAGGATAAATGTTTATATCCATCAAATGGTTGTGTATCAGAAAAACTATATACACCACTTCCACTATAACTACCACTATATGGTCCAGGACCCGATCCAGTTATATCACCTGATAATAGTAAATAATATTTAGAATCTGTCGTATTATAATCGTATCCATGTATTCTGATTACTTCATTCTTACCATTTGTAACTATTTGTCCTTCATTTACCCAACTACTTCCAGAATATTTATAATAATTAACTCCACCACTTATTGCGTTTGATACAACTGCAGTTAAATATCCATTTATATATTTAATATGACAATCGGGTCTTTCTATTGAACTTGTAACTATCGTACTAACGTTTAAATCCGCAGTCAATAATGTATTTGCGGATGGAAATTTCCAAACTCTCAAATCATATGTACCACCCGTCCCATTATAAATAACAGGAATGTTTATAGAAGATCCAGATAGAGCTCCCGCACTTGCCCTCAATGGATAGGAATTATATGTTCCTGTAACCGCTACAGGGTTAAAATTAGGATCTGCTAAATCATATACACCGTGCATATTTTCTGCAGTCCAGTTATTACTTGCTAAATTGTAAGTTTTACTATATACTTCCCATTGAGAACCACTTGCTCTTAAATAAAAAGCATGAAATCTATCCGATGTTCCTGTTATTATTCCTCCATTAAAATAATCAGATGTATTACTTCCTCCTAAATTTAAATCGGTATGTGATGAATGTGCACCACCTATCGATGGTTGATGTATTCTTGATAATATATTTTGATATCTACTACCCATACTAGTCAATGTGACCGGTTGTACATATCCATACTTTTTATCCGTAGGGTTTATATAATCGGGTGCAACGAATGTTAATCTACCATTTTCATAATCAGGATATACGTTGGGATTATGTTGATGATATTGGTAATAATCCCAATCCGCCGTACCTGCTTCCAAAAATGCTCTATCCCAATACCCAATCGTATCGGATGCATTTAACGAACCAATATGATAAAAGAAAAAAGCATCATCTTCTGCAAGAGATGTTACATCATTTGAGCCCTGCCCTATCCTAACGATTGTACCACCATGGAATACTTTAGACCTATTTCCAATACTCTCCGATATTAATGCGGATGTACCATCCAAATTCAAATGATTCCCACCGTTTACTATTGAAAGGGGAGCTCCCCATCTAAACGGTTTTATTTTGGCAGTTAATGTATTGTTTGTAGTACTAGAAGAATAGTAATACCAATATCCATCACTCATACCCGCATTTGCAGGATGGTTCAGATATAGGTTTGCGGTTGAACCTGATAAATTATACTCTCTAACTATACTACTTATCGCCATTTATTTCTCTGTTTTTGCACTTTTCGCATTTACATTTAGACCAACTATAATATTTAAATTTTGCCCATTTCACAAATCTTTTAAACCCGAACAAACCAACTACCCAGATTAAAAAATAAAAGATTGTTGATATTATACAAATTGGACACATATTATATTTTATTTTTTACCATTACCATCTAACCAACTATGATTTTCATTTACAGTATTCCATTCAACTAAAGATTGTCCTATAAATGGTGAACCACACTTTGTATCGACTATATGTATGATATTTTTTAAAGATTTATTTACATTCAAAACGGATTCTACGTTTGAAAATATATCATTGTAATAATCATATGATGTTAATACATCCTCTGTTATTATATAATCAAAATATTGTATTCCGGTTTGCTCTCTTATTTCTTGAACAAAGGTTTCCGATGTAACATCCACATTGTATATTGGGTATGTAGATTCCGTATCCGTATTTAAATGTATATATGGCGATGTATCACATCCCCAAACATTCATTCTTTTATTTCCCAACTCTTCCATCAAGTAACCAAATGCACATCCTATTACCAATACCTTACTACCAATTGGCATATTTAATCCAGCAACTATATTTTCTGCTCTTATTTTAAAAATATCATCACCTTCAAAAAAAAGTCTTGAGTATGTAATGTGTTCATCTTCAAATGCACAAATACACGATGCTCTTCCACATTCTCCCATTGTTGCATGAAAATGTCCATCATCATCTACACCATCTACACAACTATTTAGATGGGGCATATAATAATACTTACTATATGCATTTTCGAATCCGTTTAAATCCCAAGTATATAATTTCATATTATCCTGATATTGGTATTCCTGGTCTAAATAATAAATCCGTTGTATTTAATGCAAATCCCAAATACAAACACCTCGTAGTTGTTGTTGGTGTTGGTGGAGTGGATGTTATATTACCAGCTGTCGTTAAAAAATATGGTGATCCAGCTGATAGAGATGTTAATCCTCCTATAACACCACTTGCATAATATACACCATTTTGTTTAAACAATACACAGTTTAATTCCGTAGTCGTATCCGCACTACTTGCATCCGTTGCAGTATTTATTCCACTAATTCTAACCACCCTTCCATCGGTTCCTCCCGATAATCCAGGTACTGTGATTGCAGTATCAGTTACTATACTTGTAGATTTTATAAATGCCATAATTTTATATTTTATACTCCTATTCTTATTAATTGTAAATACGTATCCGTTGTTAATTGTCCAACACTTCCTGTATTACTTGCATATGCTTCCAAATAGGTTCCAGATGCGAAATAATACGTTTCATCCAATTCTATATTTTCCAATGCACCAAAAGATGCACTTTCTATTGTTGCACTTCCGGTTGCTTTTATATTAATATTATACGAATTTGCACCACCTATGGTATTTGCAACAAAAGATGATTTTAATCTATAATACCCATCAGTATATATGGATACCTTTTGTGCAGTTCCTGCCGACCAATAAACATTACCATTTATATCAGCATTTATATTATAATCTGCGGAATCCCATGGAATTGCAGTTGGAGTGGATGTCATACTTTCGTTTGCAGATAAATTCAGTTTTACTCCACTAAAAGAATCTAATGGTAAAAATGATGAACCTATTGAATATCCTACTCTATATATTTCAAAAAATGAAGTTGTCAATATAGTACCTATACCATCATCTTCGTGGATATAACATTCTATGTAGTCTCCAGAAACCAATTGTAATACCTCATCATATGCTATGAATTGATTTGGTGATGCCGTTGAATTTGCAAGTTCAGTTATACCATTCTTTTTTATAATAAAATTATAAGTGGAACCTGCACCTAATGGGCCGGATTCAAACAATGCACTTATTCGATAATATCCATTTATAGATATTGTGAGTCTCGATGAATTCGTTCCTATATTTGAATATGAATCCGTATCAAAATCAACCGTATCAAATGCTACTTGAGTAGTAGTTGAAGTTAATCCCAAATTTGCAGATAATGATAGTTTTGCTCCTGAAAATTCTTTAATGTTAACATCACTTTTTTTATTCCATACTCCTTTTGTAGACGAGTATTCCCATACAATACCATTTCCATCTGTGTATTGTTGTCCATTTGTCGGTGATGTTGGAAAATTCAATGCCATATGTATAAATATAAATTATGTAATTATATGTCTGAATTTTTTAAAAGTTGGTGATACAATAGTTGCACCTGCTCCCCATCTCAACAATACGTCACTAGCATTATTATTAGTTGCACCTGTTATTTCCCAACCAATTTTAACAATTAGGAATTCATTTTGTAAATCAAATGCGGGTGCTGCCCATGTTACCGTACTTGTTTGTGCAGTTGCGGTTGCTAGGTTTGTTACAGTAGTACCAACCAAACGTGCAGAGGTTATTTGCGTTACACTCGCAAATGCAGTACCACTTCTTAATCCTCTATAAACACGTATACCAATCCTTCCATCCTGCGTACCACCTGCACCTACTGCAATAACAGGAAAGCTAAATGTCCATGTACCAGCAGGAAATACACCATTATATTCATATAGAGTAGAAATACTATCGGTACTGTTAATTAACGTTGGTGGTGCATAAGTTGTTGCCGATGGATAGTTTGCATCCGATGTTGGTACTGCAGCTGCGGGAGATATTGTTGCAGAAAAACCTGCAACTTCCGACCCGTTTGATAAATCACGATAGTTACCGGCTGCAGTTTTTGCGACTGTCCATCCCGTTACGGATGTTGCGGCGGTTGCGGCTGCAGCTTCATCCCACCACAAAACACTCGCAGGTGTTCCATTTGTTGTTACTTGTCTTAATGACCATGTTTTTACCGCCATACTTAATTAATCTTCGTAAACTTATATGTACAATTTGGCCAATTAGTAATATGATTGGGTTTTGATGGTTGAAATTTACAACCTGTTAAATAATATGTGGTATCTCTACCTGTGCATAATCCCTTACCATCTTCCGTCAATCTAAAATATGCACATTTACCATGTACAACAGGATTTAATCCTTGACCTTGTACCCAGTTACCATCTTGGTTTTTAAATAAATGATCTACTGGATCATCATCACAACAATCACCACATTGTGAACATCCCCCTGTTCTTTCCCATATATCACCATTAATTGGATCTACCCAGTATATTGTTTCATCTTCTATGTATGTCAATTCTGGCATTTTAATTATTTTTATGCGTATTCAAATTGTATGTATAATTCGTTTACCGTTCCTGCGGTTGCAGTTGTTTCTAACCATATAAAGTTGTTTGCAGGTACAGAATTATTTCCCGCCAATGTTACCGCAGTTGCAGTAGTTGTGGATGTTACTGCCTGTGCACTCACTATTGTCGTTCCTGCTGCACTTCTATCGGCATTATATCTTAATGTTACGGTTACCGATTGTCCGGCAGTACCCCTTAAAACCGCCTGTACTCCTTGTATTTCCAAACTTGCGGATGTATACATAATAGTAACATCTTCTGCGTTGGTTGGATCGTATATTGATATTCCCTTTATATAGTTATTTGGATTAGAACTACCTCCTCCGCCACCCCAAGATCCAGATTGCGTTCCTATAGTTGCAAATTTGGTATTTACCGATGAACTGAATAATTCTAAATTATCTATACTAACATTTACCGATGCTGATGTTGTTTCTAAATTAGTTAATCTACTTGCAGCGGATGCGGTGAATGTATTAAGTGATCCTGTACTAACATTGATTGCCAAAACCGATGCATCTTGGCTTGCGGAATCTATTTCTAAATGATTTAATCTAATTCCAGCAGATGCCGTAAAAGTATTCAATGATGCAGTACTTGCATTTAATGCACTTATATCTGTCGTTTGTCCTCCGCCAAAAGATGATGTAGCCACAACCACCGTTCTATTAATACCATTACCGACCAATACATGTCCTTGCGGTATAGATGAACTTATCGATTGTGAAACATCTAATGAACCAGAAATAGTTTGTAATCCAACAAACGTATTGGATGCCGTTATAGCATATGATCCTGTTTTAGAATTTAATGATGCAGTACTTGCATTGATTGCCGCAATACTCACATCAATACTTGCACTTTCTAGTTCTAAATTACCAAATCTACTATTTGCAGATGCAGTATAGGCATTTAATGAACCCGTACCGATGTTTATTGCATTAATAGCGGTTTGTTGCGATGCCGATGATAAGTTTAAGTTAGTTAAACTAACTGCGGTTGATGATGTGAACGTATTCAATGATGCAGTACTTGCATTTAATGCACCTATATCTGTGGTTTGTCCACCTCCGAAAGATGATGTTGCTACAACTACGGTTCTATTAATACCATTACCAACCAATACGTGTCCTTGTGGTATAGATGAGCTTATTGATTGTGAAACATCTAATGCTCCTGATATGGTTTGTAGCCCAAAGAATATATTTGATCCGGTAGTTGCGTAAGATCCTGTTTTGGAATTTAATGATGCAGTACTTGCATTTAATGCCGATAATCCCACATTTACACTCGCCGAAGTTAATTCCAAATTATTAAATCTACTTGTTGCCGATGCAGTATACGTATTCAATGAACCTGTACTCACATTAATTGCCACAATACTCACATCGGTACTTGCACTATCTAATTCTAAATTATTGAGTCTACTTGTTGCAGATGCCGTAAATGTATTAAGTGATCCTGTACTTACACTTAATGCTACAATGGATGCCTGTTGAGATCCCGAACTAACATTTAAGTTTAGTACACTTGCGCTAACAGAATTGGTATAAGTATTGATGTTCCATAAACTTGCACTTGTGGATGTGGTATAATTATTTAATGCCACAACACTTGCATTTACACTCGCAGATGTGAGTTCCAAATTGTTTAACCTACTTGTTGCTGATGCTGTATATGAATTTAAAGATGATGTACTAACATTTAATGCAGCAATACTCACATCGGCACTTGCACTATCTAATTCTAAATTGTTTAATCTACTTGTTGCCGATGCGGTGTATGTGTTTATTGATCCCGTACTCACACTCAATGCTACAATTGCTACCTGCTGCGAACCAGAACTAATATTTAGATTAAGTACACTTGCACTTACGGAGTTTGTATATGTATTAATGTTCCATAAACTTGCACTCACCGATGCGGTGTAACTATTCAATGAACCCGTACTCACATTTAGTGCGGAAATACTATTATTTGTACTCCCACTTGTCAGTTCTAAATTATTTAATCTACTGTTTGCAGATGCCGTAAATGTGTTCAAGGATGCCGTACTTACATTCAATGCCGATGTATCTCCTGAACCTCCTGCCGTTGAATTTATCGTTACCGTATCTCCCGTAGCATCCGTTGTTATTGATATATTAGATCCCGCCACTAAAGTTAAGGTAGAACCCGCTCCGTTTGCAATCACGTTCGATTGACCCGATACTGCAATTGTTCCAAATGAATTACCCCCCGCAACTAATGATGACGTGGAGAATGCTATTGATTTTCCTACTCCATCTCCCACCCAAACGTATCCTTGTTGCAACGATGCAGTGAATGATGATGATATATATGATGATTGTGTTGTAAATGTTGCAAAATCTGTATTAGTACTTTGGAATACTATATTCGTATTATTTGCGTATACTCTATTTTGTAAATTAGCGCTTTCTATATATCCAATTACACCAACCGATGGATCTAAATTAAAATCAAATGTATTTTCATAAGAAATTGCACCTCCACCACCAAAAGATGATGTTGCAGTAAGTATTGTTCTATTATTTGCATCACCTACCCACACATATCCTTTTTGTAGAGATGCAGTAAATGATCCAGATAAATCCAAATTACCTGATACTATTTGATTTGCAACAAAAGTATTTGATCCCGTTGTTGCGTATGACCCCGTTTTAGAATTTAGTGATGCTGTACTTGCATTGAGTGTTGATAAACTTGCGTTTGTACTTGCTGATGTAAGTTCTATATTATTTAATCTACTCGTTGTTGATGCGGTAAATATATTAAGTGATCCTGTACTAACATTCAATGCAGATACGCTTACATTTACACTAGCTGAATTTAATTCTAAATTATTAAACCTACTTGTTGCCGATGCGGTATAGGTATTAAGCGATGATGTACTTACATTTATAGAAGATGTACTAACGTTTAATGCCAATCTACTAACATTTACACTAGCAGATGTTAGTTCTAAATTATTTAGCCTAGAATCAACTGATCCTGTATATGTGTTGAAACTTATTGAACTTGATAAAACATTATCAGAATTTGCTAATAATATCCTACTTTCTGATCCGGATTTTCCAGCTATCCAATAATCGTTTGTTCCATCCCATAAAAGTGATCCTGAAATTAAGGATGATACCGTTGCATCTTTAACATATATACCGGCAATTGTCTGCGTACCACCATAATTCAATTCAATTATGTTATCACCAATATTTAAAACGGATGAACTTATATATGTAGTTGATCCACTAACATAAAAATTACCTTTAACTATCAAATCAGAACCATTAAATATTACTGCGTTATTTACGGATGATGTAAAAGTATTTAATGAATTTGTAGATACATTAATAGCAGTTATACTGACTTGTTGTGATGCTGATGATATATTGTGATTTGTTAAACTTGCATTTACGCTTGCTGAAGTTAATTCTAAATTATTTAACCTAC
>Ga0315903_10008036_pt1 | contig 13062 bp, 2 predicted proteins | sample LakEriMetagenome_7_FD_203524 | JGI IMG/M metagenome (GOLD analysis project Ga0315903, IMG submission 203524) | Freshwater fungal communities from buoy surface, Lake Erie, Ohio, United States - Buoy 2 MA119 | ecosystem: Environmental > Aquatic > Freshwater > Lake | place: USA: Lake Erie, Ohio...
AAAAGACGGAGGCGATGTATGATGTAAATGGATATCTTATTCGTGTTGCGCCTACAGAGAAATTTGATTTTAACTATCAACCGTTAGCTAACCAAATTAAAACAGAATGGGTAATGGTCGAACAACCGTTCGACTACTACGAGAAAGGCGGAAACGAAGTAGGATATATGCGAGACGAGGTATACGCTTTCTGGATTAGATGGGTATATAACGATGGTAAAACTTCTAGTTCTTATCATATTCCGGGAAGACCGGCAAACGATTGGGAGCAAGATCTATATGGGTCTACAGATTTAGATAACATAGAAAGATTGTTAGATCCTAACTATGACACACGAGTTTGGGAAGTTGTTAATACAGCTTATTCATTAAATCCCTATACATCTCTTCCAGCAGACGGTGATCCTGTAAATCCAGGACAAGTTATTCTATCTGGATACATGGGTTATTGGGAATCTAGCGAGTTATATCCTGCAGATAAACCACAAGTTTGGAATGCTAGTTCTCATAGCTGGTCTCAAACAGATAGCTTCCCTTATCCGGGGACAGATGCAGATGATTACGATTTATGTAATCAACGTATAAGACATCATAAGATGCCTGCTGATTTTATATACGCTACTAATAATGGTTATACTAATGCTAATACACAGTATAATACTAGCCACGTTAGAGCTACATCAACTAACTTAGTAGGGTCAGCTGCACAAGGTTCTGCAAAAGCAATAAGAATACTAGGAGTTCGCTTTGGAAATATTAAAGCACCTGTAGATAATAACGGTGATATTATACCCGGCGTTGTTGGATATGAAATTTTAAGAGGATCCCGACAAGGTAACAAAAGTATTATTGCTAAAGGTCTTGTAGCAAATATGAGATCTTATAGAGAAGAGCAATCTACGGGCTCTACTTTAGGGGAAGAGATTCTTTATCAAAACTACTTAGGTAACTATTTAGGATCTGATCCAACACTTAGTTCCTTAAGCGATGAAAATGATAACCAAGGAGATGCCCTACTTAGTACATATAAGAATGACTACTTAACTTTTCACTCCCCTGATACAAATTTTGAGTATCCTTTTTTGTCAGCTACCGAGCTAAAACTGTATGGTCAAATTGGTAGTTATAATAACATGGAGGGTAGATTCGAACCAGTACCAGGTCATCCAAAAGAAAAGTTAATTACAGATATAGCATTTAGAATATCAACTTTTGTAGGACTAGGGTTAGCCGCGGCGTCGTTAGTCGGTAAAAGAATACAAACTTTAAAAGGTCCAGTTGGTCTTAATCCTGGTATATCTGGTGTAGGTAATCCTACAATTACATCTGGTCCGGCAAACGGTGCTGCTACAACAGGTAATAGTGCTATGATTGCGTATAATGCTACAGCACAGTCTTTAGTTAATACTCTTCTTACTGGAGCAGCATTTACAAATACTGATGGAGCTTTTGTAGGATTAAATTCCCTTGGTTGGTCGACATTAAATGGACAGATTAATGCAGCATCGGCAGCATACGTTAATAATGGAGGTATTACATCAAGTTATGATAATACAACCGAATGGTCGGCTTGGAGAAGTACCCCAGGTTATGCTAAGGGTCAAGGAGGCCTTATAACCTTTGGATATTTTTGGGGACAGGGTACAGACGCTACATTAGATTTGATAAAGGCAATTATACCTTATAGAGATTATGTTTACAGAACAATATGTCATCTCATCTTACATAAGATGGCTGTTGGTAATGCTTTAATTTCTCAGTTTGGTAGCGGTAACACAAGAAGACATATCCAAGAGATTGGTTATTTAGAAGATCAGTTTACTAATATCGGGGGAACAAGAGTAAATAACTTATATAGATCTAGATGTGTAGCAGTACAGTTAGGTAGAGAAAGTAATGGTACTATTATCCCGCATCCTATTTTTACACAAGGTGCCTTTGCTCCTACTGTTATAGATAGTTCTATTAGAACAATTCAGTCAGTAACGGCTACTCCAAATAATCCTCAAAACTTCGGTATAACATTTAAGAATCCTACAAGCGGTAAATTCTTTTCTACAGCTTCTGCAATGTACGGGGGATTAAAAGTAAGATACCGTAATCAGTACGGTCAGATTAATTCTACTAATCAGATAACTACAGGATGTCACTTTTATTTTAAAGGTGAACCAAATGTACCTATAACTGAAGAATTACTTGAACAACTGGATCCTGGAAACGGTCAAGTTATAGTTAGACAGAGTCCTTCAGTTTTTGGAGGAGATACTTATGTAGGAAGATATACTGAAAAAAATACTTTCTTTTATTTTTACGATTGGTTATATGATGTTCCAGATGGTACAGAAATCGACTATCGATTAAAGTATATGATCAACTACCCAAGATATTGGGCAGACTTTAGTAAATATTCTACAGATACTTTTATACAGCAGTTTGCAGAAAATACCGCTGAATCTATTGATGATATTTTTACTAATAATAATAATAACCCATCATCTTTTTCACAAGCTATAGAAAATGCTGCACCTTCTAGGCAGTATAACCTAGAAGGACCGGTTAACTTTTTCCAAGATCAGAATTTTTATGAAAACGTATTAAAGAAGTTAAGACTTGGGGTAGTAAATGCATATATGTATTTATTCCAATCTGGTGTAAGAGATTTCTTTGTAGAGTCAGAATATAATATTGATCATAGAGATTACGGAGAACAAGATGTAGAAAAGATTTTTGATCCATACGGATTCAACGATCTTAGAGCTTTATTTGATACATCTATTATAAAGTTTGGTAACTATTATAAATATGATATATCTCTTGGTGTAACTAGAACGTTCAATAATTATATCTCTTGGGGATCTACTCAGTCTGGAACATATGATCCAGAAGTATCAGAAACATGTTTTACATATTATCCATTTAGAGTTATCTATTCTTTACAATCTAACTTTGAGGATAAGAAAGATTATTGGCAAATATTCTTAGTAAACAACTACTATGATTTTGACAGTAAGGTAACAGCGTTTAAGTCAATTAATAGAAACGGTGCAATTATCTTACAAGAGAAGGCTAGCCCGCTTATGTTTAATGCTGTTGATACTTTAGAGACAGGAGCAGGAACTAAGATTACTATTGGGGACGGCGGACTGTTTAGCCAACCTCTACAAAGTTTAAGTAATGCCGATATAGAATTCCAACACGGTTCTTGTCAAGATAGACTATCTGTGATTAATACTCCAGCCGGAGTATATTGGATGAGCGCCTTACAGGGTAAAATCTTTACTATAGCTGAAGGCCTACAACCTATATCAGATCTAGGAATGAAATGGTGGTTTAGTAAGTATCTACATTATTTCTTATTAGATCAGTTTCCAGATTTTGGACTTGTGGGAAATCCTGTAGTAGGTATAGGCTGCCAGTCTGTTTTTGACAACGAGAATCAAATTTTATACTTCTCTAAAACAGACTATAAGATTAAAGATCAGTTTTTACCTTATACGCAACTAGTAAAAGGAGATCAATTCGCAGTAAACGGATTACTTGTTCAACTAGGAGATCCTATCTATTTTGATAATCTATCATGGACCGTAAGTTTTGACCCTAAACTAAAAGCTTGGTTATCTTTCCATGACTGGCATCCTGAACTTACAATATCTAATATTAAAGGTTTCCTTACAACTAAGACTGATAGTGGTATAGGTAAAATTTGGAGACACTATAACAATACTAAAAAGTTCTGTAACTTCTACGGTAAAGACTATCCGTTTATAATAGAATACACTTCTTCTACGGGACAAAGCGTTACTACAACAAGAAGTATAGAGTATCTTTTAGAATGTTACGTTTATGATCAAGATGGTATAGATAGATATGAAGTACTTGATTATAACTTTGATAAAGCTATTGTTTACAATAACGAGCAGGTCTCTGGTCTACTTCAATTAAATCTTAGCCCTAAGAATAATGCTCCTGTAATTGTTAACTATCCTCAGATAGATGTAGCTACAAATTTAATTAACATTCTGTATTCCAAGGAGGAACAAAAGTACCGCTTCAATCAATTCTGGGATGTTACAAGAAACAGAGGAGAATTTCAAGCTGGTGGAATTTTAGTACAACAACCTATATGGAGTACTGAACTTAACGGTTATATTCGTAACTTAAATGTAAATAACTTAGATTTAAATAAATCACCTTTTGAGAGAAAGAAGTTTAGGCACTATGCTAACCACGTTGTATTAATTAGAACGGTGTCAGATAATGTGAAGATGCTATTAAAGGTAACTAATAATAAACTTCTTAACTCTCCTAGATAATGACTAGAATTTCAAAAACAGGTTATAGAAAAAACTCTAAAGATAAGAATGAACCATTTCTTCAAATTCCATCTAACAGTATTACAATGTTGGAAGAAGACGGGACACCTTTAAAAAAAGGTCCTATATTAGGAATTAGTAATACAAATGATATAAAACTTATGATGCCCGGAGAAAACTATAAATTTGACGGAACATCTGTAACAGAAATCCCTATGGCAAAACAAGAAGGAACTAGAAAAGTTAGAATAAATAAAATTAGAAAATATCAAGGTGACGAAGATCCAAGTACGGTAGATCCGCCGGTTGGTAGTTTTTATAATTTTCCTACAAAACAAAAAGGAGAATGGTATTATGCGCCATACGATCCTACTAATCCTAATCTTAGGATAGGTACACCGACTAACTATCTCCCTTCTGATTATAGTAATAACCCTTATGCATCAGGACCATACTCATATGGAACATCTAGTTTTGACCTAACTGGAAAAGATCCTAATAGTTACGACTTTACACAAAAATGGTCAGATGCATCAGGAGAGTTATATTCACAACCTTTCTATGTTAGAAATAATACAATCTATTCTAGAGAACCATTTGCTATAGGTGATGAATCTATAAAAACTAAACCTATTATAAAAACAGCTGAAGGAGATTTAGATATAAGTTCCCTACGTGATTTAAATGGTAGCTATTTTACGGGCTGGCCTGACGACGATATATTAAACTTCATAACAGGTGCTTCGCGGATGCCTAACTCACCTCTTATACAAAATCCTGATGGTACTTTTACCCTTATGACAAGTCCGGAGACTAATACGCTCGCTAACGCACTTGATTTTGCTAACAATCTTGTTTCGCGCTTTCCTCTTGTAGGTGCAACTAACGAAGACTTGCGTTGGGCAAAAAACCTAGGTATATATCAGGATCCTGAGTTACTTAAAAGAGATGTAGGCGAATACTTTTTGACAGGAGTTGATCCGAGAATAAGCTCTAGAGCATCACTTGGTCCTGTTAATCCAGGATACAGTTCTCCAGGTATAACTTTTGGAACAACACCTGAAGAACGGTACGAGCTAGAACTAGCTAGAAGAGCCTATCAAGGTGCTAGTGCGGATATGCAAACACCTCTTGCAAAAGCCCTAGGCTCTAAGGGAGAACCGCCTCAATCGGCAATAGAAAGAAATGCTAGAATTGAGGCAGATAAAATTGCAGAAGATCGTATAAAGGATATTAGGGTTATATTTGGAAGCCTTCTTCCATTAAAGAGCGGAACAAGTTATCAAACTAGTCTGCCTACCGTGCTTTCAGATGAGACATTTAGATCAATTTTAGATATGGATCCTCAGATTCTGAGAGATATAGTTAATAGTCCTTTTGGAACAGGTGTAGTAAAGTTTGACAAGAATACAGATTACTGGGGTGGAGAACTAACTATTACTAAAAAAGAGGCAGAACAATTACTAGAGGCAAGAGCGGCTATTGAAAATAGCGGAAAATATAATTACTTACTAGAACCTTCTCCCGCAGATAAAGCTATACAAGGTATGGCTAATACCCTTTCTTTTCTAGGGGGTAATTGGGATAATGCCGAAGGCCCTGGTACAATAGGGGAGATGGCTCATAATCTTGTTGGTTATAATGCTCAAAATAAAGGATATAATTTACTAGATGTCGGATATGCTCCTTTAGAGACGGTTAAAAATATTGCACTTAATACTATTAATACAAGCGAAGATGATGAAGATGATGTACCAACAATGGCCCCTAGCAGTTGGACTTATAATCCAAATTGGTCACCTCTTGAAAATCAAATAGCTGATTTTACATTTAATGTAGGAGCAGATGCTTTAACAGCCCCTTTATTAAACAGTCTAAATAATGTTCGAAAAGGCACTGGGAACCTTGGGCGAACGATAAAAGCCGATGATAATTTTAAAAAATACTTTTTCCGTGATAAAACTGATCTTATTTCCCAAGATGACCTAGCTAGGATGAATGCTAATAAAGAAGCTTATGTATCACCATTTAATCTAGGTAATTACATGTATGCTCCAGGTAAGTCACAAAATAGTATATTTGGTAAGAAGTTGTTCTATAGCGGTAATACCCAACCCATGCTTACATCTGATGGAGCAGAATACTTTAATAAACTAACCGGTACAAATAAATACACAGGTTATGATATACCTCATATTGCAGATCTTCAATTACACATAAATGACGTTTTTTCTAAAAGTGCACCAAGAGCTAGCAAAACTTCTGGAAAAATTAAAAATGTTCCTAGAGACAGGTTTTTAGACTTTATAGCGAATACAGGGGATTACATTGAGGCACGTGAGTTACAACATCCAAAAAAATGGACAAAAAACGAGCTGGCACTTAGCAAAGATTTCCATATAAATAATCCTAAAGAAATACTTTATAGAGCACTTAATCAAAAGAGACCCGGAGAAGCACCTAAGTCAGCCCCTATTTTAAAATCATTAGCAGGGGCTGCTGGCGTAGGTACTTTAGGTGTTATAGGTGATGATTATATAACACCACTATATAATCAAACTGTACCTTATTTAAATGCTGTAGGTAGAAAATTAGGGGCACAGTCAGATATATTCTCTATAGCTACTCGAGGGGGCGGTACTGCTCAACAGGGTGTGAAAGAAGGTGTGATGATATCATTAAATGATGAAGGTAATACTATGTCATCCGCAAGAGTAAACGAGAAGGCTGAAGGAGATGTAATCATAGGTGGCGAATTTATTGAAGAGACTAATAACACCGTTAATAAAGCTCAGTGGTTTAAAGATAATCAAAATACAACTATAGGTGACAGAAACTTTTCAGTTAGTTCTGTACCTGCTTTTTACGGTGTTGAGAATGGTAAATTTAAAGCGGGTTCAATAGATGATTTTGATCCAGAAACAATTGTTGTTCCAATTAGACCTGAATTTCAAAACGCATACGCCCCTGTAGTACAAGCAGGTGTTACAGATCAAAATACATTAAGGCTCCTATCAGATAGAACTGTTGCGCCTACAGGTGGATCACAAGATCCTATTATATATAATAATGCACCAATGGGCGGCAAGATGATTTTTTATGCTCCAAAAACAGGAAAAGCCTGGTTTATATATAATAGTGATCCTAATGCTGCGTCTGAACAAATTAATAAACTTATTAGCGAGGAAGGAGATATAAGATATATACCTATCGATAACGGTAGATATCAGCACTATATGGATAAGAAGGATGGTCTTTTAACGGAAGATGATTTTAAAAGCTATTATTCAGCAGACATTAGTAGACCTGGTAATCCTGGCTATAATCTGGTTTTAAAAAGACAAGGTAAAAAGTTTGGAGGACCTATCTATAGAAATGGGGGAGAGATCCCGATGGCTCAATATGGAAGAAGTGGTACGTATGAAACCGATCGTCAGGTGCAGAATAAATGGAACTCTTCTTTAATGTCGGGTGATCAAGCGTCAAGAGCGGATTCTTCACAAATTGCTAATTATGCGGGTAAATTAGAAAACTATCTTAAAAATGCTGGCTATACTCGTATGGGTAACAATCCAGCTGATCGTAATGCTTTAAATGATATAGGTAGTGCCATTACCAGATTTTCTAATAAACCTAGAGTAAACTTTACAGATGGATCCTATACTTTTCCACAAGTTCGTAATGAATCATATGTAAAAAGAAATAACGATATATTTTATATTGGTGACTTTGCACCTGATGTAATTAATCGCAACGCGCCTTTACAGATATATCATCCAGGTATTAAACCTAATACTTTTAAAACTTATGAAAATAGTAATGACTATGCTGGTTTTTATGATTACGATAAACTAGCTGTAACCCCTTGGTCAAAACTAAGTCAAAAGCAAAAATTAAATCGTATAAAGTGGTATGGAACATCAGGTACACCGTTTAAATCTAAAAAAGAAGCTATAAGCTTTTTAACACAAAAGAAAGATGAACCTGTTATAACACCTGTTGTAAATGAACAACAAGTTACCAATACTCCTACAGTACTTAAAAAACAAGACTTAGGTGATCCTGATTTTACATATAGAATTATGCCTACATTTGGTAACATGGGTAGTCTAATTTATAATCCTCCTGTATATACTTCTGACTATAATATAGATACGGAATGGGGAAACAGAGAAGGAAGCGGTTTAATGTATACAGAACCTTATCAAGAGAGGTCGTTCTATAAGAATCAAGAGTATCCTGATTATGAAAACATTAGCCTAAAACCAAGAGCTAGAGGTAACTATGCTAAGTCTATAGTTGTAGATGGAGAAGAATATCTGGTTAATCATGAAGACAGTCGTCATAAGGGTTATGGTTTTGTAGAAATTCCAGGTAAAGGTAGTTTTATAGTAGACTATAGATCAGGTAAACCAGAGCTTAGAAAAGCCTCTACTAGATTTGAAGACGGTGGATCTTTAGAATATGATGATGAAATGCAGGGTTATATAGAGTCTTACTTTAGACAAAAGGAAGACAGTAAAAAGAAAAAAGTATCTCCAAAACTAAAAAAGGGAGGAGAAGATAAAGATTACTTTGCAGGTTACTTACCAATGTATTACTTTTTATAACATGAGAAAAGTTAGAATAGACAGTTTATCTAAGGCGCAATACGATCCACCGGCAAGTGCTTTAGAGTTTTGGAGACAAGCACAAGATAAAAGAAAAAAAGAAATACTAGAGTCTGGTAAAAAACTAAAAGGTTTACCCGGTAATCCATATAATCAAAAAGAAGCAGATGCTATAGCTAAAGAACAGGAAGCCTTAAGACAAAGGGCTTACTATAAACAATTTAGTGAAAGACCCCAAGCTATACAGTCAACCCTTGGCCCAGTAGAAGGAGCTATTGCGCTTGCTGCAGGAGCTCCGGCGCTAGCATCTACTCTAGGTACAGAGTTATTAGGTACGGGTGTTACACTTGGTAACTTAGCTAATACAGGTTTTGCTACTCACGGTGTTTATAATTTTGCTAATCCGGAATCTGATTTTAGACAAGCTTTATCTAGATATAATCAAGGAGAAGGAGATTGGAGAGATGTAGCATTTGAGGGAGGTCTTAACGCATTAAATTTCTTGGGAGCCGGAAGTTTACCTACGGATTTTAAAAATGTTGTTAATTCTACTACTAAGGTGGGACGAGATTTGGCTAAAGTCAAAAGAGCAGGTTTACGAGAAGGATTAACCGATTTTGAAATTGCAAGAAATCAACTTAGAGATGTAGGAATAACATCTAATCAAAGAACAGCATACATACCAGGTATATCAGAGTTAGCTACAAAATATGTAACACCAATAGGATACTACGGGGGAGATAAATCAAAATTTAAAGAAACTTTATATAATATTTTAGAGGGTGGTTGGGAGAAAAAACTTAGAGCCTTGGGTCAGTACGAGGACGATGTAATAAACATGAGACGTGATGCTTGGAATACTTATGCAGGTATTCCACAAAAGCATGGTACTTTTAGGATGGCGGATACTGCTCCAGTAATGCATCCCTCTTATCCTCCGGGAAGTTTAACCGGAATGGATATTTATAGTATCCCTGAACAAAAAGTATTTACAGGTTCTGGATTTTGGCAAACATCAGCAGGTCCGGGAAAAAATATAAGTAGTGTTTTTAATCCCTTAGATCGTCCTATAATACTAGATAGGGATATGAATCTAATGGGTGGCTATAATAAAGTATTATCAAAACAAGGATTACAATACAATGATATATGGAATTTAGAACCAGAACTTAAGTTTAGAACTTTATTGCCTGATTTTATATATCGTAAGCTACCGAGTAAAATTGCTGATAAACTTTTTTATAAACCAATTGGTGATTTTAGTCACGAACCTAGAAAAATAACAATACCTGTAGATAAATTTTTTGGAAAACCGTTTATGGTGCATGGTAATTTAGACTACAATTCTTTTGATTATGTAAACGATGTACGAAGTTTATTGAAAGATAGAATAAGTGGTTTTGCTCCTGAAGGATCTGAAGCTATGCTTAAATCCGGTCTATATTCAGATTTTACTATAGAAAAAGTTAAAGAATTAGAAAACCTACTACAAAAAATAGATAGTGGGGAATACCCCAAATATAAAAAAGGTGGGTCATTACCCAAAGCTCAATTTGGTTATGAGACATTTTTAGATAAAGAAAAAAATGGTCCCTGGGAGCAAAATGATCCATACTTACATAACTTTAGTACAGTAGATGTACCCGAGAATTTAAGCGAGCTTCCATCATACAGAGCGTATACTTTTGCTAAAGGTGATCTTCATCCTATGACGGCTTTTGGGCATGCTACATCATATGATAGCGGCTATACTAAATTTGATGATAAAACCGGGTACCTATATCAACCTAATACTGAGAATCTTCAAGACTTCCAATCTCTTCCTATGGAAGGAGATAGAGAATTTAATCTTAGAAGATTTGTTTTAAATCCTTACGAAGGACAGCAACAGACTCATGATGTTTATACTAGAAGAGACGCATCAGGTAATATTATAAATGATAAGGAAAATTTTATACCAAAGTCTTATTCTAAAGAAGAAACAATGGATAATGTTTTTAAAGATTTGTATGGTCAAAATCTATATAAGTTTAAGGGTGACCGTGATGCTGCTTATAACGCCACAAAGGAATTCATGAAGAACAGAGTAGAACCTCAATATAAAGGGAAGTACTACGAGTTTATGAATAACCCTGATATTTCTTTCCGCGATAAAAAAAATATTAGTTCAAGTTCTAAAATGACTGTATATGATGATTCCGCAAAAGACCAACTTTACCAAAGCTTTGTAGATGAGTTATATAATCCTCCCTTCAACCCGATAGCATCTCCCTCTGTTAAAGAAGCTTTATCTCCTGATCCATCCAAAATAAGTAAAGCAGTATATGAAAATCCTAAGTTTAAAGAAAAGCTAGATCTTTATAACGACGTTTTACAAGATTGGTATATTACTAATAAGCATATGACACCTGAACAAGCAAAGTCACAGGTTGAAGGTAATCTGTATAAAGATACTCCGTGGGATAAGCAAAAGAATAATTCTAAAGGTAAGATGGTAAATGGTGGTGATATATCTATACCAGATTTAAGAAGAGTCAAGATAAAGTCACTACCTAAGAATTGGAAAAGCCAGTAAAAATCAGTATCTTATAACTATAATGCGTATATTAGCAAAGCTATGAAAAAAACAAAGAAATACAGAGACGGCGGTAATCTTTTTCTAAGTATGGCAGGAGGCGGTTCAATGGGAACAATTCCTTCTATGTATGGAGAACTTCCAGAGTATCTAGTAGGAGGACCGGGCGATCCTGAGAACCCGTATGTTGTAACCGGTATTGATCCTAAGGCAGATTACGAAAGAGCTATGAATCAGTATAATATAGATTATATGAGAGCTAGATACGCTGATATAGCATCCGCTAATCCTCGTACTCTTCAAGATAGAATCCCTTATCCTACAATGCCTATGACAGAACGTCAACAACGTAGAGTAGAACAAGGTAAAAATCCTAGTACATTCTTTAAATACTACCCTGAAGATCCATCATTTGCTGGAACTCGTGATCTAAATAGATGGAGCAACCAAACTATGGAAAATGCAGGTCTATCTGGTTTTGATCCAAGATTTAGAAAAGAGCTACCTTCCCCAGAAGAAATGGCAATGGAGGATGAAAATGAAGGGGGAAAACTAAGATTCAATTCTAGAAGCGGAAGCTCGCCTAGAAAAAATTATGATACTGGCGCATCTAGAGATGCACAACGTCGTAATAGTAAAGTAAAAGAATGTAAATCCTGCAAACAAAAAAGAAAATATGGATACCGTCAATTTGGAGGAGACGGGGACGATAGTCAAATGTCAGCAGATCAAGACTTCTATTCTAAGAAACTTAATGCTTTTATTAATAAGATTAGAGAGAACGATGAAAGCGGAAGAATGCAGGAGTACGAAAGAATAATGGAAGAGGGTATGCCGGAAGAAGGTATGGAACTAGAAGCAAGATACGGTTTACAAATGCCAGCATATAATCCTTATCAGACACAAGATCTTTATGACGGAAGTAATCTTAACTTATATGCTAATGCTGTAAACGGTGCTAAAGGTATAAGTCAAGGTTTATCCGATTTTAAAAATAGAGCTAGACTATTTGGACCTAAGGTTCAGTATTATAATATAAAGAATAAATTTCATGAGGGATATTCCCCTGATGTTTTAAAAGCTCAAGAAGAAATGAATGAAAAACTTAACCAGATGAATAATGGATTTGCTTACGGCGGACAAAATCTTCCTAAAGCAAAACTTGGGTTAGAGCAGTTTAAGAAAAATAACCAGACCATATTAGGTAATCCAGCATTTCAACCAATTGATTTTAATAATATAGGAAGTGGATCAACTAGCGGTGGTACCGGAAGTAATAGCACAACTGGTAATCAAACCGTTACCATAAATGGTCAACAGTTTTTAATTGGACCGGACAATCAACTATATGCCCCATTTACAGGAGGAGGTTATGCTAATCCTAATATGCTATATAGTAATCCTAATATGCTATATGACGGCTATAATGATTATCGCGGAAATATGAATATGCCCTACCTTAACTTTAGATCTAGAAATAGACTAACTGGAGATTTTAGAGATGCTATGATGGCAGGGATGTATAACGACTCTCAACTTACTGCTTCAATGGTTAATAGCAGAA
>Ga0315903_10008038_pt1 | contig 13058 bp, 11 predicted proteins | sample LakEriMetagenome_7_FD_203524 | JGI IMG/M metagenome (GOLD analysis project Ga0315903, IMG submission 203524) | Freshwater fungal communities from buoy surface, Lake Erie, Ohio, United States - Buoy 2 MA119 | ecosystem: Environmental > Aquatic > Freshwater > Lake | place: USA: Lake Erie, Ohio...
ATAGTTTCTGGAAGTGTTAAAATGAATGGGGTCACTTATACCGAAGGTGCAGTTATTTCTCTAGAACCAGGGGAGGCTACAGATTTTGAAGTCATTTCTGATTCAATTAATGTGGTTTTTAAGATTCCAGGCTCAAAAGGTAATGACAAGTACTATGTCTGACATTTATTCATTAGCTAATTGATTTAAAAGGATAATTTAAATTTGAAAATATTTGTTACTGGCGCCTGTGGTTATAAAGGCCATGTTTTAGTCCCAAAATTACTTAATGAAGGTCATGAGGTAATAGCTCATGATATTCAATGGTTCGGTAATTATCTAATTGAGCACCCAAGGTTAAATGTAATTCGTGGTGATATAAGAGACGTTGATTCAATTTCCCTTGATAATGTTGATTGCATTATTCATTTAGCATCAATTGCTAACGACCCATGCGGCGATTTAAATCCAAAATTAACTTGGGAGGTTAGCGCATTAGCAACTATGCAGCTTGCTGATAAAGCCAAAAGATGTGGAGTTAAGAGGTTTATCTATGCATCTTCTGGAAGCGTTTATGGCGTTAAAGAAGAGCCTCAAGTAACTGAAGATTTAGAATTAAAACCTGTGTCTGAATATAATAAAACTAAAATGGTAAGTGAGCGGGTAATTCTAAGTTATGAAAAAGATATGGTGATACAAATTATAAGACCAGCAACTGTATGTGGCCTTTCACCCAGAATGAGGCTAGATGTCTCAGTAAATATTTTAACAATGCAAGCCTTGAGTAAAAAGAAAATCACTGTTTTTGGTGGGGATCAAATCAGACCAAATATTCACATTGATGATATTACAGACGTTTACCTTCATATGCTTAAACATCCAGAACTAACAGGTATTTTTAATGCAGGCTTTGAAAATATATCAATAATCGATATTGCAAAATTAATTACGAAATATATTCCAGTAGAAATTGAAGTTACAAAGTCAAATGATCCAAGATCTTACAAGATAAATTCAGACAGACTTACTTCCACAGGCTTTTCTCCAAAAAAGAAAGTTGAAGATGCAATTAAGGAAATTATTGACGCATATAATTCTGGGTCACTAAAGGATGAAAAAATTTGTTATAACTTACAATGGATGCAAGCAAATCATTTGGTAGAAAATCTATGAGTGTAAATAATGAATCTAATTTTTTTGATAGTTATTCAAGGAAATTACAACAAGTGCTTGTAAATTCAGATTGGAGTAATGTAGAGACTCTTGCTGAAAGTATGTATAAATGTTGGAAGCGAAAAAAAAGAGTTTTTTTATGTGGCAATGGTGGAAGTGCTGGTAATGCAATTCATTTAGCGAATGATTTTCTCTATGGTATAGCAAAAAAAAATGGTGGGGGCATGAAAGCGATCGCGTTAAGTTCGAATCCTGCTGTTTTAACATGCTTAGCAAATGACTTGGGTTACGATCATATATACGCCGAGCAGCTTGCAGTTCACGCTGAGCCAGACGATATCTTAATTGCATTAAGCGGTAGTGGGAATTCTAAAAATATTATAAATGCTATTCAACAAGCAAAAAAAATGGATGTAAAAACTTTTGCAATCCTTGGGTATTCTGGCGGGCAATGTTTAAAAGAAGTCGACAATCCAATTCATTTTAATGTAAATGATATGCAAATTGCAGAGGACATGCAAATAATAGTTGGACACATGGTTATGCAATGGCTTTTTTCAAAAAATAAAGAGGCATGATTGATAATGAAAAAATTTACTGACTCAACTATCTTTGAAATTATAAATTTTTTACCAGAAATATATAATCAACACTCCAGAGACTCAAAAATCTACAATTTTTTGTTTGCCTTTGTGAATGAGGTTTTAGAAAATACCAAACTCAACGATAAAAATTTAGGATCAATTAATCTTGTTGATCTTGGAAATATATTTTTTCCCTTCGTGCAAATGGGCGCAATTAATACTAAACATTTATTTGCCTTAGACGAACTAATTATATTTGCTTATTATTGGAGGAATAAAGAAAGGTATCAAAAAGCAGCTGATTTGGGTGCTAATTTGGGTCTGCATAGTATTTTTATGGCCAGATGTGGATGGAATGTTGATGCTTATGAACCTGATCCAATCCATTTCAAAAAAATGAATGAGAATTTTATTTTAAATGAGCTTAATCAAAATCAAATTCGTTCACACAATCTAGCAGTTTCTGATGTTGATGGAGAGTCGGAATTTATAAGGGTTTTAGGCAACACGACCTCAAGCCACTTATCTGGAGCCAAGGATAATGCATACGGAGAATTGGAGAGATTTAATGTTGTTACTCAATCAGCAGATAAAATTTTCGAGAAAACAGATTTTATAAAAATGGATGTTGAAGGCTCTGAAAATAAAATTATTCTTTCAACAAGAAGAGAACATTGGCTCAACGTTGATATGATGCTTGAAGTCGGTAACGAGAAAAGCGCAAGTGAAATATATACACATCTTAATAAATTAAAAATAAATGCATTTTCGCAAAAAAACAATTGGGGTAGAGTTGATAGTCTAAACCAAATGCCGACGTCTTATAAGGAAGGTAGTCTGTTTATTAGCGCTCACTCAGAAATGAATTGGTGATAATTATGGAAATAATTAATCATTACTCTGTAGATGCTATTCGAAGTTATAAAGAAAATTTTAATGCGGATATTGTTTTGTATGGAGCGGGAAATGGGGCAAGTAGCTACTCAAAAATCAGTCTAGCAGCTCTTAATTCACTAAATCTTAAACCAGATTATTTTATAGATGATGATTTATCCAGGGCCGGAACTAATTTATTCGACTTAGAAATACGACCACCAAATTTCCTTGCTGAAAATTTAAATAAAAAAATAATTTTTTTATCTAGCAACTATTTTGAGAGTATTAAAAATACCTTGTTAAAACTAGGCATTGTTGAACATGTATATAGCTCCACAGATATTATAAAAAATGCACCTCAATCAGCATTTAATAATGTAATGAAATACGAAGAAGTTCTCAGAAGGCTACACGCGCATAGTACAAAGCTAAATAGAATTCAGAATATGTCGTTGAGCTCAGACAAGTTAATTTTGAATGCGATTGATGTACAGGTTACAGAAAAATGTACAATGAAATGTAAAGATTGTTCTAATTTGATGCAATACTATGAAAAGCCTGTAAATGTAGATTCAAGAGCGCTTGAGAGCAATATTGAAATTTTACTTCAGGCTGTTGATGCAATAGATGATGTGCGTATTATTGGTGGGGAACCATTTTTATACAATGAGCTACCTTCACTTTTTAAAATATTAACCCAATCAGAAAAAGTTTATAGAATTACTGTGTATAGTAATGCAACATTTGTTCCTAAACCACAAATCTTAAAAGCTTTAAAAAATAAAAAAATTGAAGTGGAAATAACCGACTATGATTATCTTTCAAAAAATCATAATGAAATGATTGAAGCTTTCAATGAAAATAAGATCAATTATATTACTCATAAACCTCAAAATTGGACAGATTCGGCGAGAATTGTTAAGAATGATAAAACTCACAGCCAATTAAAAGAAATGTTTGATCGTTGTTGTGTTAATGATGTTCTATCTCTCCTTCACGGAAGAATTTATCACTGCCCTTTTTCTGCAAATGCCCACAATTTAAAAGCTATTGAGTCAGATAAACTTGACTGGATTGATCTTGATGATTGTAAGAATCCAAATGAGTTAAGAGTGCATTTGATGAATTTTTATTTTGGCCGCGATTATCAAGCAGCATGCAAATATTGTCTTGGAAGAGACTTTTCACAGCCAAAAGTTATTCCTGCGCTTCAAACAAAAAATGTAATTCCACTCAATATCGTCAATATTAATTGAGAAATAATTTTTTCATAACATTTATTATTGCGACTGCGAGAGCGGAGTCTAATTTAAAAAACATTCTTTTGAATTTAGACAAAGGTATTAAAAAGAATGAAGTGATTATAGTCTGTGATAAACCTGAGTTTAAAAATGAAATTTTTTTCAGAGAGATTTTACCTCGAGATTTTAAAAACCTAGATATTTCAATATTTTTTAATGATAAAAATATTGGTCCCGGAGCATCTAGAAATATTGGAATAAAAAAAGCACGAGGAAAATACTTGGCTTTTATTGATGATGATGATGAAATTGATATTCAGTTATTTAAAGAATTAGATGAAAAAAATTTTTTAAATTCCGATATCGTTTTGCTGAATTTTGAGGACAGTATTGGTTTTTTTTCAAATCATCATTTTTTAACAAACTTTAAAAAAATGGCAGTTATTAAGCCAAATTTTTTTGTGGAAAAGTTAATGTTTAGTGAAATTTTTCCGTGGCAATGTCAGCCTTATCTTTTTAAAGGTAGTTTTTTGAATAAAAAGAATATCTATTTTCCACCTACTTATATAGGGGAAGATATTACTTTTAATACCTTAGCGATTTTAATGGCGGAGAGCTTTATTTATTGCCCAGGAAATTATTATCGCTATATTTCCAGACCGGGAACACTAAAATCATCAGGTGGTTTTGATCGATTTTTAGATTGTATTGTTGCATTATCTGAACTATCGAAGTTCAAAGTAAATTTAAATTATCAAAATTTATTATTAAAAACCTCCGTTAGTTTTTTAACTTTTTTTTTATGCGTAAGACTTTTATCTATCGATTTAATGGATCGCAGAGTCAATGAGCCGTTATCTAAACTTCTAAAGGAAAGTAAAGATTTATACCTTAGTAATTTACAATTGTTTAGTATTAATTTTGATTGCAAAAAAAATCTTTTGTCTTTATATCGCCTTATAGAAGCAAATATTTTAAAAAATATTAAGTTTGATTATTTAAATGATGAGAAACATAAATTTTATATTTATTGTGCTGGGCCTTTTGGTAGATCTGTGAGAAAATTACTTAAGGATAATTTTAGCGACTCTTCTTTTTGTTTTATTGATGATAATGCAGACTTGTTTAAAAATAAAGCTGTTGATAATACGCCAGTAATTGAGCTTAAAGATTTAACTAAGGTAGATTTAAATTTGTCAAAGATTTTTATTTGCAATCCTCAGCCTAGCTTTGAAAATAATATTTACTTAAAGATTAAAAATTACTTTTCTTTGCTAGGTATTTCATCTTCTGATCATTTAATCATTAAAGGCAGCAGTCTCTTTATTTAGACGGTTACCATTGATATGGATTTACTTTCAAAATCTTTTGATGTTACGCAATCTAGATTCCGATGCTCGCAATATAGGCAAAGAATTCTCAATATTTCTCAAAAAGTCTCTGCACTCCATATAGGCGGTTCTTTTTCATCAATTGAAATTGTAGATGTTATCTACTATGGGTTTATTCGTAATCCGAATTCCTTGCACTCCCCTGATATATTTATAATGTCAAAAGGGCATAGTTGTTTAAGTCAATATGCAGTTTTAGAAAGTCTTGGCATTATAAGACATGAAGATTTTGATTTATATTGCAAGTCTAATGGATACATTGGTGTTCATCCTGATCGAGGAAATCCAGGTATTCACGCCTCCACTGGCTCTCTTGGTCATGGTTTAGCTATTGCTATTGGAATGGCATACGCCGAAATTATTAATAAGAGAAATGGAATTGTATATGTTGTTATAAGTGATGGTGAGCTTCAAGAAGGCTCAACATGGGAAGCTTTGATGCTTGCTGCAAATTTAAATCTTAAAAATATTATAGTTTTTTTAGATCATAATGGCTTTCAATCTTTCGGAAAAACATCCCTCACGCACCCGGCCTTTTATCCTATAAAAGATAAAATTCAAGCCTTTGGCTGGGAATATATTGAGGTTAATGGGCATGATAGCAGCGAAATGTTCGAGAAAATTAAAAGTGAAATTGGTCAAAAGCCAGTTTTTGTCTGTGCAAATACTACAAAAGGGAAGGGAGTTTCCTTTATGGAAAATAACCCAATTTGGCACTATAGATCACCTGATTTAGCAGAATATGCTCAAGCTTTAGTGGAAGTTAGTAATTTCCTAGCATGAGAAATGCATTTGCAGATGTTATTTACGATATTGGTAAAATTGACCAGCGCATAGTTATGGTAGTTGCTGATATATCGCCCGCAGGTTCAATAGTAAAATTTAGAGAAGAGTATCCCGACAGATTTATCAATACTGGCGTCGCTGAACAGTCGATGATTGGTGTAGCCGCCGGCCTTGCTGCCAGAGGGATGAGGCCTTTTTGTTATACAATTGCAACGTTCGCTTTGTATAGGCCGTTTGAAATGATTCGCGTAGATCTATGTTATCAAAATTTACCCGTTACAGTAATTGGCATGGGTGCTGGTCTTGTTTATTCGACTTTGGGTGGAACCCATCATTCAATTGAAGATATTGCCGTTGCAAGCTCTATTCCGAATATGACAGTATTAGCTCCATGCGACCCTTTAGAAATGAGGCAGATGACACGTTGGTGCGCTACAGAGTCAAAGAGTCCAGTTTATATGAGATTAGGCAAAGCTGGTGAGCCGACTATAACTAATCACGCAATAGAAGAGCTCAAAATTGGGAAAATAAGATTTATTGAAAAAGGAAAAGACATTGCTCTTATTTCTTATGGAACATCGGTAAATTTAGCAAAAAATGTTGCTGAGAAACTTAGAGCATCAAATAAGAGCGTATCTTTAATTTCATGCCACACAATAAAGCCACTAGATAATGAAGGCATAAGAAATATTCTTTTAACACATAATTGTGTAGCGGTAATTGAAGAGCATGTTCCGAATGGCTCTCTTGGTTCGAAAGTTAAGGCTATAGCATGGGATATTTCTGCTAAATGTAAACTTTTAACATTTTCACTTAAAGATGAGTTTATTCACTTTTATGGATCCTATGAGGAGCTTTTAAATATTTATGGGTTAGATGAGAGAGACATTTTAAATGAAATTTTGGAAAATTATTAAAAATGAAAAATATTGTATTTATCTCTGGAGTATTTAATGTACTGCATCCAGGCCATTTGAGAATAATAAGATTTGCAAAAGAAATTGGTAATTATTTAATTGTAGGTGTAGAAAGTGACCGACTTGCAAAAAATAAAGCGCTAATCAAAGAAAATTTAAGATTGGAGTCAGTAAAGCAAATCAATTTAGTAGATGAAGCATTCATTTTTGATATATCAATCATTGATTTAATAAAAAAAATAAAACCAAAATATATAATTAAGGGAAAAGAATACGAAAATCAAAAAAATATTGAAAGTAAAATTTTAGCTGGTTACGGTGGAAAATTAATTTTCAGTTCTGGTGAGTCGGTATTCTCTTCGACCGATTTAATTAACAGAGAAATAAATTTAGATAAAAATAAATTATTAAAAAGCAATATAAATGTACGTAATTTTCTAAATAGACATAAAATTAATAGAGATCATCTGATTGCAAAACTCGAGAAAATCAAAGAGTTGAAAGTTTGTATAATTGGCGATCTTATAGTTGATGAATATATCGAATGTGATCCTCTTGGCATGTCTCAAGAAGATCCCACAATAGTAGTTTCTCCGACCAATTCGAAGATGTATATAGGTGGGAGCGCAATTGTGGCAGCTCATGCATCCCAATTAGGTGCCAAAGTATCATTAATTTCTGTTATTGGTAATGATGTGAGCGCAAAATTTGCACGTACTCAATTAAAAAAATATCATATAAACGATTTGGTTATTTCTTCTGAAACTAGAAAAACCACTCTAAAGCAAAGGTTCCGATGTAAGGGCAAAACATTACTTAGAGTAAGCAGCTTAAGCCATGGTTCAATTGAAAAAGATTACCAGGTTAACATTTTAGAAAAACTTACTAAAATCATCAAAAATATTGATTTGTTAGTATTCTCAGATTTTAATTATGGAGTTTTGCCAAGTCAATTAATAGAATCGATCATTAAAATTGCTAAAAAAAATAATGTTTTCGTTGCTGCTGACAGCCAGTCTTCATCGCAAATTGGCGATATATGTAGATTTAAAAATATTGATTTAATAACACCTACTGAAAGAGAAGCGAGAATTTCATTAAACAATTTTCAGGATGGATTGGTTGTAATATGCGATCAATTATACAAAAAATCTAATCCAAAAAATATTCTTTTGAAATTGGGTGAAGAAGGTGTTTTTATCCACCTAAATGTAAAAAAAGAATGGCATACCGATCAATTTCCTGCATTAAACAAAAATCCAGTTGATACAGCAGGAGCAGGTGATTCTATGCTTGTTTTATCGTCAATGATGTTAACTCTAGGTTCTAATATTTGGGAGGCAGCATTTATTTCCTCTCTTGCAGCATCCATCCAAATTTCTAGAGTTGGAAATATTCCGATTACTATGGACGAAGTGCTTAATCGACTGGAAATATGAAAGCAATTATCCTTGCGGCTGGATTAGGAACCCGTCTGCGGCCAATCACCAATACCATTCCAAAGTGTTTAGTGAGTATTAAAGAAAAGCCTTTGATTGAGCATCAACTAGAAAAATTAATTGATGCAGGCATAAATGAATTCCTTATTAATTCCCATCATCTTCACAATGTATTGAATAATTTTGTTGAAAATTCAATTTACAAAAAGAATATCAAACTAGTATTTGAAGATAAACTTCTTGGCACAGCAGGAACTCTAATTAAAAATTTAGATTTTTTTGAAAATGAGGATGGCTTATTAATGCACGGAGATAATTTTTTTGAATGTGACCTTAAGCCATTTTTAAAAGCCCATAAAAATAGACCACGAGAATGTTTAATGACTATGATGCTTTTCAGGACCGAAAAGCCAAATGAATGTGGTATTGTCCAGCTGAATCCACAAAAAATAATTACTCATTTTTATGAAAAAATTCGAAATCCACCATCAAATTTAGCAAATGGAGCAATGTATATTTTATCTAAAGAAATGCTAAAAATTGTGAGAAAAGATTTCAAAATCGAAAGGGATTTTAGTCGAGAAATATTACCTAAATTCATGGGTAAAATTTATGGCTTTGAAACCAATGAAACTTATATTGATATAGGTACCTTAGATGCTTATTCAAAAATTAGATAATTTTCTTCTGCCTTTCTACCCAACATCAAAATTTGGGAGATATTATTATATTCGAAAAGATTTGTTTTCTTTCGAGTTAAAACCTACAGCAAAAGCCATAATAAAACTATTAAGCTATTTTCAATCTCTTTTATTTCTACCTTTTTATCTTATTCCTGCAATCCTCATCTATTTGTTTGGGTATAGATTTTTTCTAGTTGATTTACATCAGATAGGTATTGCATCATTTTTGGATTGGCACATTAGAAAAAAATTGTTAAGTAACATTTGTACAAAAAAGATAATTGTATTTAGAGCAAAACATTATCCGTTTGCAAATGATTTCTTGCTAGATAAATACAATAGTTATGTAACGTTTTTATCTGGTTTTTTTATAAGAGCCTTTTGCCTGCCATTTACTTACTTTCCTTTCCTAATTGAAAATTTTTTCGAATATGACATTTCATTTAATAAAACATCTGATGCCAAGAAAATATTTAACGATTTTAATAAAAAGTACAAAGAAAAAACATTAATAAAATTTACATTAGATGAAAAATCGTCTTATGAAAAAATTATCAAAGATAAACTAAATATAGAACCATACAGGTATGTAACTTTGCACGTCCGATCGTCATTTTTTAATAATGAAAGACATGAAAGCTCACGAAATGCGAATATCGAAACATATTTTTTATCAATTAAATATCTTGTAAGTGTAGGTTTAAAAGTTGTTCTAGTGGGCGATAATAATTCTCAATACATAAAATATTTAGAAGATTTTTTTAAAGATAATTTTGTTAATTACGGTAATTCAAAATACAGATCAAAGGAATTAGATATTTTTTTGCTATCAGAATGTTTTTTCCATATCGGTACTAATTCTGGCCTTAGCTACTTTTCTTCTTTCCAAGGCAGGCCAGCGCTTTATGTTAATATGTATTATGCAGACGCCTCTTTAGGGTTTTTAGAACATGATTTAACAATATTTAAAAAATATAGTAAAAATGGCGAAATGATCCCCCTGAAAGATTATTTTTCGCAGCCATACCGAAGGCTCTATTATAGGCATGAGATTCAGTCTTTGGGTATTGTACTTGTTGATAATTCCGAGGATGAAATATTTCAAGCTACAAAAGAAATTTATTCGAATATGATTCGTGGGGAAATAAAAGTTTCCAAAATACAACGCAATGTGAAAAGTATGATTTCTTGCGATAGTTTTTCCTATCATTCAGTTTCAAATTTTTCTAATTATTTCTTGTTGAATTACGGAAAATAAAATGCTAAATAACTTTAAAAAGCTTTACTTTTTCTACCTCGAATTGCTGGAACATATTTCCTTTAAAAGAAAAACTCATCTCTTATATTTGTTATTTCTAATCCTAGCATCAGCAGCATCAGAGATAGTAACATTAGGGTCTATATTTCCTTTTTTATCTATTTTAATTAATCCAGCTTATTTAATTGATAATAAATATATCTTATTTTTATTTCCCCACATTAGAACTCTGTCTCATCATAATCTAATATTATTACTTACAATTTTTCTTTCTGTTGCAGCTATTTTATCGGGCATTTTAAGATTGTCACTTGCCTGGGCAACATCAAATCTCTCATTATCTATTGGCAGAGATCTTAGCTTAGCTGTTTACAGGCAGACTTTATATCAAAATTACGAAATTCATCTTAAAAGAAATAGTAGTGTGATTATAGACACTATTGTTAATAAAATTAACCAAACTACCGGCGTTGTTTTTTCCTTACTTAACTTTTTTTCTGCGCTTATCTCATTAATATTTATTCTAATTTCTCTTTTATTTATCAAAACTAACGTATTAATTTTTGTTTTATTTATTTTTGGACTCACTTATTTTTTTATTATAAACATTATCAAGAATAAAGTTAGGAAGTATGGGGAAATAATTGCCTTAAACTCATCTGGAATCATTAAGTCCCTTCAGGAAAGTCTTGGTAATATTAAAGATATTATTCTAGATCAAAATTATAATTATTATATTAAAAGATATGAGAATTCTGATAGAAAAATAAAGAAAGCGAGAGCAAATACTTACTTTTTAAGTATTGTACCTAGATACGCTCTTGAAACATTTGCTATGGTAATATTTTCTGCTTTTATATTTCTATATATAAAGCTAGAAAATGACAATATTAATGCAATAATTCCTACTATCGGCTTACTTGCACTAGCTGCCCAGAGATTACTTCCGATCCTTCAGCAGCTGTATCAATCATTTATTGTAACAATAAGCAATGAATTTTCAGCGCGTGAAACATTAAAATTACTGAATAATTCTTATAACCATATTAAGATTTCAAGGAGGCTGCTTAAGAACTATTCTAGTTTTAAATTTAATAGAATCGATCTTATCAATATAGATTATTTCTATTCCGATAAAAAATCTCCAGTGATTCAATCTTTAAATCTGACAATAAAGCGAGGCGATATTGTTGGCATTATTGGGCCTTCAGGTGCTGGGAAAAGCACTCTGCTAAATATTCTCATGGGTCTTCTTAAACAAAAAGGTGGAATTATAAGGCTCAATAATATCGATATAAATGATAAAAATAGATTTTTATTGCAATCTATGATTTCACATGTGCCACAAGATATTTTTCTTTCTGATTCTTCCATTAGAGAAAATATTGCGCTAGGAGTTGAATTAGCTGATATAAATGATAATCTTGTAAAGAAGATTGCTGAAATATCACAGCTAAGCAAATTTATTGAGAGGCTTCCTTTAAAATTTGATACATTAGTTGGAGAGCGCGGCGCTCAATTATCAGGGGGGCAACTCCAAAGAATCGGTATTGCAAGAGCGTTATATAAGCAAAATGAAATTTTAATTTTAGATGAGGCTACAAATGCTCTTGATAGCGCAACCGAGGATAGGCTGCTTAAATCTATTAATAGTAACTACAATCATTTAACTTTAATAATCATATCTCATAGGCAAAAGACATTAAAATATTGTAATAAAATTTTTGATTTAAGTTCTAGGCAATATAAAACCTTAAAAATTCCAAGGTTTTCTAAACCACAACTATAGATAAAGCCATATTTATGACAATTAAATATTTCTGTGACAAAATTTATTCTGAAAAATTTTCCCAACTTCATGGCGCTGCACTATTACCATTTGTTAGACATGCTTTGAAAACCGAAGTAGACGATGTTACATATCAAAAATTTAGAGAAAAGGAGTTTCTCGATTTAATAAAAAATCCAATTTTAAATATTACAAATGATATTAATGATGCAGACTACATTTTAATTCCCATTGACTATAGTTTTCTTGTAAAGCTTCCCTCAGAAAATTTTATTAATCATTTTGTAAAATTATCCAAAGAGGCTTCGAAGCCTCTCGTAATTGCTCAATTTGGGGACAATTTCAGGGATATAAATATTAAAAATTCTATAATTTTGCGATGCAGTAAATATAGAAATGAACTAAAAATGAATGAATTTATTTGTCCACCTTTAATAAGTAGCCTTAGATCAGAAGCTAGGTTTAGTCTTTTAAATAAAGTGAATAAATTATCTATAGGATTTGTTGGTCAAACATATAAAGATGTAAACTCTATATTACATAATTTTTTTAAGGCTGGAAAAAGGGACTACTTATATACTATTCTAGGATTTTTTTCTCCCAAATATAAATATCTTAGGTCCGGAATTTTTTTTAGACAGAGAGCTGTCAATATTTTATTGGCTGATTCTGAAATTCATTGTGATTTTACTTTGCGAAATTATTGGGGTTTAGGAAGGCCAATGTGGTCAAAAGGCCTCTCTTCAATAGTGAGAAAAGAATTTATTGGGAATATTCAAAGAAATCTTTATAATCTTTCGGTCAAAGGTGCGGGTAATTTTTCTTTTAGATTTTTTGAAATTCTTAGCGCAGGAAGAATCCCTGTGTTGATTGATACATTATGCGCCTTACCATATCATGACAAAATTGATTATAGTGAATTCTGTATTATTGTTGATCATC
>Ga0315903_10008041_pt1 | contig 13056 bp, 20 predicted proteins | sample LakEriMetagenome_7_FD_203524 | JGI IMG/M metagenome (GOLD analysis project Ga0315903, IMG submission 203524) | Freshwater fungal communities from buoy surface, Lake Erie, Ohio, United States - Buoy 2 MA119 | ecosystem: Environmental > Aquatic > Freshwater > Lake | place: USA: Lake Erie, Ohio...
CATTATACCACAGGCCGCGGGGCTTGTACAGAGGAAAATTGGCGGGTTAGCCGGCATACCCAGAGGGTGTGACATTTTTATCACACCGACCCTTGCGGGTATAGGATCCCCGCCCGCGCCGCGCGCGAACGACCTTTGACCCCAATGCGCGGAGAGCCCTCCAAGAGGGATCACGCGGCTTCGGTATAGATTTCCGGACCGACATCATTATCCTCCAACGTTTTCACCCATTCCAAATAGTCACGGACTAGCTCCATAGCCTCTTCCGTAGTTACCTTACGGCCCGCAACATATTCCGCCCATTCAAGGTCGAAATCATTAAGTAGCCGTTCAGTTTCGACATTGTATTCCATCGGAACCTCCTCTTGATGGCGCCATTATACCATGGCCCGCGAGGGATGTACAGGGGTATTTGGTTAATTTTGGTTAACTATCTGGGTGGTGTGACAAAAATATCACACCTAACGGTTGTAAATTAATTACCGTAAATATTACGGACCGTTAATGATACGACATCAGACCATTCCGATGTCAAAATAGTTACGGTATTTTCATCATATGTGATAATGCCAGGAATACCTTTTCGTCGTTGCTTATATGGAATGATAATCTCAGAAAATCCTCGTGTTTCATATAAGTGTTTGGAAAATAAACGACAATCATCACGATGCGTATCATCGACTATGATCATTCTGGCCTTACGTATGGCTCGCTCCACAAGCATGTTGCCTCTATAATCGCGTTTACCTCTTCCTGTTGGGCCATCAATCATAACCAAATCATACGGTGTAACATCCATCGCATTATCAGCATGTTCACTATCATACCAATCCGTCGCTGGATCTACAGGCACATGTCTAACATAGGTGCCAGGTAAAAACATGAGCCTAAGGTCTCGATATATTTCAGCATACCATACTGGAGACTCCTCAATGGACACAAATGGCACATTGGTCTCATATGCATATTCAGCGAAGAAGGTAGTGCTTCTACCCGCACCCAATTCGAGTATTGATTTGGGTTTGCATTTTAAAAGGAGTGTCGATAATAGACACCAAAATTTATGATCCTTTGCACCCCATAGCTTACCATCATAATATAGCTGTTCTGGATCAAGCATAGAGCATATCCACCACTCGGCCCTTTTCATCGACAGCACGCACACGCGCATCTTTCCAGCATCTCTTGGCCGTCTGCATGTGACTGGTAATAAGACGATCTGTAGGATAGTTAAGATGTGATTGATCTCTCCAATCACTTATCGGTAAACCATTGCTGGAAAGAAATTGAACCTGGATCCTAACTATACTATACATGTCTGTCTCCTTCAAAGCCATTATACCAGGTTATATTCAAATGTACAGGGTTAAACATGGCTTTCTACATTACTAGATAGCCAGATCGGAGGGCAATGCTTAACCACTCGTGTTGGATACATATTGGTACGCATAAGCGTATAAGTGGAGGAAGATATGTTTATTAAATTGCTAACATGGCTTGGCCTACGCAAAGTTGAGGCTGAGAAAAAGTTTGAAGAAGTGAAGGCTGAAGCGACTGCGAAGCTAGACGTCAATAAAGACGGCAAGGTAAATGCTGAAGATATTCAGGCCGCGGTTGCAACCAAGACGCCGCTTGATATCAATAAAGACGGCAAGGTCAATGTCGAAGATGCCAAAGCTGCTATTGAAGAAGTAAAGGCTGAGGTGAAGGCTAAGGTTACTCGCAAGCCTCGCGCACCTAAGGTAGCTGCGCCAGCACCTGTTACTAAGGGTAAGCGTAAAACAAAATGATTAGAGCAGGATTTTTCATCGCCGTTCTTGCGGCCACTTTAATCTATGCTATTGCAGCTCTGGGTCGAACACCAGAAGCTGTAGCATATACATGGAAAGTGATCCGGGTCGTCGATGGGGATACTGTTCAATTTGAAGCTCCATGGATTCCTGCTCCGATTGCACAACGCATATCGGTCAGGGTCTATGGGGTTGATACACCTGAAAAAGGTCATCGCGCTCAATGTCCGCAAGAAGCAATCATGGGGCAGCGAGCCACAGATTTTACCAAAAATGCAATCGCAACTGCATCTAATGTGCAAGTGATGCTAATGGATTGGGACAAATATGGCGGCCGAGTTCTTGGTGATATAATGATTGATAATCGCTCTCTGCGTTCTTCATTAATCGCGGAAGGTCTGGCTCGCGAATATTTTGGTGAAGCTAAAACTAGCTGGTGTAATTGATTTATGGCGAAAGCTTGGATATTAACATCAGAAGCACCAATTGATGAAAAACTAATTAATCGTGATACCTTAATATCTGAAGGTGTTCCAGGTGGTCAATATGAAAATATAAGATTGCTTGATGAATTTAGATTTTTAGGGTTTGATGCCTCAATAGTAAATCCAAATCTAACTATACCAAAAAATTTACCAGATATTGTATTAATAAGAACTACCAATGGCAGCAGTATCAATTTTATCAATAAGCTAAAATTACTAAAAATTAAATGCATCAATAATATTGATGCACATTTGATGTGTGCTAATAAATTGAAACAATTAGAAATTTTAAATAAATCTAATGTTAGAATACCAAAAACACTCACAATAGATATACCTTTTGATGATATGGTTTTAGAAAATCTACATCTACCAGTAGTGATTAAACCAATATTATCGCAAAGGGGTGAACTTGTAGCCTTATGTAAAACCTTGGATGATATCTACATACATTGCAAAAAAATACAAATACGCTTTCCATATCAAAAAAAAGTTATGGTACAAGAATTAATCACTGGGCCAACCATAGTAGCATGGGTTATTGGTAGAATACCAATCGCAGCGCAAATTAGATATCCTAAATTTAATGTTGATTTTTTTATATCAAATAATAGAGATGATGGTATACGAGAACAATATAAAATCAATGATAAATTGAAAACTATTATAATTGATGCAGTAAATGCATTAAATATTGAAATAGCAAAAATTGATATTCTAAAATCCTCAAATGGATATGTAATATGTGAAGTAAATTCTCCTGGTGGGTTTTCTGGTAGAGATCATTATTTTGGATCAAATCATGCCAAAGATATAGTATCATATATTGATAGAATGTTCAAATGATCAATGCATGGTTATTAACAAGTCCTTGGCCTAAATCTCATTTTTATGAAATTTGGCGGTTTCTTAATGAGATGGAAGGGCGTGGTTTAAATGCAATTCATGTGCATCCTGAAATATGCACTGTGGTTGGTGATAATGTATTCATAGATGGACGACAAATAATTCCACCTGATCTTATTATTATAAGACATGCTAATTGGAATCCAGAAAATTTAAGAAAATTATCCATATTAAAAAACCATGGTAGCATATTTGTAACAGATTTGGAACCTCATATTGATGCGCTTGATAAGATCATTGCACACGAAAAATATGTAAAGGCAGGAATACCCACACCCAAAACTATATTTGTAAATCTATTAGATAATAATGCAGCCGAAGAAATAGGAGATTTAATAGGATATCCTTGTGTAATTAAATGGAGATTTTCGGCAGGATCGGAAAGGGTTTATCTTTGCAAAGATGAATTTGAATTACAAATGATTGCAGGTAATCTAATTAAATTTCTTCCGAATCCTCAATTCTCTCGACGACTATCATCAGATCCAAAAAATCCATATAGCATCCATAATACTACTGTGATTGCTCAGGAATTTATTGAACTTAATTATCAATTAACAGCACATTGTGTGCGAGGTCGTAACATTCAAAGCACCATGCAAGCTATTCCACCATCATTTACAGGCTATTCAAAATTTAAGGCTGCCTTTGCGAATGATGAAGGAAGGGTGCAGCTTCCCATAAGAACGTCAACTGAGATTAGAAATCTTGTGGAAAATTCTTTAAATGCATTGAATATTGAATGGGGAAGAATTGATATATTTCCAACCAAAGACGGATTAAAATTATGTGAAGTTAATCCTTCAGCAAATTTTCCAATGACGGAAGCATGTTCTTTGCAAAATCTTGCTGGTCATATTGTTGACCATGCGATTGAAAAATATTATTCACTAAAAAGATGATTTCTATTATCTAAATCTGCTATCCAATGATTGATATAGAAATCATAAGAATCGGGCATTTTAGATTCTAATTCTTGCAACCAAACTATAACTTTATCTAACCAAATCTGTTTATCTTCATTTGATAGAGATTCCCATTCTCTTTGCTTTGCTGGCCAATCATAACCCGTATGAATATAATTCAAAGGTGTTATGAACATGCAACGGGCTATTGTGCGAACCATTTCATGGGGATATGTCATAATTGTATTTATGGTGGGGAAGGTAGGATTCGAACCTACTGCGTTTCTTATGTGCCGGATTTACAGTCCGGTGCCCGTCCGCCATCCGAGCAGCTTCCCCGCACTAAGGGCCATACCTTATTTTCAAAATAGAGTGTGGCCATATCTAACGGATATTCGTGAAATGTCTTTCTAGTCTTAGCCGGTAGTGAATCAAACCATTTCCAAAAATGCTCTCGAAACTCTGGTTGTTCCGAAAGAGGTGGAGCGGGGTACGAGAATCGAACTCGTGTCCTCAGCTTGGAAGGCTGTGATAATACCATTATACGAACCCCGCAAAATAGCTGAGCCTCACGTTCTTGGCTTGAATGTTGTCTGGCATTCTCAATAGACGACGTGCGCTATGCGCTTCGTATCCAGATCAAACTCTATGTATGGTCGGCGCGTAGGGAATCGAACCCTATCCCAACAGTAATCAGCTGCCTAAGGAGGTATAAGCTCCTGGTGAGCACCAGCCCTCACGCCGTAACTATTATGATAGAGTCATTCTCGTGCGATGCGCGAGAGTCTCCTCAGAACCTAGACCATTATCAGATGGCTCATAAAGAGGATCTGCTGGATTAGGTTGTTCATTAATCATATGTACCTTAAGTTGAGTCCATTGACCATCATCACCCAAAGATTCCATCCAAAATCTAGTTGGGCCCCAAGCCAACGTACCGTCGGGTTGTTGAATCCAACCATGGTCTTGAACTACTCTTAAATCATTTATCATTTTCCATTTATCCTTAACCATTCAATGTATGGTACAATCATATCTCTTTGCACAATATCATGATGCGCTCTAAGCTCATTTGGACCCATAAATTTTGGTTGCATACCTCTGGCCAAATGTTCATCAATAAATTTGCTATCACGACAAACCTGCTGAACTTTATCTGCAATATCTCTTACTCTAGAAATTGGCATATTTTTAGATGCATATAGTGCATGATAATTATATGAAAGCATTCCAGGGTCTCTAGATCCTATTGAGAAAATATGTGGTACATTTGAATAGCTTGGTATTTGTGAACCATCTGTGCTGGTATGAGCCAACATTCTTACATCACCCGATGCAACAATACCTGCTATTGATGCCAGTGATATGTATGCTGCATCAACAGCACCTGACATCAAATCTTGGGCGGCCGCACCACCACTGCGATATACTGCATTTACAATATTAATACCTGTAACTTCAGCTATTTTGGCCACTGTATATTGTTCAGCAAAACCTCCATTAGCAATAGAAATTGATCCGGATTTACCAGCAGATATTAAATCTCCAATTGTAAAAAACCTGGATGTTGATTTGACAACCAATACAAATGCGGCTGTGCTAAACATACAGATGGGAGAAAATGAATCCTTATCATAAGGAAGACGCTCCCTGGCTGGAGAAATAAGAATTGCTGATATTCCATTTGATAATATTACGTTACTATTCGCAGGTTGATTTGCTACGTGAATTGCAGCTTCAACACCATTTCCTGCAGGTCGATTTGTCGAAACTGCATTAATATCAACCTTGGAAAAATGTGATGCAAGTAATCTAGTTGATGTATCCAATGAACCACCAATACCAGATCCAATAATCAAACTAAGTTCATTTTGATTTGCATTGGCCGATGCAGATGCAGTTAGAGCAGCACATCCAATTAGAACATTTCTACGATCAATCACATTTTTCTCCTCAAATCAATTTGGCGACCCCGGCACGACTTGAACGTGCGACCCACAGATTAGAAGTCTGTTGCTCTATCCGGCTGAGCTACGGAGTCTATTATTATGTATGGTGGACCCGGAGGGAATCGAACCCCCAACCAAGCCGTTATGAGCGGCCCGCTCTACCGTTAAGCTACAGGTCCGAATGAGCCCGGTGGGATTTGAACCCACGGCCACATGATTAAAAGTCACGTGCTCTACCGCTGAGCTACGGGCTCGGAAAATGGTAGGCCCGGTCGGATTCGAACCGACACTGAAAGGTTTTTAAGACCTTTACCTCTGCCGGTTGGGTTACGGGCCCTTATCTGGTTTGTGTTCATAACAAGTGTTGCGATAACCATCAGGAGTCGGCGTACCGCAACATACAGAATCATAACAATCTGGCTCGTCGCATAGACCTGCGTAAGCCTTTAGTTTGGTATTTGTAATCTTCTCGTCACGCAATATCTTAGCCAGATGTTCTTGCCTAGAATAATCCAATTCATTAGTGATATTCATACCACCAGCAGAATATATCGGCACATAAGCTTCAGGACCAAATCCCATCAAGGTATAGATCAGATGACGGAATGAACCTGGATCACGACCAAAGTCGTCAATCATGCTAATGACCCAAGCAGTAACAGCCAGCTTGGTATCTGGATCACATTTGTCAACCAGCTCCTGAATCTCAGGCGAGAGTTCGGTCATTGCTTTTTTTCCTCTGCCTTCAAAGACATGAACTCATAACCAAGTGCGGCCACAGTCACAGTCAACATGACCACAAACAATGCAGCCCAGAAGCCAACATCATAACCAAAGATGAAACTAAGCCACCAAGAAGTGACAGCGAGGGTCATCGGAAAGGTTATGAAGAATGCCACAGCCAGAAGATATGGCAAAAACTTATTCATCATATGCATTGCGATAATCCTCAGCCTCATCATCACGAACCGAATTATAAAAGCGCGCCATATATTCATGATGTTCAGAGTGAGGCGTGTAATATGCAAGAGTCGTGCGAATGGCCGCGAGGTTACGACGACAGTCAAGCAGGTCTTGCTCTTGATGAGGCATCAGGTCATCCCTGTCAATGAGATCCTGAATCTCTTTCCAGATACCCTCATACGACTCGCGTAGGCTAGCGACGACAATAGCACCAGCAACTTCAGAGTCAATTTCTAGCTTCATGTCAATCTCCTTATGATGTAACCATTATACCATATAGCAGGATAGCTGTCAATGGCTTTATGCAAGTCTTTCCCAATAATCATTTGGTAGATTGCTAATTTCAGAATGCCATATGCGCCCAGGATGAATCAAATCTCGACCTTCTCGTTTGCCATTTAATTCAGAAAAGATTTGTCTCTTGTTATCCGCAATCGAATATAATTCTATACTATAATCCCTGCAAACAGAGCGTATCGCATCATATGCTCTAATATGAGATATCTGAATTTCACTTTTCCAATATAATTCGGATCTGGGATCTTCTGCAAAATTTTTCCATCCTCTAGCAGGGCTACCTATATTTAATGGTACATTATCCTCTAGTAATTCCCTTCTACCCAGATATGTACCTAGCGTATATACTCGTCTAGGTTTCAATATCGGGGCCCAGCATCTAAGAACACGATATTGTGATTCAATCGAACCACCAGGTATACCAAAATTCAAACCAAGTATACCCAATCGATTTGACATCTTTATTTGCCAAGTATCTTCAAGATTAACACCTATACCAAATGTCATGCTACAACCAAGATAGAAATCGCATATGCCGGGTACGACCTCATTGAGGTCGACATTCATACGAAACCCTTGACGGTTTGAATTATATTTTATGCTAGTCTTGGTCCAACCGCATTGAATTAGTATGTCTCTCGTTTTTTGATTATCCCAGTTTTTATTAAAAGTTTCTTCATCATCTCTTGGATACCAGTTTAGACTTTCCCAACCTAACATTGGACCGATACCATATTCATGATGGATATCATGATCATATTTTGGTAAAACTATTTGAATAGCTGGCTTTCTATGAAAAAGCATATTCAAAATTTGAGATTTAATCATGATTTCATCTTAGTGTAGAGTCATACCAATTCGTTCGGATATTGGCAGTGCAGTTTCATCTGGTAATTCGCCACGTTCAATTAGTCGCCCTCGTCCGATGGCTAATTCCTCAAGGGCTATGATGCCCATGACCATCTGAAACTGGCTATCTTCATCCATATCGGACTCAATACAAAGCTTCTCCAACATGTCTAAGATTTCTTGCTTACGTGGATCTATCATTGGTCTTCCTTTTCGGGTATAGCCTCAAGCCACCATATTACACGTTTGCCAAGCTTGCGATTTCCAAAACGGGTAGGCACGCGACCAGACCAACCGTTTTTCCTAGCCTGTCCACGAGAAGGCCATGCGCCAACGGCGACGGCTATGTCCTCGAAAGACAGCTCATCGGAATCGATGCGAGTCACTTTCTCGTGCGGCTCTAACGGTCCGAACAAAAGTTCGATATCGCGGTCGGTCGCGTGCCTATTCACAATATTCATAGGAGTATTATATCAGATGTTTATGGAGATGTACATGGCTATGTTAGTGTGCGTAAAAAGCTTTCGATATATTGTTTTTTAACTATTTCGCCATATGGCGCAAACATATCACATGCACAATATGCACAATTTTTTCCATTGAGAATATAATTTAAAACTATATGACGATATGTACGATTGGTATCAGGATATTTCAATAATGGTTCAATATCAATACCATTTAGCTCTAGTAATTTTATCGTATTGAATACAAATGAACGATCATCGATATGATTCAATCCAATATGTTTTATAAATTCTAGATATTTGGTTTTATTAAATCTACCCAGACTATATAAAACAGAATATACACTACCAACCTTGTGAATTATATCATCAGATTTAAACATATCTGCAACATCTGTAACTAGGCCATTGGCAGATATATCTCTTATTGTTCCCTTGTCCCACAAAAAATTCCAATCATTTTTTACGGTATAATCAATTAATTCTCGCAGCTTGGATGGATCACCCTCATTCAAATATTTTTTGCGGTCACACTTATAAAGCAATTCATAATAGCTTTGTTTATTGACGGTATCAAATTCCACATAATCAACAACCTCTGTGGATGATAGAGGAAATGTAATTGAATTAAGAACAATAAGGCCTTCTTTGATAGAGCAAGCACCTATAAAATCTGGATAAAAATGCGAATATTTTTCCTGAAAGATACCAAATTTTCCATGAAAGCATTTCTTTGCTACAATATAACCAACATAGAAAACATCGGATTTTGATAATATCTTATATTCATCATTCGGAATAGATGGCATAGACTGACGGGTATAATTTACACCGACACCTTTATAATAAGAATTTTTGCCCTTTGATACTCGACCATCAATAAATTCAAGGTCATCATCTATTTCTAGCTGATCGACCTTTTCACCTTGTGTGTCATATATTGGTATGATCGTCATTTCATTTCTCTCAATTTATTGAAATATTATATCAGATGTTTATAATGCATCATTGGCCCAAAGCCAAATTTAGGGCCATATGTAAATTTATTTAATAAGGTAAATTTTTCCATGAGGTCTCAAAGATGAAGGTGGGCGACCTATTATGTATTCAGTCGCCCACCCAATATTAATTATTCTGCGGCCTGAGCGCGAACCGCTGAAAGATACTTGTCACGATAGTCATAGGCATTATCTGTACCCATTGCACGATTGTGGTCGCGATGCACTACCACAAGGTTATTGAATACAGTCTTACCACCTCTGCTATGTGCAACCACATGTGCACCCTCGGCCTCAGAAAGATTTAAAGGATTGCCGCTCACCCAACATGTATAGTTTTGCTGGCTCAACTTCTCCTCGATCATCTTACGAGTGAATGTGCGCTTTGGATCAAGTATCTCGACAAGACCCTCAGCCACAGCATCGAAGCCCGGATCTTGACGAGGATTGCCATCCTTGTCAGGACCAAGTCGACCAGGCTGTGTCAACCACAAGCATGACTGACGAATTTCATTGGATGAGTCATGTGATGCAAGCGCACCAGCAAAGGCACCCTTTGCACCCGCAAGGTGACGGTTGCCCTTTTCATCTTCATCCGTTTCTTCATCACTCGATGGTGTGATATTCTTAGCACGAGTTACCTTCTTGTATGTACCAAGAACCCAATTATCCTTGTCATCACCCATGTAGCGATTTAATGCACGCTCGAATGACTTATAGAACTCAATGGGATTGAGAAGAGTGTATGGACCATTTTCTTCGGTGAACCAAATGTGCCAGCGATATAGCATCGTGAACTCATGTGATGCAAGTCCATCTTTCTTAATGGATTTACGAGCAGCAGCAATTTTCTGCAAGAAGTCGAGGCAAGGCTTGACCTTTTTAAGGAGCAAGGCCGCTTCTTCTTCCGTAACGCCAATCTCATACATCTTGTCGAGCATTTTGTTACCGCAAGGCGCAATCTTACCACCCTGCCAATACATGGCTACAATACGCGCAACCATTTCATCATGCACAAGACGCTTGTTAGCAAACTTCAGATTTTCATATGTTATATCAAATTCACCTGTGTTCTGATTCAGCACAGACTTTGAATCGAACAATGAGTGTGGTATTGTATCGACACCAGCGACAGGTCGAACCAGACCACGAATCAATGTCGCGATAGGTGCATCACCATATGCATTCAACATTTCCATATGATTGACAGGAGTGCCGCCGTTGCGAAGTCGGAACAGCATACCTTTCTGCGCTGATGATACAGCTTCATAAAAGACCAGACGAATGGCAAAGTTATCGAAGGCTTTGCGCTGATCTGGATCAAGGTCTTTGTAGTATTTACCTTGACGCTTACCATTTACCATAGTCACTAAAGAGTCATCACACGTAGCATGTAACGGAAACTTATTGTTTCGAAAATTATAGATGGCTCGAATACGATTGGCACCATCTAGAGTTTCATACGGATGTGATGCACCAGGCTCTGTGCGAACAATAGTAATCTCGCCCAGATCGTAACCCAATATTACGGATTCACAAATACCCTGATACTTAGAAGCCTTCTTACGGCCGCCATGGTAATTTGGTTCTACCATGCCTCTCTGATATCTAGGATCGTTGTTTAGGATATTGACGTATTCGGTGATAATCCCTTCCACCGTCTTGGTCTCTTGGTACCAAGAAATGCGCGCACGCATTACCATTATGGTAGTCCTTCACTAATAATGTTGCCGGTAGCAATATGCTGGACCGGGTACCACCTGTATGGGCATTCATGCTCCTACGGTGATATACTCATTTATACAACAATCAGTGTCGAATGTCAATGTTTATATTTGGCTTTGTAAAAAACTTTTATAATAATTCAACCACAGTTTTGTATAGCGATTTTCTGTATATGTCTGGTGCCATGGTCCACCATCAGTATAATGCACAGCTCGCGGATTTTCAAAGTGATAATAACCTTCTAGTGTATTCCACTCTAGCGGTATGCTATCAATAGACTCGGTCCACTCCATACGATGCAACTCCTTGGCCGAAGCCTTAGCAACATATTCTGGAGTTAGCACTCGACACTTAGCATTATCAAACAACATGAGCGATGACCAATTCTTACGCGGATATCCAACTTGAGTCTGACCATCCATCTTGCTTATAGAACGTGGAACATAGTCGGGATGCTGACAGCAAGCTACAGCCGATTTTATCAGATAATTGGATAATAGATTGACGTCATCCAGAAACAGAAAGTCACAATCGACGAATAGACTTGTTCCTTCATATCCGCTAAGATATGGAACAAGAAAACGAGAATAGGTAAACTCTGTAGACTGGCCTTCGGATGATATGCGTTTCCATCCGTCTGGTGATCCGATTAGACGATGCACCTCGACAGATTGATGTGGAGAATTACACAGAATCGAATATCGACATACATCCCATGCAATTGGTTCTGTAGAATCATAGCCTATGAAAATTTTTAACAACGAACAATGCTCGATAGAAAATTAGTAGGATAGGAATATTTCAATAGGGCGGAATCAAATTCTTGAACCTTGTTGGTGCATTCCTGCACTAGCTGATCAATATCCGATAGAATGGAAATATCACCACCAACCTTCGCAGGAAACATCTTTCTAGTGATATTCTGATTCTTGGAAAACAACACCATCGGAACTCGTAGGTGTCTTGCAACCCATGCACAGCTACCATGATATCCCACGAATAAACGACAGTCAAGCAGTTTTTGAATCAGCTCGTTCATAGGTGTTCGATAGGAAACAACATCCGCATCTAGATGTTCAATAACAGATAACCACTTTTCACCGAGCGGATCCTTCCATGCTTTGTTTCGAGGAAACGGAATCATATTTTCAGTCGGCGGGCATATCACTATACGGTTCGATGTGCATTTATGAGTAACAGTCGACCACCAGTGATTATGAACATCATAATAAAATTTATAATTGGTATGCGGATTATCTTCATCAAATATCATGGATGAATTATAAACATGTTCCAATGACGCATTAGCTGGTCGCATCAATTCAAATATGCGACTAGCCCTATCGTCTATGGTTTCAGGATCTTTGGAGTATGTTCTAGTACCATGTGAATGTGACCAATGAAATACAAGTCTCACATGCTCATTAAGTTTATCAGATAGATTATGTGCATATGCGATAGGGCTACAGATATCGCCGTAGCCTATCTTACCTAACCAATCTATCTTTATAGTCATATTACCATTCAGGGCCGACGGTCTTTTCTTCACGGGTATAGATGTAGGTGAAGTCAACACCGTATGCAGGCACGACCATAATCTTCTCAGGCATACCGTTTTGATCCTTCTCGCCTAACTCACCGTGAATGAAATATGTATTAGGAAACTTGTCAGGCACCAGTCGGCGAAGGATCATGGCCTGCGTATTGCATCGGTCTTGTAGC
>Ga0315903_10008043_pt1 | contig 13054 bp, 8 predicted proteins | sample LakEriMetagenome_7_FD_203524 | JGI IMG/M metagenome (GOLD analysis project Ga0315903, IMG submission 203524) | Freshwater fungal communities from buoy surface, Lake Erie, Ohio, United States - Buoy 2 MA119 | ecosystem: Environmental > Aquatic > Freshwater > Lake | place: USA: Lake Erie, Ohio...
GTAATCTTATAGACCGGATGCGTGTTGGCTTGGATGAAATGATTGACGACCTTCGTGATAGATACTTCAAATGTAGTCGGATGGTATGTCATCACTTCATCTCCTATCTTGACATCCTTGATTGGAACACGACTGCCGTCGCTCATTTGGACCGTCTCATTAATATCCAAGCATTGATAAGTATTCCTAGGCGCCTGATTGTGCTCCGGAAACGGGATACACGACGCCAATACCCCGAATATCGTGCTCGGGTGTATCTCACAGTGCGAATACTTGTAAATGTAGGGCGTTGTTGTATCCGTTTCATTCCGGTATAAATGCTGTGGGCGCATCGCAATCATACTGAACGCCTGCTCGTCTGGGTCGATATACTCGATTACACCGTGGGCATCTGCTTCTCCTGTCCCTGACCCGATATGTGTCAACAAGTCATCCCATCCAATTTCGCGTGATGCGACCCGCTCAATAATATCACGCGTAATATAGAGGTCATTTGTATCAGGGTTCACAAGAAGCAACGGCCGCATCATCCGGCCAGCGTCATTACAGATGCGTATTTCGGCATTTGGATAATCAAACACGACGGATGTATATATATTGATAATACCGCGCCATTTCTTCAGCTTGAACTCGCGATACAACCGCCGCGGGTCGCGCGTAATTCCCACCCAGATTCCATTGACAAACACTTTCACCTGGTAATATGTATCGCGCGGGGTCAGCGTTTCCAAGCGTTCAATATATTCGTCAATATATGTATGAAGCGAACTCGGGTTGCTATGAATCGTGACATGACCCAAATAACTAATATTCTTGACAACGCCGATACTCCCACCTTCTGGTGTCTCTGCCGGGCAGATAAATCCCCACGATGTATTGTGTAATTTACGCGGCGGGACGAGTTTACCGCTCTTATCAATCGGAGTGTTGATACGGCGAAGATGACTCAGACTTGATGAATAGGTAAGACGGTTCAACACCTGCGCAACACCAACCTTATTACTCGTCATACTCTTAATCCCGAAATCGCCGGTAGACAATGCACGTTTCAACCCATTTTCAATCGTAGTGGACTTGATTATTTTATACATGTTTGTCTCGTTGATTATACTCAAATAATCCTCGGTAGAACGCCACGAACCTGTATTGATTTCGCGAACGACCTGTTTCGACATATCCTTGACAACCTTATTGAAATAATTCCGGAAAAGGTTATTCAGGAGAGCGCCGGTGAGGTCGACACGCTTGTTCAAATACGAATCACGGTCGTCTTGCTTGTTGATTTCGAAGAAGGCGCAAAGCAGTTTGTGCGCCATATACCCGAGAAAGAATATACGTTGCTGGGGGGTATTACAATGTGGGAAAAGGTCATTATTTAGAACCTCGTATGCGAAATCGCGCTTCTTCATTGCGCCGGTTTCTTTGTCCATATTAATCGGAGTAAATATGACTTGAGATGTGAAATACCGTATCGCATCTTCTTGTGTCATAATTCCATTTGCGTCAATGATGGATGCTTGAAGTGCCTTGAGCAGACGTTCTGTTATATTTGCACGGCCATCATTATCGACTGAGGTGGTGGTGGTGGTGTTGGCGGTGGCAGCGGCGCCAGCGGAAATATTGTATACAATATACTCGCATATTTCGCGGTCGGATAATACCCCAAGTGCACGAAATACGATAAACAGGGAGATCGGTTGCTTCATTCGCGGAATCTGAATAACCAACGGGTGTCCGAATCCGTTTTGTTTTGTTGCAACCATCATATTAATTTGCTTGGGTGAAATGCATTTTGAATCGGGGATTGACTTGATTTCCGCAACATACAGGAACTTCGTATTGTTTTTGGCAACATTATAGCAAAGGACTTTGTTTTCTGCTGCGCGTTCTTGTCCTAATACCGTTTTCTCGCTCCCGTTTATAATGAAATAACCACCTGCGTCATAGGGGCATTCTCCCGTGACATTGTGGTCGAGATGCTTATGCTGCGACAATACGCAAATACACGATTTCAACATAATCGGCAGTTTCCCGATTTGAATTTGAGGGAATACCTTGTGATGAATTGTTATATCTCCTCCGTTGTTGCCATTGTTGCCATTGTTGCCGTTGCTCCCGCTACGAACAATGTACTTGACCGACATGTCCACTGTCATCATCGATGCATATGTATAGTTGCGAAGTCTTGCTTCTTGAGGAAAGAGGACTTTGGTTGCACCCGTATTTTCGTGGATTTGTGGACGAGACAAGTATAAATTCGCAAATGATACCTCTACCTCCAGACGATGTGTATGCGATATCTTGTCATAGTCTTGATCGGAAACGATTCGCACCGGATTAAACATATCGACCGTTCGTTTCAATTGCACATTCACCATATCATTGTAGGACTCAATCTGATGGCGAACCAGTTGGTCCAAATGTTTTCCCTCAAAGTAGGAACCAATAAGTGTCCAGGGTTCTTCGATATAACTCCCTAGTCGAGTTTTCACTTTGTTTTCGGGGTCATTTTCGTCATCGTTTAATATATTGCTGTCATTTGCATATCTCGGATTCAACATTTCATATGTTGCAGCTACGTCATTGTTGTTATTTGTTGCGCTGAGTTCTTCTTCTTGTTCTTCTTCTGGTTGTTCTTTTGGTTCTTCTTTTGATTGTTCTTCTTTTGGTTCTTCTTTTGGTTGTTGTTTGCGTACAAGTTTCGGCATCGTAGCTGATAATAATACTGAAAATGAATGAATGAATTGACCCGAAATGATGTATATCGGGGTAAACTATATAACATCTTCAATTTATTTTTATGTTGTTTTCAAATGATAACATCGCCGGTCGGTGCGGCGGCGGTCATCACGATAATGATTATGATATAAACCATTCTCCGTATATTCTATTACCTGAGTCATTGGTATATTTACCCAAATGAGCGACAACCACAATAACAACAACAACAATAATCGCAATAACTGTTCTTCTCCGCGAAAAAAACGTCGTTGGTATTATCGCGGCCCCAAACCATCTCAAAAGAATAATACGGGTCCGCCACCTCCGTCGCAACCTCTACCGCCGCCGCCACCGCCGCCGCCGCAACCAACGCATCAAGACAATGCAAAGATGCGCGAACAAGACCGTATTGAAAATGACAAACAAGTATCAAAAATGGAACAACAACTGCATGATTATTTTCATAAGACCAATACGGCGTATTCATTTATAGACGATAATGGTATTTATAAATTTACGCCGACTCCACCTCCCGCGTCATCCTCGCCGTCGTCATCATTATCCAATCCGTTTATGAATATGACATTTACGCCTTTTATTCCATCTACCGCTTCATTATTTTCGACACCCTTAACTAGCAATCAATTATTTCCAAATCTATGGACGCATCCTATATTTCCGGCAACTGCAGCGACAGCGGCGCCGATACCGACACCGACACCTCCGCTGCAAATCATCGAAGTGCGAGAGGATATCAAACATATCGATGATCTCATCGCCCTTTGCGATAAATATCCATTGTCTGATACTAAAAAATACAATATCAATATGACAGCGATTCACGCAATTCGCGAACCATTATGCGACTTGTCAAAGATGATTGGTATGGAAACTATCAAAAGAAACATCGTGGACCAAATTCTTTATTATTTACAGGATCTTCATATTCCAGAAACCAAGAAGAATAATAATAATAATAAGCCCGACAAGCCGACCCCCGCCGAATTACAACCACCCAATAAAAATATATTCAATCCATTTGCCTCGACATTTCCAGGATTTCCTGCGGTTGCTACTGCTGATTTTAAACCCTTGACTGCAAAACTCCCTCCATGGAGTCCCTCCAGTGGAACAACTACCGACGATTTTGCACTCCCGACCAAGGGCGACTTTATGCATACGGTTATCTATGGACCGCCGGGTTCAGGTAAAACCGAAGTTGCCAAAATCATCGGCCGGATTTTCAGCAATCTCGGTATTTTAAACAAGAAAATCTTCAAAAAGGTGAGTCGGAATGATTTGGTTGCGGGGTATTTAGGGCAAACCGCAATTAAAACAAAAGAAATGATTAAGGCATCGTTAGGGGGTGTATTATTTATCGATGAAGCCTATTCTCTCGGCAATTCAGAGAAACGCGATAGTTTTGCGAAAGAGTGCGTGGATACACTCTGCGAAGCACTGAGCGAACATAAACATAACTGGATGGTTATTATTGCAGGTTATGAAAAGGAACTCAACGATTGTTTTTTTAGTTTGAATGAGGGACTGAACTCGCGATTTACGTGGAGATTTAAATTGGACCCATATAAACCGGGCGAACTACAATCCATCTATAATAAACAAGTTCTTGAATATGGATGGACGATTGCAAAGGGTGAAAATATAAATGAAACGCCGGAATCGTGGTTTGCATCACGAATGGAATATTTTACCACATATGGTCGTGATATGGAAACATTATTCACGAAAACGAAAATTGCGCATAGTCGCCGAGTTTTTTGTCTACCTCAGTCTGAAAAGAAGATTATAACCACGGCCGATTTAGAGAATGGGTTTAAATTATTCATTGAAAATCCGGAAGTGAAGGACCGGAAGGAGCGTGGACTCGGACCATATATGAAGACGTTGTATTTGTAATTTTTATATATTCGTAGTATCTTATAAGTAAGTAAGACACTACGGCATAACACCAAAAAATGAGCAGTGAAAGAAAAAGTATAGTCATTGATTCTGCATCTTTAACCGGTGGTGGTGGTATTGGACCATCTAAGCGGCGTTCCCAGCGTAGCTACGGAGGAGACCGGAATGAGCGTAGAATACGTCCCAGCTCTATTGTTCAACCAAGTACGCTTAAAAAAACCCTGCTCGAGAGAATCAAACAACATCAACGCAAACGGGAACGAACACGAAAACAAGATAATGAACATTCTAGTCTTAGTGGTGGTGGTAGTGGGAATAGCGGTGATAGTGTCAGCGGCGGCGGCGGCGGCGGCGGCGGCGGCGAAAATACACCCCGAGATAACCCGCCCATCAAGGGGTATGATAATTTCAATCAATCGATGGATTTTTTACGAAAACTTGCATTGAAACGACGACAGCAACAACAGCATACACAGAAACAACCGCGTAGCAGTTATGATAAAGGTGCAACTCCAGAATCCAAAATGTTGAATCAAGTCTCTGAAACATTAAAAAATGGCGAGATTCTTACAAATACCGGTTTGTTAGGATTACCAGTAGTTCCTACTATGCTTTCTTCTACCGCGCCAAATATTACGGTGCCGATTGCTCACCTTGGGGAAATGCCGATGATGGCAGGGGCAGGGGCAGGGGCAGGAGCGGGGGATGTTGCGACATCTGTGTCTGCGCCGACTAGTATAACAGATTTGGGCGACATGTATAACAATACTATCGCGGCTGCCCCTGCCGCCGCTGCCGCCGCCACCGCAATCTCCGATACAGTGTCGTCGTCGTCGCAGTCAACCGACCCGCCTTTACATATCCCACAAAACCCAGAAGATTTTCTACCATCGATATTTATAAAACAAGACCCACCTCACGGATGTCTCAAAAATGGAAGTAAACCAACATTTCGCGAATGGGCAACTAAAATGTTAAACAAACCAGTTGACACCATCAAAAATATGATTGGCGGCGGGGGTGAGTCCTCAAATGATGGGGTGGCGAATGTGTCTGCACAGAATGGAGGAGAAGGAATACAAAATAATAATCAAAAATTAACTACTGAAGGATCTTTTCATATTGACCCAAGTCAAATCGCAGGTATGCGTGTAAAAATTCGCAAAACAAAGAAAAAAAGCTTCCGTATTGGGAAACACGACGATGTTGTCGGTGTGTTGTTGAAAAACAAACAAACACAACGACATATTCAAAACCAACATCTTACCTTGAAACAAAAAACAATTGGTGAAATCAGGAAGTATTTATATGAACATCAACTCCTTAAAATAGGTTCAAATGCTCCCCCAGATGTATTGCGCCGAATGTATGAGGATGCAATATTAACCGGAGAAGTCAAAAATACAAACAATGATGTTCTATTGCATAATTTTATGTCAGGGGGCGGTGGAGAATAATTCCGCTACGCTACTACGTCATTCCATTTCATTTCATTTCATTAGCAATGTGTACAGATATATACCGTATTCTCCGGCATTGAGTGCATACCTCCGTCCCCCCCTTGTCCATTGTTATTCGGAAATAATATATCTTCCAAGGTTCGCCCGTGAATATGAAATTTTCGCGACTTCTTCAATAAAATAGGTATGTCTCGATGGTGTCGGGTTGCAATTAGGTCATCATAAATACCCTGAATAACGTGGTCTACAAGAAACGATTCCAGTCGAACAAACCTCGGGTCCCGACGCCCAATATTTCCAATCCGACACGTATCTGATTCATCATTATTGTCGTTGCGCGTCGGAGAACCATTGTTTATTATATTCGTATCCTCATAATAATCATCGATTCGAATCGGCACGTTGAACTTATAGTTCCAAAACGTATCACACGAAATGCGGAGGTCCAGTGTTATTGTTGGAATATTGTACTCTCTTAATGCGTTCATTCTATTTTCAATAAATAACCACACGATTATTTCTTTAAATCGTGTCTGTGCGCGCGTCGACACCAATATCAACATAAAACTAAAACGATATTCTATATAAGTGTATTGTATAAAGTATAACCTTGTAGCAACATGGACATTTGTATTCGCAATCCAGAAACCTCCAGGTGGAGTTCTTCTGTTTCACATGTCACGCCTCCATTACGTAGTGCATATACGGAATACAAAGAGCGCCCACATTATTATCGAGAGATTCCTTATTTTGCCAGAAACCATATCGTATATCGCCCGGATAATGATCCGTATTCCCCTACGTATATCGCGTGTATTTCCGATATACGCGCATCCGGGACCTGGCCTGATCTAGAAAATATAATTCAGATGAACAATTCCGACAATAATATAATACTGGAGGGACTCCTTGGAGGGAGTTTCGTAATAACCCGAGAGATTCACGACACCCTAGAAAATGCAAGAATTGCAATCCCGATTATGGATCTAAACGACGTATCAGTATTCATTGTAGATGACCCCCAGATGGGTCGCGCGAATTGGGTGTCGGCACGTTTTTACCAAGCATGGGCTTACCGCGATTTTATGTATGATACAAATCGTAGTATTAAAAAATCATACAGGTCGCCCGGAACATCTCCCGCGTCGTACAATAACAATTATAGTATACTCCATAATCAAATGGTGACAATTGATGCGACCGGTATTTTGCCGAATATTGTGTTCAATATCTCTCGAAACGATAACAATAGTGTGTATTTCGAGAGAAACGATGAGTTCCACACAAAGGTGCGAATCTGCGACAATGAATATGCGCGAATGGGCTATCTCGGGTTTTATACGCGACTCACGATGGATCCCGGGATTGTGGTTATACCACCGATGTCGCCGTGGCAGCCCGTGGCGGAGGCGGGGGCGGCGACCCTCCTTTCAACCGCCCATCTTCACGACCCCGAAGAGACCGATGATGATGAACATCAGTGTAAATTGTGCTTCAAGTTCCGCATTAACACACGATTCTCGCCGTGTGAGCATACAATTTGCTGCTCGGTATGTTATTCCAAACTGACGAAAAATACCTGCCCGGTTTGTCGTGCGGAGATTACACGGGTTATGCGCTACGTATAATAGCTACGTATTTTTACATAGATTGACTTCATCTCTTCGTCTGTTATATTCGTCATTTTGCGTTTATGCTGAATAACATCGCTGTTCATCCATGTACATTGGTTTTGAGTATCAAACATAAACAACGGGATATTATGTCGTCGCAGACGTGACAATTCTCGCTTTGTTAATGGTAACACATCGTCGGTTATTAATACCTCTTTTTGAAAAAGGATATTCGTATATTTCGGCGCAATATTCCGCATCATATATGTTATATACGCCTGTTCGTATTTGGTGCGTCTGGCCGATATATGCTTTTTCATTTTATACGTTCCAGAAATAAAATTAAATAGAAGCGTATTCTCGTTTACGCACATGATCTCGCCGGTGGCGTATATTTTATATTCGGCGGCTGCGTCCTGTCTCGCTTTTCTATACATAATCTGTTGATGTTTTGTACCGAATTCATACATATTCACAGTCTTTGCTGCGTATAATTGTGGTCGCGCGTTTCCTTGAATGCCCGATGACGACGACGAGGACGACGACGCGACCATATACGTATAATACGCGCCGGTTTCAAACTCCGTTGGATTAACGAGAAGTGGGCTTACCTCGTCAATGACACACGTCATATTATGCGATGCGTCATATGGGTCTACATAAATATAATAATATTTGCCGGCATCTGCATCAGCATCATGTAATTTGGACGCACAAAACCCTTGCGAATTATACACGCGTCGTGCTGGGTCTACAATCGCTTTATATGATAAACGTCGTTTTTCTAATGGAAACCCCTCAATGGGTATGGCGCAGCTTCTTGTCCGGGATGGCTGCGTAATATTTGAATAAAATGTGGAATCTACTTTTGACATTTTATACGATAGTATAACCAGTATATGTGAGTATTTCTATATCTATATCCGACGCATTACGCGAAGTGGTAATCATCAAATGTATAATAAAGATAAAACGAGAGAATATATAATCTGAGTATCGTTCGTTAATAAGACACATAAAATATGGCACTTATTAAAGAGTATTTTGCATTAACCCAGAAACATACCGCGGAATATGGCGTGAATACGGTCGTCCTCCTTCAGGTCGGCGCATTCTTCGAGGTATACGGACAAATAATTACTCCGACAGGCGGTGGGGAGGGTACGGGCGGCGCGACGACGTGTTCTGGGAGTCGTATTGACGATTTCTGCATTGTGTGTGAACTGGCAAAGGCGAATAAGATTCCCGGGGTCGTTATGGCGGGGTTTCGCGATTATAGTATAGATAAATATTTGAAGAAATTACAGGAGGCAGGGTATACTGCAGTGGTATACGTCCAGGACGGCGTAAAGAATCCACCCACGCGTATATTACAGGGGATTTATTCGCCGGGGACTTACTTTTCGGTGGATATTGCACCGGGGGGCGGAAGCACGGGATTATCCAATAATATCGCATGTATCTGGATTGAGAAAATCTCTCGAAGCATCGGTCTCAGCCCCGGTCTCGGCGGGTCCGTCCTTATTATGGGAATGACAAATATTGATATATATACGGGCCGTGCAACCATATTTGAAACCGAGAATAAAGACGCACATAATCCAACCACATATGATGAAGTCGAGAGATTTGTTTCATCGTATATGCCGTCCGAGGTTATACTGATATCAAATCTCTCGGCGAGAGAAGTAGAAGATGTTATTCATTATACAAACATTCAGGCCAAAATGATTCATCGGGTATCGTCCGTGGGAGGGGGGGATACAGCGACGAAGTCCGAGAGATGCACCAAGCAAATCTATCAAATGGAAGTATTGAATACATTTTACCCCGATGGCCGGGCGAAATCTCTCGAACAATCTTTTATGAACTATTCCGTGGCGACGCAATCGCTTGTATATCTCTTGAACTTTATCTACGAACATAATCCAAGTCTAGTTTCTAAAATTCAGGAGCCGGTGTTTGAGAATATGTCCGACCGATTAATCCTCGCAAATCATTCATTACGGCAATTAAATATCATTGATGATGGGAATGCGGCGTCGGGTAGCGGTGGTGGTGGTGGCGTGGGGTCTCGCTTTAGTTCCGTCTTGGCGCTTTTGAATCATACGGTGACCCCTATGGGGTCTCGCGCATATAAATATGCGCTTTTACACCCGATATTCAATGCAGAACACCTTGAACAAGATTATGCAATAACCGCGCATATTCTATCTCTCGGAGAACGCGCTGCCGCCGCTGCCGCCAATGACCGCCTGGATACACAGACCCTTCGCGAGAGATTGTCCTCTATGAAAGATATCGAAAAACTCCACCGACACATTATTCTGCGCAAGATTACACCCTACCATGTTTATTGTCTTTTTCATAATCTCCGCCATATTCGCGAATTGTATTCGGTATGTCTGAGAGATTCTACTGTTATGGGATACATCTCCGAGAGATGGAATGTCCAAGATGACATCGTCCAGAAAAGCACACTATTAATGGATAAAATCGAGAAGACACTGAATATTGAACTGTGCCGTGGTGTCACTGATACACTCTTTGAAACAAACATTATTCAGCGTAAAGTATCCTCTAAATTAGATAAACTCACCGACGAGTATCAAATGACACAGAAATCTCTCGGTGAAGTTCAACGGGTATTGAACGAGTTGATCCTGGCCGGGGAACAAAAATCGTTTAGTGTAGGTTCGGGGTCGGGAATCGAACCTGATTACGTCAAAATACACGAAACCGATAAAATGGGGATTTCTCTTCAGGCAACCAAACGACGCACAAAACTCATCGAAGGCCGTATTAAAAAACTCCCGGCGGGGATCGGGAAAATCATAACAATCGTCCTGGATAAAGACAATGGCCGGACATTATTGTTCGATACATCCGCGTTGACATTTCCCACCGCTTCCGGAAGCAATAATACCATCCACAGTCAGCAAATCTACGAGTTATGTTCCGCCGCGGTTTCTTTACGTGTTAAAATATCGGATATGGTATCTACACTATATACTCAATTTATCGGGTCATTGCACGAGTATTACCACGATTTCGAGAATATGGTTGCATTTGTCAGCGCAATGGATATGATTCAGAATCGATGCCACGTTGCACGAAAATATAAGTATTGTCGCCCGGAGATCGCCACCGCCACCGCCACCACCCCGACGACATCCGGTTCGTTTGTCCGCGCAACCGGAGTCCGCCATTGTCTTATCGAGAGAATCAATGAAGATGAATGCTATGTAACCAATGACATCTCACTCGGTTGTGGTGGCGATGGTGAGGGAATGCTTCTTTATGGAACAAATGCCGTCGGAAAAACCAGTCTTATCCGCGCAATCGGCCTCGCGGTTATTATGGCTCAGGCCGGGTTCTATGTTCCCGCTTCATCATTTATCTACCGCCCTTACCGCGCAATTATGACACGGATTCTCGGGAATGATAATTTATTTAAGGGGCTTTCCACGTTTGTTGTTGAAATGTCGGAACTCCGCGTTATTCTGCGTATGGCTGATGCAAATACGCTTGTTCTCGGGGATGAATTATGCTCCGGAACTGAAATGGACTCTGCAATCAGTATTTTCGTCGCCGGTTTACAGCACCTTTACCGCGCTGGTGCGTCTTTTATTTTTGCAACACATCTCCATGAAATTGCGGGATACAGCGAAATCCGAGAGATGGCCCCGCGTCTCCGACTCGCACATATGCGCGTATTTTATGACAAGTCGCGGGATATACTTGTGTATGACCGGAAACTCCAAGATGGCGCAGGAGAGAGTATGTATGGTCTAGAAGTATGTCGGTCATTACACCTGCCAGATGATTTCCTGGAAAATGCGAACCAGATTCGCATCAAGTACCGGGGTGTAAGCGCGAAAACGCCGACTGCGAGTATATTGGATGATGCAGCACCTACACGGTATAATGCGGCCAAACTACGCCGACTCTGCGAACTCTGCCATAAGGCGCGGGGGACGGAAACGCATCATCTGCAACACCAAGAAAGCGCCGACGCGGATAACTTCATCGGGCATATTCATAAGAATCATCCGGCAAACCTGGCGTCCATCTGCGAGGACTGTCATCGAGAGATTCACACCACAGGAGTAGAACACGTCAAAGTGAAAACGGGGAAAGGTGTGCGAATTGTGGTGAAGGGGCAGACATAATCGCCTTATTATCTACATATAATGTAATTGGGTTCAAGAGACACGGTGGCAATCAACGAATGGACCGAATATCAAACGCATTAACTGCAATTAAGGATGCTGGGTCCTCCGGTGCAAGTAATGTAGGCGGGTTCTTCTCATCGTCGGCCAATAGCGGTGTCGCTGCATTCAAAACAACCAGTTTAGGCGAATCCTTTTTTAAGAACATCGGCGCGATTCTGGTCGCGGTATTAATACTTCTTGGCGGAATTATTTACATCGATTTAGTCGATAATCCAAATATGGGTCCATCATCCGCCCCAACTACAACCCCCGAAATAACGCAACGAACGGTTCATATCGAACCGAATACTGGATTAGATAATGCAGAACGCGTTATATCAAAAGATGACGGATGGACTGCACCCATATTAAGCATACAGAATGAACTTAAAGAAGCATTTGGAACCGCGTATACCGAACTCGAACTTGAGAAAATCCATACCAAGTGTAGCGATTCTTTTTGTGTTATGCATCAAAAATCTTCCGAAGAGTTAGAACGCGCGTGTAATTCATTAACAACCCGGAAAATGTGCGGGACGAAATGCTGTTGCGGATGGACGAAATATGTTGGGTTTGAAGGGGACAATGACCCGACCGTTATGATGAATATGGCTGAATCAAATACGAAAGACCCGAGCGGAAAGTCGGACGGGTCAATGATTCCTGGCAAATGTGTTGCAGGGAACTCAAAACGACCCTATGATATCAAAGATGAACAAAACCAAGACCGCGATATCGCATATTATTACTATTTAGGCGAATGTGTCGGAGGGCGCGGTTGTATGAAAAAAGGGGAGGTTCGTGCATAAAATAAATATTATATCTGTATTGTATAAAAATGTTTTCGAATAACGGACAGCAGTCGCAACAGCAACAGCAACAGCAACGGCAACAGCAACAGCAACAGCATTGGCAACGGCAACGGCAACGGCAACAGGATTGGCAACAGCAACTGCAATTGCAACGGCAACGGCAACGGCAACGGCAATGGCAATGGCAACGGCAACGGCAATGGCAACGGCAACGGCAACGGCAAGGGCAACGACAACTGCAACAGCAACGGCAATGGCAGTGGGAATGGCAACTGCAACAGCAACAGCAACAGCAAGGGAAACGGCAACGGCAA
>Ga0315903_10008048_pt1 | contig 13047 bp, 12 predicted proteins | sample LakEriMetagenome_7_FD_203524 | JGI IMG/M metagenome (GOLD analysis project Ga0315903, IMG submission 203524) | Freshwater fungal communities from buoy surface, Lake Erie, Ohio, United States - Buoy 2 MA119 | ecosystem: Environmental > Aquatic > Freshwater > Lake | place: USA: Lake Erie, Ohio...
TCGCGGGCCGCGCGGCCGCCGCGGCCCCAGTGGTCGAGGTTGGTGGCGAACGGCTCGATCCGCTCGAACTGGCTCTCGATCGCCCGCTCGTGGTGCGCCAGCGACACGCTCTTGGCGAGCACGTCGGCCACGAGCTGCAGCTTCTCCCGGCTGACGTCATTGAGGATCAGCGTGTTGCCCTCGACCGTCTCCTTGCCGGCGGGCTCGACGCGGATCTCGAGCACCTCCGTCTCCTGGTCGGCCGACGCGAACGGCTGGCGGATGTGCGGGGCGAGCTGGCGGACGTACTCGTTGACCGCCGCCGGCGACGCGTCGAAGAACACGATCGCCCCGTAGCGGAAGATCACCGCCACCCCATCGCCCGACGGACGGTGGCCGGCGATCGTGGCACCGAGCGACGATCCGATCAGCTCGACGACGAGCGGTGCGTTGCCAGTGCGGTCGGTGGATCCGAGAGCGGCTACGTCGATGCCGGTGCCCACCAGCACGGCCCGCGACTCGAACCCGAGCCGCCCGGCAGCCAGCGGGCCTGCGGCGATGGCGGTGGAGGTCTCGTCGGCCATAAGGGAGTACTCCGGCACGGGGCCTGACGAAGGGCAAGTGTCCGGCGTCGCATTCGCCGCGGCCGCGAAGCACATGACGCTGACGGGACTTTCGCCATCCTCAAGCCTAACAATCGGATGGCAGGGCAGCTGTTGTCTTTCGCGAGAGTGCCGCCATGATCCCCTCAGGACGCGTCGATCCCGTCATTCTCGGACACCTTCTCTGCCAGCACCGCGATCTGCACGCGAGGCTCCTCGCCCTGCGGGCCGACTTTGCCGACCAGCACGCCGCCACGCAGCCTCCGCTCGCCGCCATTCGTGACCGGCTGCTCGACCTGCGCGATCACCTTCGCGACCACTTCGTGCAGGAAGAGAAAGGGGGCTTCCTCGAGGAGTCGATCGCCCGCATGCCGCGGCTCTCCGTGGCCGCCCGCGAGGTGGTGGCGGAGCATCCACGGCTTCTCGCCGAACTCGACACCTTGCTCGAAAGTCTGCCCATGCGGGATATTCGCCAGGAGGCGTGGGATGCGGCCGTGCGCGGCTTCGCCACCTTCACCGACCATCTGCTCGCCCATGAAAGGAACGAGAATGCAGTCGTCCAGCAGGGCTACAACGAGGACTTTGGGTTCGGCGACTGACCGCGGCGGCCGGTGGATCGTGGCCTCCGTTCTGGTTGTCGTGACGGCGGGCCTGGCCGTCTCGCGGCTGACCGCCGCCGACTCGGCCGTGGTGCCGGATCAGGTGGCGGGCTTCATGCGGGCGAAGCTCGCCCACTCGCAGAACGTGCTCGAAGGCCTGGCCATCGAGGACTTCGACCTCATCGACAAGGGGGCGCAGCAGCTCTCGCTCGCCAGTGAGGATGCCAGCTGGCAGGTTCTCCAGACAGAGGACTACGCGCGGCAGAGCGCCGACTTCCGCCGCTCCTGCGACAGCCTGCGAAAAGCGGCGAAGGCGAAGAATCTCGACGGCGCGGCCCTGGCCTGGATGGAGGTGACGATGAAGTGCGTCCAGTGCCACAAGTACGTCCGCGACGAGCGGGCGCCGAGGAACTAGGTCGCGGCTGATACGGGTCACATCTGATCCTCCGGCATTCTTGAGGCTTTGGGCTCTCGCGCTCGAGTGCGCGGCGAGTGAAAGCCGACCGGCCGTGAGGCGCGGGCGCACCAGGCTGGACGCGGGTTCTGGTGGTGGTTCGCCCCACGCCTCACGGCGTTGGGCTTGTACGACAACTGAGCAAGCCGACCGGCCGTGAGGCGCGGGCGCACCACGCTGGACGCGGCTTCTGGTGGTGGTTCGCCCCACGCCTCACGGCGTTGGGCTTGTACTGCAACTGAGCAAGCCGACCGGACTTGAGGCCGCGGGCGCACCCCGCTGGACGCGGCTTCTGGTGGTGGTTCGCCCCACGCCTCACGGCGTTGGGCTTGTACGGCAACTGAGCAAGCCGACCGGCCGTGAGGCCGCGGGCGCACCACGCTGGACGCGGGTTCTGGTGGTGATTCGCCCCACGCCTCACGGCGTTGGGCTTGTGCGGATAGACGCGGGCGCATCGCGTGTGACGCGAACGACCCACCCGTCGCTCCACCTCGCCGAGATAGGCTCGAGGCGACGGTCACCCGAAGATGACCGTCCGCTTTCCGTGGAGGAAGACCCGCTCTTCCAGCACGAGCCGCACGGCGCGGGCGAGTACGAGTTTCTCCACGTCGCGGCCCGCCTGGGCCATCCGCTCCGGCGTGAACGTGTGATCCACCGGCGTGACGTCTTGGGCGATGATCGGTCCCGCGTCGAGTTCCTCGGTGACGAAGTGCGCCGTCGCGCCGATCAGCTTCACGCCGCGGGCGAACGCCTGCCGGTAGGGGCTCGCCCCGGCGAAGGCCGGTAGGAACGAGTGGTGGATGTTGACGATCCGGTCGGAATAGTGAGCGATCGCCGCCGCCGAGAGCACCCGCATGTAGCGGGCGAGGACGACGTAGTCGGGCGCGTGGTCGTCGATCGCCGCGAGGAACGCCCGCTCGTGATCTTCGCGGGACCGGCCCTCGTGCGGCACATGATGGAAGGGCACGCCGAAGCGTTCGACGAGGCTGCGGAGGTCGTCGTGATTGGCCACGACGCCGACGATCCTGCCCGGGAGTTCGCCCACGGCGTCGAGCAGGAGCAACTCGCCGAGGCAGTGGGGCTCGCGGGTGGCGCAGACGACGATCGGCCGCCGCTCCTCGCGGGTGACGCGGATTCGCGCCGCCGCCGGCAGCACGGCCGCGAGCGCCGCTCGCAAGGCGTCGGCCGGCACCGGCTCAGCCGCGGGGGCGACCTCGGCGCGGAAGAAGAAGTGCCGCGCCGCGGAGTCGACGAACTCGTGATTGCTCTCGATGTTGAGCTGCCTGGCCTGGAGGACGCCGGTGATCCGGTGGATCAGGCCGACGTCATCCGGGCAGTCGACGAGCACGATTTCGCGGGCCGTGCAGGCTGTCATCCCCAGGCTCCGCGTTCAGCCTGCGGCCGGGCGAACGACGCGGCCGGCACCCACGCGAGGGCCACCTCGTCGATCGCGATGTCGGTCTTCCGGGCGGGGACGTCGATCTCCTCCAGCGCGATCGAGTCGGGGCTCGATTCGAGCCGGATGCGGTCGAGTTCCAGTTCGACCTCCTCCTCGAGTTGCCGTCGCCGCTCCTCGAGCGTGGTGAGGCTCTCTTCGGCATGGGCCACGTCGGCCTGCTGACGCGTCGCCCGGCTGGCCGATCGCATTGACGTGGCGGCCCGGCCGATCGTGGTGGCGCTGATCTTCTTGCGGCCGAAGAGGGCGCCGATCACCGCGGTGCCGATCGAAACGTAGGTCTGCATCGACTGATTCTGGGCCTCGGCCTTCTCCTTCTCCACCTTCTGCCGGGCCCGGTCGATCCGGTCGGCGACCGTGGCGAGCTTGGCGGCGTGCTTGTCGCGGACCTTGTCGATCTGTCCGTCCCGCCACTCCTTCACTCGCTGCGCGATCCGCACGCGGAAGTCGCCCTCGCTCTCACCCGGCCGCGAGACGGCCCCGATCGCCGGTGCCGACCAGCAGGTGAGCTTCGAGGTGCGGCCGAGGTGACCCTTCAGCGACGTGGCGAGCGTGGCGTAGCTCCGCGGGCTGGTGAGGGAAGACGGGAGCGGCGCGAACGAGCCGGTGCGGGGCGCGGGCTCCAGCGGCGGCGACTCGGCAAACTGCTCGGCTGACTCCCAGGCCGACTCGCCCAGCGAATCGCCGGCCGGAGCCAGGCAGACGACCTCGCGATCGACCTCGATGCCGGCGGTTGCTTTCGCATACCGCACGCGGGCCCGACCGATGATCGCGGGCTCGTAGCGGACCGATGCCTCCAGCGGCACGGCCTCCTTCGGGGCCAGAAACACCTCACGGATGCCCGGAGGAAGAATCGGCCGCGGGCCGCCGTCGTGCCACGAGGCAGCCGCGGACGACATCGCTGTGGGAAATGTGGCTGCGGCAGGTGTGGCAGCCGGAACGGTCGCCGCCGCCGGGCTGGCCGCGGTGAGCCGCTTGATTTCGTCGCGAAGGAGCGGGCCACGGAGATAGGCCATCGTCCAGCGGGTCTGGAAGAGCGTCTCCTCGTCGCCGTGCACGCTGTGCATCAGGAATCGACGCTGTTCGAGCCCCGACAGCAGCCGGTCGAGCCGGCTGCGGTCGAATGAACCGCCGGAGGCCTGCGCGGCTCCTTCGAGCCCGTCGAGCACGCGAGCCTTGTCACGGGCTGTCTGCAGTCGGCCCAGAAACCAGAGCCCGGCGTTGGAGAGGCCTTTGTAGTCGAGATCGACGGGGTTCTGCGTGGCCAGCACCACGCCGAGGCCATAGGCGCGGGCCTGCTTCATGAGCGTGAGGAGGGGCGTTTTGCTCGGCGGATTCGCGGTAGGCGGCAGGTAGCCGAACACCTCGTCCATCAAAAACAGCGCCCGCAGCGACGACGTGCCACCCTGCGATCGCATCCACGAGACCGCGGCGCCAGCCAAGAGCGTCACGAAGGCCATGCGCTGGGCGTCGGCGAGGTGGGCAATCGAGACGACCGCCACGCGGGGCTTGCCCTCGGGCGTCCAGAGAAGCCGGCCGAAGTCGAGCGGTTCACCATCCACCCAGGCGTCGAAGCCGGGGGCCGCGGCCACGGTGTTGAGCCGGCTCGCGAGGGCGAAACGGTCGCCGGCGGGGAAGAAGTTTTCCAGGTCGAGGAAGCCGACCCGCTCGATGGGCGGGGCCGGCACCGCTCGCACCAGAGTGCCAAAATCGACCTTCTGGCCGCTCTTCCACAGGGCGTCGAGAATCGTCGAGAGGAGCACGTGCTCGCGGCTGCGGCCCGGTTCGCCGTCGATGCCGACCAGCGCGAGGATCGCCGAGACCAGCGACTCGATCCGCTCGCGTCGGGCCTCGGGATCGTCGAGGATCGCGGCAGGCGGTGCGTCGAGGCTGCCGAGCATCGCCAGCGGCCGGCCAGTGCGGCTGCCGGGCGTGTAGACCGCCATCTCGGCCGCGGCGTGAAGTCGCTGGATCCGCTCCCCCGACTGGCCGCTGGCGGCGAGACCATCGGCCCACTTTTTGGCGGTGCGGTCGGCGAGTTCCTCGAGGGTGAGGCCTTCCCGCTTCGCCGCCTCGGGCTCGAGCCACGGGAGGAAGTCGGTTGGGGCGAGGTTCGGAAACGAGAGCAGGACGTTGGCGAGGTCGCCTTTGGGGTCGATGACAAGCGTGGGGATGCCGTCGAGGGCCGCCTCCTCGATCAGGCCGATGAGCAGGCCAGTTTTGCCGCTGCCGGTCATGCCCACGCAGACAGCATGCGTGGTGAATCGCTTGGCATCGATCAGCACGGGTTCGCCGGTCGGCACGCCGCGGTCGGCATCGACCTTCTGTCCGAGGTAGAAGACCCCGAGCCCCTCGATGGCGGCAGGCACCGGATCTTTCGGCTTGGTCCGCGGCCGGGACTGCTTCTTTTCGGCTGCCATCGGCTGGTTCTCCACGTCGTTCGGGCCCTGGGCTGAATGGCACGATTCAACGTCGGCCCCAAGAATCCTGCAACCTGCCGGCTGTGATAGCATTTCCGGGCGAATCCCGAATCCGTCCGGAATCAGCCCAGTGGCCGCCTCCAAAAGCCCGTCCCCACGGGGTGTGACCGTGCTCCTCGTCGACGACCAGCCGATCATCGGCGAGGCCGTGCGGCGGATGCTCTCGGGCGAGCAGGGGATCACGTTCCACTACTGCAAGGATGCCCCGACCGCTCTCGCCAAGGCGGCCGAGGTCCATCCCACCGTGATCCTGCAGGATCTCGTCATGCCCGAGATCGACGGGCTGACGCTCGTGCGGCAGTTTCGGGCCGACGAGCGGTTTCGGGACGTTCCGATCATCGTGCTCTCGACGAAGGAGGAGCCGGCCGTGAAGGCGGAGGCCTTCGCCGTGGGAGCCAACGATTACATCGTGAAACTGCCCGATCGGCTCGAACTCATCGCCCGCGTCCGCTACCACTCGCGGGGCTATGTGGCGCTCGTCGAGCGGAACGAGGCCTTCACGGCCTTGGAGGCCAGCCGGCAGGTGCTGGCCAACGACCTGGCGACTGCGGCCGGCTACGTGCGGTCACTCCTGCCGCCGCCGCAGGAGCGGGGGGGCGTGCGGGCCGACTGGCGGTTCATTCCCTCGGCTTCCCTGGGAGGCGACGCCTTCGGCTATCACGACCTCGATGCAGACCACTTTGCCGTGTATCTGCTCGACGTCTGCGGCCACGGGGTGGGTGCTGCGCTCCTGTCGGTCTCGGCGCTCAATGCCATTCGCAGCGAGGCCCTGCCGCACACCGATTTCCACGACCCCGGTGCAGTGCTCGCCGCTCTCAACAAAGCCTTCCCGATGGAACGGCAGAACGACATGTTCTTCACGATCTGGTACGGGGTGTTCGATCGCGGCACGCGGATGCTTCGCTGGGCGGGCGGCGGCCACCCCCCCGCCCTGCTGACCGCCGGGGTGGCGGCTCCGCAGCGACTCGATTCCGACGGTCCTCTGATCGGGGCGGTGGACGGCCTCGAGTTCGGCTCAAGCGAGGTCCAGATTCCCCCTGGAGGGAGGGTGTTCGTCTACAGCGATGGGGCCTTCGAGATCAGCCGTCCCGACGGCTCGATGTGGCCCTTCGAGGAGTTCGTGGCCACGTTGACCGCTCCGGGAAAGGGAGCGGAAAGCCCGATCGACGCCCTGGTGACCCGGGTGCGTTCGGTCTCCGAGCGGGACGATTTCCACGACGATTTCTCGATGGTGGAACTGGTCTTTTCCTGAGCCTGCACTGACCCTGGGGAGGGGTGCCGGAGGGCTCGTCCGCAGGCTGAAATGCACCTCTTGGCCGGGGAAAATCGCCATCTTGCAGGGGAAGATCGAATCCGTACACTTCAAGGTTTCGCGGTTCCGACCGGCCGCTAGCGTAGCTCAATTGGCAGAGCAGCTGATTTGTAATCAGCAGGTTGCGGGTTCAACTCCCGCCGCTAGCTCACCATGACGGCCGTCGCGCGGCACAGCCGGTCCAGGGCATCGTGCGGGCGACACGCCTCAGACGGTGCGTGAGCCACGGCGGGGCCACGCGGCCTGGCACCAGAAGCGGCACGAAGAGAGTGATTCAGGATTCAGCGAGCGACACACCAGCGTCCCATCGACAGCATCCAACGATCGTCCGCCCACCGAGACGACACCACCGTTATCACCAGCACACGCACCGGAAAGATCCAGAGGAGTCCAGCGTTCACCAGAGAGGGGAGTTTCCCGAGCGGTCAAAGGGGTCAGACTGTAAATCTGATGGCTTCTGCCTTCGCAGGTTCGAATCCTGCACTCCCCAGTCTCATCCCCGCGCGGGTGTAGCTCAATGGTAGAGCAATAGCCTTCCAAGCTAAAGACGAGGGTTCGATTCCCTCTACCCGCTTCGGCTGTTCGCCGGAGTAAACGGCCCTCCCTCAACCGCCCGCACGTCCCTCACCGATACACCCCGAACCGACACACCGAACCGATTCAGCATTCACGGTCACCCCAAGACAATCACCAAATACAACAACCAAGATCCATGGCCGCGGCGGCCGCGGCGTTTCGACGCACCACGCTGCTGTAGCTCAGTTGGTAGAGCACGTCCTTGGTAAGGACGAGGTCAAGGGTTCAAGTCCCTTCAGCAGCTTTTCGTTCGTTCGTACCCCCTAACCCACTAACCACCAGAAGAGGACCCCTCAGGGAGAAACGATGGCAAAGGACACGTTCACGCGGAGCAAGCCGCACGTCAACGTCGGCACGATCGGGCACATCGACCACGGCAAGACGACCCTCACGGGCGCTCTCGTCGCGGTGCAGGCGGCCAAGAATCTCGCCGTCGCCAAGAGCTACGCCGACATCGCCAAGGGCGGTACCGTCCGCGACGACACGAAGACGGTGACGATTGCCGTCAGTCACGTGGAGTACGAGACCGACAAGCGGCACTACGCCCACATCGACTGCCCTGGCCACGCCGACTTCATCAAGAACATGATCACCGGTGCCGCCCAGATGGACGGCGCGATCCTGGTGGTGAGTGCGGCCGACGGCCCGATGCCCCAGACCCGGGAGCACATCCTGCTGGCCAAGCAGGTCGGTGTGCCGGCCCTGGTCGTGTTCCTCAACAAGGTCGACCTCGTCGACGACCCGGAACTGCTCGACCTCGTCGAGATGGAGATCCGCGAGCTGCTGACGAAGTACGGCTTCCCTGGCGACGACGTGCCGATCATTCGTGGTGCCGGCAAGCCGGCCTACGACAGCCCGGCCGATCCGGCGAAGAACAAGTGCATCGCCGATCTGCTCGACGCGGTCGACAGCTACATCCCCGAGCCGGTTCGTGAGCTCGACAAGCCGTTCCTGATGGCCATCGAGGACGTGTTCTCGATCGAAGGCCGTGGCACGGTGGCGACGGGCCGTATCGAGCGCGGCGAGGTGAAGGTTGGCGACGAAGTGGAGATCATCGGCCTCAAGGACAAGGCCGAGAAGACCACGGTCACCGGCGTGGAAATGTTCAAGAAGCTGCTGGATCGTGGTCAGGCTGGCGACAACGTCGGCTGCCTCCTCCGCGGCATCGCCCGAGAGGGCATCGAGCGCGGCCAGGTTCTGGCCAAGCCGGGCTCGATCAAGCCCCACAAGAAGTTCGAGTGCGAGGTCTACGTGCTGTCGAAGGAGGAGGGTGGCCGTCACACGCCGTTCTTCGCCGGCTACCGCCCGCAGTTCTACTTCCGCACGACCGACGTGACCGGCTCGACCAAGCTGCTCGGCGGCGTCGAGATGTGCTCGCCGGGCGACAACGTCAAGATGGAGGTCGAGCTGATGGTGCCGATCGCCATGGACGACGGCGTCCGCTTCGCCATCCGCGAGGGTGGCAAGACGGTGGGCTCGGGCGTGGTTACCAAGATCCTCGACTGATGAAGTCCGGGGTTCAGGCCCCGGAGGCTGATTGAGTCCGGGGTCCAGGCCCCGGAGATGGAAACATGTGGCCGGGCGCCGAAGTGATTCGGCGCCCGGTTACCACAGGGGCGTAGCTCAACTGGCAGAGCGCTGGTCTCCAAAACCAGAGGTTGCGAGTTCGATCCCCGCCGCCCCTGCTCACGGCCGCCGGGCGGTCGTGAGGGTTCGATGGAAGAGTTCGGTGGTTTTCCGGTTTCAGAGGATGGCATTCGGGCGACGGAGCGCGTGAGGTTCGCCATGCAGGACAACGTCAAAACAGCCGGCATCTGGGGGGACGTCCTCAGCTTTTCCGTCTACAAACGGAATCAGGGACGCGTCACTCGCCAGGTCACATTCGCGGCCCTCGCGACGATTGTCGCGCTGGGCGTGTGGCGGCTTGCGCAGCTGCTGGCGATCCAGTACGGCGGTGGCGACAGCCCGCTGTCCGGTCTCGCCGGGGGAGCGGATCTGGGGGTGGTGCGGTTTCTGGTCCCGGGCGGCCTGCTGGCGCTGGGGCTCTGGCTCTGCTACCGACTCGTCAACATTCCGAAGTTCGCCGACTTCCTCATCGCCGTCGAGTCGGAAGTGGCGAAGGTGTCGTGGCCGTCCGCGGAGGAGGTGTTCCGCAGTTCGGCCGTGATCATCTTCTTGATTTTCGCCCTGGCGGCGATCCTCGCCGCTTACGATTTGTTCTGGTGGTTTGTCCTTCGTCTCGTGCTTCGCACGGGCTGATTCCTGCATTTCCATCCTTTTCCACTTCCACACACGCCGGACCGAAGGCCATGACCGACGACGCGACGAACGAGCACGAGAAGCCCGCCGACGAGGTGGTCGCGTCGGCCGGCGCGCCGGCTGTCGACGACGTGGAGGATGACGACACGCCGGTCGAGGTTGCCGACCCGTTTGCTGGCGACGAGAACGCCAAGCCCGTGGAGGTTGCCGCCGGCGAAGACGCCCCCGTCGTGGGCGAGCGGCACTGGTACATCCTCAAGGTGCAGAGCAATCGAGAGGACTCGATCCGCGAGACGCTCCTCCGCCGCATCTCCATGCAGGGCATGGACAAGTGGTTCGGCGAGGTGATCGTGCCGAAGGAGCAGGTCACCGAGTTCAAAGGGGGCAAAAAACGCGTCGTTTCCCGCAAGCTCTACCCGGGATACATCCTGGTGAACATGATCTTGAACGACGAGACGTGGTACCTGGTCCGCGAGACCGGGGGCATCGGCGACTTCACCGGATCGGCCGGACGCCCGAGCCCCATGCTCCCGCAGGATGTTGCCAAACTCCTCAACAAGGCAGAGGAAAAGACCGACGAGCAGCCCCGCCTGAAGATCAGCTTCAAGAAGGGCGACCGCGTGAAGATCAACGAGGGCACCTTCGAGAACTTCGAGGGCGAGGTTGAGCAGATCGACGAGGCGAACGGCCGCGTGACGGTGATGCTCAGCATCTTCGGGCGATCGACGCCGGTGGATATCGAGTACTGGCAGATCGAGACGGTGTGATCCGCACGCGGCATGATTCGAAGGTAGAGTCGGGCCCACAGCGGGCCGTGAGTTTCACGTTCAACAGACGGCTGACGAAGAAAGGTTGAAGCGATGGCGAAGCAGGTGGTTGGTCAGGCGAAGTTCCAGGTCCCGGGTGGACAGGCGACACCGGCGCCCCCGGTCGGCACGTCGCTCGGTCGATTCGGCATCAACCTCGGCCAGTTCGTGCAGCAGTTCAACGATCGCACCCGCGAGGCGGCCGGCATGCCGATCCCCGTGGTGGTGACCGTCTACAACGACCGCTCCTTCGAGTTCATCACCAAGAGCCCGCCCGCTGCGGCACTCCTCAAGAAGGCCGCCGGCCTCGCAAAGGGGTCGGGCGTGCCCAACAAGGACAAGGTCGGCAAGGTCACGAAGGCCCAACTCGACGACATTGTCCGGCTCAAGGGGGCCGACCTCAACGCCCGCGATGGCGAGCACGCCCGCCGCATGGTGGAGGGTACGGCCCGCAGCATGGGCATCGTCGTTGAGGGCTGATCCAGCCTGTTGCGTCCCCAGTTCACCCCACATACAAGTTCACCCCCCCCTGATTCGAGGATCATGACCGTGGCCACGACCAAGCGGATGCGGGCGATGCTCGCCGTGAAGCCGAAGACCGACGACGCTCTCCCGGTGGCGGAGGCGGTTGCCGTGCTCAAGAAGTTTCCCCCGACCAAGTTCGACCAGACCGTCGAAATTCACATGCGGCTCGGGATCGACCCGAAGCAAGCCGACCAGATCATTCGTGGCTCGATCGTGCTGCCTCACGGCATCGGAAAGTCGAAGCGCGTAGTCGTGTTCGCGAAGGGGAACCTCGCGGATGATGCGAAGGCCGCCGGTGCCGAGGAAGTCGGCGCCGACGACCTCGCCAAGAAGATCAAGGAAGGCTGGACCGACTTCGACGTCTGCATCGCCGCCCCGGACATGATGGGTCTGGTCGGTCCGCTCGGGAAGGTTCTCGGCCCCCGCGGACTGATGCCGAGCCCCCGGGCCGGCACCGTGACCGCCGACATCAAGAAGACCGTCGGCGAGTACAAGGCCGGCAAGGTCGAGTTCCGCAATGACCCCACCGGCATCGTGCATGCCGTGGTCGGCAAGGCGAGCTTCGACGCCACCAAACTCGTCGACAACATCCGTGCCTTCATCGACCACATCGCCGGCATGCAGCCGTCGAGCGTTCGCGGCCAGTACCTCAAGAGCATCTCGATCTCCGGCACCATGACGCCTGGCGTGATGGTGACCGGCTGATCCCCGCCCCTCGTTTCATTCCTCGTTTTCCCGGATTCCGTTCGCCATGAGCAAAGCCATCAAGGACATGTTGGTCGACGACCTCAAGGGCCGCCTCGTCGGGGTGGGCGATGTGATCGTCGTCAGCCTTGGAAAGCTCGACGCCCAGAAAACCACGCAACTGCGGCAGTCACTTCGCAAGAAGCGGATCAGCCTGCAGCTCGTGAAGAACAGCCTCGCCCGTCGGGCGATGGCCGACACCCCGCTCGCTCCCGCCTTTGATCAGGCCGAGGGCATGCTGGCGATCGCCTGGGGTGGCGAAGACGTCGTCGATCTGGCGAAGGAACTCGATCGCCTCCAGGGCGTGAAGGACTTCGAGGGCTTCGAGTGCCGAGGCGGCGCCCTCGACGGCGCGCGGCTCAACGCTGGAGATGTGAAGCTCGTCGCCAAGTGGCCGACGCGTTCCGAACAACTCTCGATCCTCTCGGGGCAGATTAGCTCGCTCGGCGGCAGGCTTTCTGGACAGATTCTGGCTGCAGGCGGCACGCTCGCAGGGCAGCTCAAGTCCCGGATTGAGGACCTCGAAAAGGCCGGTGGCGGGGAGGCGGCAGCCTCCTGACCCGGTCCTGCCCCGAGATTTTTGGGGGCGGGCTTCACTCCGCGATTTCTCATGGTATGACAATGGGCTCGGCTGGCGGGCCCCGGGCAGCGTGCCCCGTCGGTACGACACACCACATCGGCATTTCACTTACCACATCCAGCGGCCGCCGGACCCTCCGGCGAGTCCGCAAATTTCGAAGGGAAAGGACCTCGAGCGATGGCAACGGCTGAAGCGACTCGTGAATTCTCGAAGGAGACCAAGGACCTCGGCGACAAGATCGTCGGCCTCACGCTGAAGGCGGCGAAGGAGTTGTCGGATTACCTCGACGAAGTTCACGGCATCAAGCCGGCTGCCGGCGGCGCTGTCATGATGGCTGCGCCGGGTGCCGGTGGTGCCGGTGGCGGTGCGGCTGGTGCCGAGGCTGCTGCCGAGAAGACCGAGTTCGACGTTGTTCTCGAGGCATTCGGCGACAACAAGATCGGCGTCATCAAGGTGGTGCGTGCCGCGACCGGCCTGGGTCTCAAGGAGGCCAAGGACATGGTCGAAGGTGCTCCCTCCAAGGTGAAGGAAGGCATCTCGAAGGCCGACGCCGAGAAGCTGAAGAAGGAACTGGAAGAGGCCGGCGCCAAGGTCGCGATCAAGTAAACGCCTTAAAAAAGCCGTTTAGCGGCGGGAGGTTGGCCTCCTTGTCGCCAAACGGTATAGTATTTGCGT
>Ga0315903_10008049_pt1 | contig 13047 bp, 15 predicted proteins | sample LakEriMetagenome_7_FD_203524 | JGI IMG/M metagenome (GOLD analysis project Ga0315903, IMG submission 203524) | Freshwater fungal communities from buoy surface, Lake Erie, Ohio, United States - Buoy 2 MA119 | ecosystem: Environmental > Aquatic > Freshwater > Lake | place: USA: Lake Erie, Ohio...
GGACACTGGCACAGACATTGCCGCCTAGCTTGTTGGTGTAGGTGCCGATGGCACAGAGGACGCGCACTTGGGCGTCCGTCAGCCGCTCGTCCGCGACGGCGGCGGCAGGGAGGATGGAGAGCGAGGACATGGCGGGGGAGAGGGTTACTTGCGGTGTCTGGAGTGGCTGCCTTGGTTGCCACCCCGGGCGCGAAGCTGAACACCCATGCGCTGGAGCATACTATGCACCGCCTGCGGACTCACGCCGATCAGTTCCGACACCGCGTGAATGGATAGCCCAGACTGATAGAGGGTGGCCACCGCTTGGCGGCGCTCCTCGTTCGGGCGTCGCCCAGTATGGGCAAATCGCTTGCTCTTAGCAACCGGCATCGTTTCCTCCGTTCCACTGTGAACAAAATGGGGCGACGTCGCAGTAGTGCATACACCGCTTGTATTCTCCGGGCCGGTACTCCACTCGGTATCCGTCTGGCACCTGCCCTGCATCTGGCTCGCTGTCGTACACCTTGAGCGCCCGAGTATTACCGGGCTTGACGATGGCCCACTTGGTGCCAGAGTACCACCGATCCTCGTCCGTACACTGGATCGGTTGGCCGCTGCGAGCCGCTTGGTGTAGCGCCACGCGCTCCTCAATGAAATCCTGCGCGTCTTGCAAGTCCCACACTGGCACGGAAATCGTCTGGATCGCGGCCCGAGGATAGTCCGCACTCCGCTCCGCTTCCGTCTTGCGCCAGTCGCGGAAGATGGCCACGATCTCCAATTCCTCCACGGGGTTGCCGTTCTGGTGCGCCAACCACCGCAGCACGTTCAACTGCTGCGTCCACTTGTCGTTGCCCTTCGCCTTATAGACCGTCGTGACCTTGTAGTCACTGATCTTCTTCGACTCCAAATCCATCACATCGAACTGGCCGGACACCTGCCACCCCAGCACGTTGGCAAAGAGGCGCTGCTCGGCCACCATGCCTTCCTGCTGGAGACCCGCCCGTTCCAGAATGGTGTGGACCGCCTGCCCCAGCAGGGACCACACCCGCTCCGACACATCCACCACGATCTGGTTGTGGTGCTGGCGCCCCAAGTTCACCACCTGCGGCGCATCAATCAGCTTGGTGGCGGAAATGTCGCCGCCCCCCGTGTAGGGGTCCGCCGTCACAGCCGCCACGATACTCTGTGGCAGGCCGTGGACGTTCGTGAGGCGGCTCATGTGATGAGACCCAGCTCGTCGCCGTTCAACATCTCCACAATCGCCCGAGCCGTCTCCTCCACCCCGGGCTGGGTCAACGTGCTGATGAAGGCGCGACCCTGCTCCTCGTTATTCTGCATCACGGCAATCGCCAGTCCCACCAGCCCCAGCAACGTGGCGTGCTGCATCGGCGTCAGGTCCAGCCGCGTCATCAGCGCGTCCCCTTGATGAACAGCGTGGCCGCTGCCGACTGGATCGCCGCCGCATCCACCGGAATCCCCGCTTCTTCACACTTCGCCCCAAGCGTGGCCATCGCATAGCTCACACACTCGCTGTAGATGCCAGCCAGTTCCGCGATGGTCTGCTTCGGCGCGGCGGCATAGGTCGGCGCCGCAGCCCGAGGGCTGTCCGTCATGCCAGCGCCAGCCAGCGCCATGTTCGTGAAGGTCGTGCCGTTCTTCTTCACCTGCTCCAGATGGATCGCCTTGCCGACAACATCATCCATCGTGAGGTTGAGTCGCGCCAACTGCTTGGTGGCCGGAAGTTCGTTGACGTACACGCTCGTGCCGTCCTCTGCCGTGAACCGCACCTGCGGCCCGAAGTTCCCCTGCACCGTCTCAACCTGCGCCACCGTAATGGTGATCGGCCCATCTGCCAGCTTGTGGATCGGCATACGTTACTCCCTTGATGAAAGAACTCCCATCCAGTCGTTGTTGACTGAACGGGAGTCAAGGATAACCATACGCCAATCCCCGCGCAAGGGTCAACTTCGCAAATGCTCCAGCCGGTGCGCGACGCCCGTGATAAACTCTAGCAAGTCCAGCCCTTTCGGGTCGGTTTTGCGCCCAGCGGGAGTGGCAACGTGGGCATGACTGGTGATGCGCGTCGCGGGGATGTGGTAGTGCTGGCACAGTGCGGCGCACACATCCATCGCCGCCTGTCGCTGGGCGATAGGGTACGTCTCCGTGCCGTCGTTCCGATTGCTCAGGCAGACGCCCACCGTATAGTCATTGCAGTCGGCCACGCCGTCCCATGACGAGGCCCCCGCGTGCCATGCCCGATGCTCTGGGCGCACGAGGGCATAGATATCACCTCGGCGCCCGATCAGGATGTGGTAACTGACCTTGGATTCACTCCGCCGAATCCAGTCCATGCTCGACGCCACCGTACTGGAGGCGTCGGCATGCAGGACAATCCCAGAGATGGCCGTCCCGGACGGGCGCGTGTTGAAGTTGGGCGAGGCTCGCCATGCCCACGCCCGTGGAAAGACAAACGGTGATGGCCGCTGGGTGGACACTTAGGCGTCCTTCTTCTGGAGCGCCTTGAGGAAGTGGAGGGCGTAGGCCACAAGTGCCGCGACCATCGCCTTCACCTCATCCCGACTCAGCGCCTCCAAGCAACTGGTCGTGGCTTCGGCGGAGCACACCACCTCCACGCCCGTCACCTTCGCGGCCATCGTCACGGCAAAGGCGATTACCGCCACAAGCAGGCGCTTGAGCCACGGCGATTGTATATCCACGAAGGCGTTCGCTGTCTTGATGCCCTGCATCGCCAAGAAGGTGAGCGGTCCAACGAGGAACGGCGTGGCCAACGACAGAACTAGTCCAGTCATAACAACCTCGGGTTAGGTGGAACTGGAATCCAAGCGCCCTTCGATATGGGCGATCTTGGTCATCGCGTCGCGCAGGAGGGAGTAAATCTCACTCATGTCACGGCGCATATCGCGCACATCACGATCCAGTTTGGTGACGGTGGCGCGAAGGACGGCATAGCTCATCGCCGCGCCGATGACCGCAGACACCAACGGGACCGCAAACGAAATGTTACTCATCGGCACTCCAGTCGCGTGTTGAAGGAACGTCGCGCCCATCGCAGACACGCCTCCCACACTGAAGCTAACATGGGCTGGTGTCATGGCGCCTCCAGCTTTTTGCCGATGATAGCATTTGATGCTTCACTAATACGATCACGGTACAGCGATATTAGCGCCTCACGATCCTCTTTACTATACTTGGTGCTGCGCTCAACCTGCCGACGCCGAGCCGTCTGATCGTCAATGTATCTCTGAAGTGGCCGGAGTTCTTTGTACAGGTCGAGGTCGTCCAAGTGTTTTTGCGCGTAGGCAATCGTCGCTTCTCGGTCGCCGCGCTTCTTGAGTTCGTTGTACCCTGCCTGTATGGTAGCAAGTCGCGCAAGTCGCTCACGGGCCGCGACCTCTTGCTCGGTTTGTCCGCGATCTTGCGTAACAAACGCTCGCTCAAACATTCCGGTGATGGCTGGTGGCTGGTCGGATTCTGGGATGTCCGCTCCTGCGGCTCGTGCGGCTGCGGTGGAAAGCTTCAGTCCCTCTTCGCCAGCCGTACCAAACAACTCCCGTACTGCGAAGTCCACCTTTTCTGGGCTGACCCCATACTGCGACAGAATGCGGCCCAAGGCGGACACGTTTCTGCCGCCTTGTAATTCTGTCGGAAGGTCTGGGCGCTGACTGATATTGCGCCCACGAAACAGATCGTAGTTTTCCGCAATCTGTAGCGGAATATCAACAATCGGGGGAGACGGGAGTGTCCCTTCAAGCGAACCCGTTACCATACTGGCCGCAGAACGGGCCAGCGCACGTTCAGGCTCTGCCGTTTGCTGTGCGGCGCTCTCAATCGCGCCACGATGAGCGGCGTAGTCCAAGACACGCTCAAAGGAAGACCCAAAGAGATAGCCAATTTCAAACGGCTTGGGGACACGGAAGAATTCTTTGCTGTCAGGGATCGGCACAAGCCAGAACAAATCGCGCTCCCACTGTGGGCGCCCCCAATAGTTCGGGTTGTCTTTATTAGAGAACCACAAGGCAATGGTTGGTGCGGTGATAGCAGTAATGCCAGCCGCATAGGTCTTGGGATTCTTGAGCATACGGGCCAGCTTATCCCATCCCTGCGCTTTGGTATTCCAAAACGGAACAACCTCCGCAATCTGCTTTGTCCCAGAGCCGACATTGGAGAACCGGAGCGTTCGGTCCTGTGCGTCTACAATAGCCTCAAGTGGGGTTTTCCCTGCTTTGATTGACTGCCTGTATGCAGCCAGTCGTGTGCTCTGCTCACCGACGCTCCCGATAAATCGCAGTGCGTCCACCCATGATCGCGGATTTACGATGGTGCGAAGATCAACCTTCTGATTGCGGAGTTCGTTAAGAACCTTTTGGGCGTCTTCTGGACTGCGAACATAGAAGCCTTCTGTTGAACCACCTTGCCGAAGAAATGCTTTGTAGTCTTCGTCGTTAAAGAATCTTCGGAATAGGTCTTTGTCACCCAACGTAATATCACCAACGGCCTTAAGTGTCTGCGCCAGTGGCTTCGCAGCCCAGCCAGCGCCAGCGCCAATGCCTGCGCCCTTGGCAAAGTTCGCAACCATCCCCTCAAGGTCTCGGTCCTCTCCAAGCGCAGCACCACCGACACCGCCAATACCTGATCCAATCGCTGCCTCTTTGAGGCCACGCGCAAAATCCGGTCGCTGAATCGCGGCCATCGGTACGTCTCTTATGACATTCTTTACGGCAAAGGCAGGGCTTAACGTAATGCCAGCCGTCTTTATAGCCTTCATCCCTTTCAGGAGAGCCTTCCCAAAGTAATCCGTTTGAGCATCGCGCCCAGCAATAGCGCGAAGCATATCCGGATCATCTACTGAATAAATGCGCGTTTTCCCGTTGCGGATTTGCTTGAACTGATTTGCGGCCAGCGGCTTCGTTGGATCGCCCTTGACCTGCCGGACAAAAGGAAGCGCCCCAGCGTCGGCCAATTCCATGAGACTGTTGACGACTTCCTGCTTGCGCACATCGCGGAGCGTGCGAGAGACTGAAAGTGTGGTCATCTCAAATGGATCAGCCGTGTTCGCCAGTGTTTGCACATTGCGATCCATCCGCTTGACGCCTTTGCTGAACACATTAAACCCGCCAACCTTTGCGTCTGGAAGCGTAAGGTTTGGTGTGCTTGTCATGTCCTCTGCGACGCTTTTGACGAAAGGCGTATAAAAGTCATCGCTGCCAAGAATTTTCTGGTACTCATCTTCTGTTAAGAGTCCAGCCTTATACCGCATTTCAAGCAAGTCGCGGTGGATGGCGTTGACCTCGTCCGCTGCCGCCTTGACTCGCGGGTTGGCATCTCCGTCCGCAATCGCTTGCCGCCAGATGTCTGGAGTGCCTTCTCCTTTTGCCGATCCGCCTTTCTCTACAATGTTCAGAAGGCGCCGCGATTTGAGTAGCGCCCGAGCATCGTCAAGTTCGGTATCTGAAAGCCCTTCAATGACCGGCGTGATACGGTCCCGAAGGTACTGCTTTGCCGACTGCCCAGCCCCATGCTGCTGCGCAATCATCTCACTGACGTTCTTTCGCGCTGCCTCCCCGCCGCCAATTTTTGCGGCTCGCTCCAACGGAAGCGTCTCACTGAACACTCGCGTCCGGAATCGCTCAAACCGAGAGAGGAGTCGGTCGGCGTTTGCGGGGCCACGCGCTCCAACGCTGATTCCTTCGTTCACGAACTGAAGTGCTGGTGTGGACCCACGCGGAACACTTGGCGCCTTCCCGCGCAAAAACCGTCTGCCAGCATATCCGCCGCCAACTACCCCAGCCGTCCCAAAGAGTATGGCACGTTGCACAGGGGTTAGCTGACTGTCTTCTTCGCCAGTTGCTCCACCAACGCCAGCCCCAACAATCCCCGGAGTTGCCGCTGAAGCAAAGCGTTGATCCAGAGTGATCGGACTCTGTGGCTGGGCGGCGCGTTGCTGGCGTCCAGCTTCAGCCGCCGCCTCAAGCTGACCCGTCGCTTCCATGTCCGGCATCGCCATAGCGCGACGATCATCAATGTCGGCTTGTACCTGCTGGCGACTCTCCGCCATTTGTCGGCGCAGTTTGTTTTGCTGTCGTGTCGTGCGTGGACTCAACGCGGGGACAACGTTAATTCCACTGGTTGCCGTCTCTGCTTCACGAGCCTGCTGTGCCGCTTTAGCCAAGATGGCAGAGGGGTCTACTGTGGCTTCACGCACAGGGACTTCTCGGTACGGCCCTTCTCCGCGACGCGCTAGTTGTGGCGTGGCGGACTCGACTGCCTCGCCAGCGCCTTCGCGCAGGCCAGCCATGAACGCATCCGCTGTGACATCGCCAGCGTTTGCCACCGCCTTGTAGCCACGACGGGCGGCGAGTGCGCCGGGGATCAATAGATCAAGCGAAGCGTCGGCCAACCCACGGAGCAGTGGGTTCTCAATACGGCGCCCCACTGTGCTGAACTCCTTACCAGCCGCAGACTCCAGACCGGAACGGGCAGCGCCGGTAAGCAACCCAGAAAGAGCGAACGACCCAATCTCTGATCCGGTGCGAAGCAGATTAATAGGGAGTTCACCGCCGCCGACAAAGTTTGGTAGGGGGATGTTGACCTGCCCAAATGCTGTTTGCGGCGCTGTCTCTTCCTCAATCTTCCGCAGCGATTCGGCCAACGCCGCAGCACGGGGATCGTTCCTGATGTTAGCAATACCAGTTGCCATGCGATAAACAGATCGCGCAGGCTGTCCAGCGACCGACCGGCCAATGTCTTCAGCGACGGCAACAGCGCCACGCGCACGTTCGCGCTGCATTACCTGCTCGGGGGTTAGCTCCTCTTCGCTGCCAAATGGTGCGGTCTTCTTTGTCCCTTCCATGATGGCGCGAGTCAGCCGCTGCTCCAATTCCCGTGGCGCCTTAGCGGTGGTGGTCATCACTGGAAGCGGTTTGCTGGCACGGGGGCCGGACGGCAGCGATGGACGCGCAACAGTAAACGGCGTCTCCTCCAGTAAGGGGGAGAGCGCCGAGTCTGCTATGGCCGTTTCGGATGTGCTCTTGCGAAACGGGTTGCCCTTCGATGTCACCGCGTTGGTGGTCTTTTTAAACGGATTGCCCATCAGGGAATCTCCTTCTTCACCTGTGCCGTGATGGCATCGTCGCTCATGTCGGGGTTCTGCGCCTTGATCTGATTCCAGAGGTCATGACGACGAGCTTCCTTGTCCGCTGCCTCTGCTACCGAAAGCGATGCTGGCGGCTGCACTGGTGCAGCAGGGCGCCTTGCCGTAGTGGAAGGTTTCTGCGTCACTGAGGGAGTGGCGGTGACACTGCTAGGCTTGTTTCCGGTTTCCCTCTTCCTCGCCTCTTCAAGGTCAGCGTCTACTTTTCCATCACCGTCTGCCTTTGGGCGGTTCTGCCTCCGTATCGCTTCTTGGCTACGCGCTGCTTCGACGGCCTGAAAAATTAGATCAAGCGGCGAAGTGATCTTGTCGTCTGCACGCAGACGATCAAATGTTCGCACCATCGTATTTCGGAACTGGGATTCTTCGGGAGTAAGCTGGCCATCGGGAACACGAGTTAGTGAGTTCCAAACGCCTGCCGATTTTAGCTTGTCTTCTTGGCTTGGCCCTTTGGGTGCACCCTCTGTCCGCAATGCCTTTGCCGTCTCTGCGTTGATTCTCCTGATCTCCGCCTCAAGTTTTTTAATTTCAAGCGGAGACATTGGTGGCTCCAACCCGAGTAGTTTCTGGTCTACGCCACCCACGAGAGCCTCTGCGGTGGCTTCATCTACCTTTAGCCGTGATGCGATGGCAAGCACCCTGCGCCTAATCTGCGCGGCTTCCGCTGCCTTCGTGTCCTGCTGCGCGGCCTGCTGGAGCGCGATGTTCAGCGCCATGTTCTCCTGCTGCGTGGGCTGCATCGCATACCGCTGATCGCCAATCCGCACTGTGCGCGGGGCACGGCCTTGGAAATCGCTCATCACGCGCTCAAAGTTTGACACGGGGCGCTCAGGGGTAGGCGCCATCGCCGCAGGCGTCCCAAAGGCCGGAGGCGCCATCAGCTCCGCCCCACCGGCTGGCACCTGTGTCCGCTGGGCAATCGCCTGCCCCAGCGTCGCCGGAGACATCGGGGGCGGAGCCGCTGGCTTCGTTGCCATCGGCCCAATATTCCCTTGCTCCTGCGGCAACACATCTTCGACGGGCGTAAGCCCCGCCTGAATCCGGCGGAACATCGCCTCCTCGGCCTCCTTCCGGCGCTGCTCCGCCAGTACCTCACGCTGCTGGAGTCCCTGCCCTACGCCGGTTGCTGCACCCAGTGCCGCCCGGAGCGCCGTCATCCCGCCAAATCCTCGTCGTGCCATGATGTCGTCTCCGGAGTCCTAAAAGGTAGCGCGTGAATCCCATGACGACCCGTTCCATACATGGTACTGGCCGTTTGAGAAGTAGGATGCGCCGGGGTATGCCTGCACCGACTGTGATGTTCCGGGGATGGTGGTGTTCGTAGTTGGCGGAGCACTGTTCGCCAAGTACCACTTGCCGTTTTGGAATACCGCCCACCCAAAGTTTGTTTGCTGGTACTGTCCGCTAAACCGACCCGTAGGGAGCGACGAGGTATAGGCGGCGGGAAATTCCTGTAAGGTCCCCGTTCCCTGCGTCGTGGTCGTTGGCGTCTGTGTTGTCGGTGTTGGCGCCTGCGTGGTGGTCGTTGGCGTCTGCGTAGTGGTGGTATTGGACCCAGTCGTCGTGGTGTTAGACCCAGTCGTCGTGGTCGTTGGCTGTAGCACCCACGTTCCACCGGTAAACCGGAAGGTCCGCCCCGCTCCGTCTGTCCAGACCTGTCCTTCCACCGGATTGGCCGGAGGACTACCCACCCTCTCGCTCGGTGTGGTCGTCGTCGTAACGCCCGTGTCTCGCGTGGTGGTCGTCTGGTTAGTGTTCTGCGTTGTCGGCGTTCCGCTTGACTGCGTGGTGGTCTGGCCCCGGCCCAGTAGATTGGCAAGCTGCGTGGGATCAAGGTCCTTGAGCGCATTTGCCAGCGCCAGCAACGTCTGGCTCCGGGCGATCTGCCCCTGCACTGTCTCTGCGGTCGTGCGCGTAAGGTTGCCGCTGACTATGTCGTAGATGTAGCCAGACGCTTCCGTAAGGCCCAACTGACGACGGAGCTGCATATCCAGATCAGCCTGTCGCGCTGTTTCCGTCTGCGCTGTGCCAGCGCCAGCCACGACCAGCGCCCCGTTGGCATCTACCGTGTACTGCCTGCCGGTGATCTGCGACATGATCTGCGCGTTCTGGAGATTCTGCTGCAAGCGGTCCAGCGTGGACTGCCCACCCAGCGTCCCCGTCAGTCCCGCTCGCTGTAGCTCTGCCGCCAGCGTTCCCACTGCCGCCCCGCCAGTCCCAGTCTTGAGCGTGATCGCGCCAGTCTGCGGGTTGACATCGTACTGCTGGCCGGTGATCTGCGACAACTGCGCGGCTCGCGCATAGGCGTTTTGCAGCGCGTCCTGCGTAAGTGCCTGCGATGTGCCCGTGCCGTACAGTCCGGTGACTCCCGCCTCTTGCAGCTTGAGCGCTTCCGCCGCTCGCGTGTCTGCTGAGGTGCGGACAGGATTGCCAGCCGCATCACGAAGCACCACGACATTGCCAGTGGCGTCTACCGTGTACTGAACGCCAGACTGCTCAGACAAACGCTGCGCGTTCTGGAACGCCAACTGCCGCTCCTGTGTCGCCGTCTGTCGGGCCTGTAGCGTTTGCGGTGCGGCGGCTCCCGCTCCGAGCGTACCCGTCAGTTCCGCTTCCGCGATCTGCTGCTGCCCCAAGAGGCGCTGAAGTTCCAGCGACAACTGGCCGGTTTGCCCCATCGCTGCCAAGTCAAACTGCCGCGCCGCCTGCTGGGCTGACTCCTCCGCCTGCGCGGCACGGAAAGCCTCATCGCCACTAGCGCGGTACTGCTGCTCGCGGAACTGCTCCAGCTTGAGCGCGTTCTCAAAGTCAGCCAACTCCGTCTGCCGCCCAGTCTCGTACTCCGCCAAGTCCTGTGCGCCAGCCAGCTCCGCAAAGCCCTGACCAGACTGCAACAACTGGGCACGGTCCTGTGCCTGCGTCTCTGCCGCTCGCTGCAAGAGCTGCGCGTCGAGGTCGGCCAAGGCGCGAGACTGTGCGCCACCCAATCGGGCCAGCCCAGAGCCAGCAATGCTGGACGCGGACAAGCCACGCCGCGCCAAGTCCTCATTCAACTGGCGCTGCTGCTCGGTGAAATCCGACTGGAGGTTCGCGGCCTGTGCGCCACGAATCTGCTGAAACGCCTTCGTGTCAAAGCGCGACGGCGCATCGCCAAACGCCTTGAGCTGGTTCGCCAATGCCTCTCGCATCGTGGACGCTTGCTGGCTTCCGCCGTACTTGTCTAGCTGAGTCGCCTCTAGCGGTTTAGTCGGAGGGGCAGGACGAGCCATGCCTTCCTTCTGCAACTGCGCGAAGGTTTTGGCAGGCGCTGGCGGTTGCATAGCGCCCGGAGTTTGGGTGGTCGTGCGCTGCTGCTGCGCTCGCTGCCCGTAGACATTCTGCTGGCCACCGCCCGTCGTGTTGGTGGTGCCCAGCATTTCGTTGTATCCGGGGAGCGACCCGAACGCGGTGTTGAAGGTGGCCATGAAAGTCTCCTATCGTCCGCCGAAATATTGCGGGAAGTTCTGCGTCGCGTAGGGCATGAGAAGCTGCGCGATCCGGCGACGGCGCTCCTCCTCCATCTTCGCCTGACGACTTTCTTCTTCAAGGCGCATCCGGTTGGTCTCGGCGTTCATCACCGCCGCGTCAGACGCCGCATCGGGAAGGGCGGATTGAATCCCCTGCCCCGCCAGCGTGAGCAGGTCCTTGTTGGACTTGGCAAACTCACTGGCTTGCTCGAACATGGACGGCTTTGGCTCGGGGGTTGGCATCCCCGGGGTCTGCGCTGGCGCCTGCGCTGATCCCGCGCCACCGCCAAAGAACTTGCTGATTGGGCGATTGTACTCCGAAAGCGCCTGTGACGCCCCCGCCTTGCCGCCCGTCAGCAACCCTTTGACCCCAGCGCCAGTCGCGCCCTGCCCATACCCAGCCGCTGCGCCCTTGAGCGCCCCGCCCGTATTGAACCCACTGAAGTACCCCTTCCCTTCGGTGTCGCCACCCAGCGCCGCACCAGCCAAGACGGCGAGTGGCATCCCCACGCCCGGGATCGCGCCCAGTGCCATCGGGGCCAGCGCCTTGATGACGCCCTTGTTGCGGTCATACAGTCCAGCCAAACCACCACGCTTGCGAGCCATCGTTACTCCGTGGCCTCAGAGGCCGGTTCGGTTGACGGCGCTTCCTCGGTCGGGAACGCCAGCTGCACGTACACATTGGCAAAGACATCATACCGCCACCCCTGCTCGGGGCGGAGGTCTGGGGCAGCATCCAGCGCGACCTGCGCGATGCGCTCCATCTCCTGCTGGAATCTAATGGCAAACCGCTGGGAAATTGACACCAGCGCCTCATCCGCAGGACGGGTATCCAGCACCGTGGGGGCGGTCATCAGTAGCCACCCTTCCGCTTCACGGCTGCCTTGCGCGTCATCTCGGGCATCTTGGCGAACGCCTTCTTGGGGGTCGCCGCGATCATCTCCTTGGCCACCGCCTTGCTCGGGCCGTCCTTGACCTTGCCAGCGGCAGCGGCCTGCATGAGCCGGTTCTGGGCCTTGCTCTTGATCGGCATTACTTCTCCTTGGCCGCACGGGCGGCGGCAGCGTTGTCTACGAGGTTGGGGTAGGGACGGCCTGCCGCCTTGGCCTTGGCCTTCGCCTTGTCCTTCTGGGCAGGGGTGAGCTTGGTCGAGACGGTCCCCTTGGGGGCACTCTTTTGCCAGAAGGCAACCTTGCGCTTGGGCATGGCTAGACCCGATTGATGGTGAAGATGGCAGACGGCGCAGCGGGGTGGTCGTTGGCCGCTGCAATGTGTTCGATCCGGCAGTTGGTGTTCGTCGTCTCCCAGTACAACTGGAGATAGTCGTTTGCGGCCAGTGTGATGAAGATGTTCCAGATGGCGATGATATGGCCGTCGATGGACCCATGCTTACTTACCACCGTCACGCGCCCACCAGAGTCCGCCACGTTGGTCCCGTTCTTCTTGAACCACACCCAGACATCCTGATCCTGCGAGTCGGCGTTGGCCAACTGAACGCTGAACTGGGCGTTGTACGTCCCGGCGTTGGCCACCGTGATCTTGGAGCTATCCACCAGCGTCACGCCGTTCGTGATGTCCGACGTACTGAACGTGATGAGGGTGCCCGTGTTGGCCGCGCCAGCCGTCTGGTCGTTGTTGTCGTGGAACGCGCCGTGGTAGTTCTGGAACCACCCGCTGATCTGCACCCACGCGCCACCCGTGTAGATGTAGGCGATGCGAGTGTCCGTAGACACCCACACGCTTCCCTCGGTGGCAGACGCAGGGCGCTCTGCTTGCGTTCCCGACTGCACATGGATCGACGTATCGCTGTCATGCGCGTTGTACGCCGCGCCCGTGAGGTTGTCGTTCGTCCGCACGATGTTCGCGTCGATCAGCCCCGTGCCAATGTTGACCGGGGCGGTGAACGTCTTGATGCCGTGGCGCGGAAGAAGGATCGCCATGCGTTAGCTCTGCGGCGGGACAGGCCACGCAGGCGGGTTGAACGGATCGGTGACGCCGCCCATGTAGTCCCGCAACTGCTGGCGATAGACGCGCCATGCAGAGACTTCGCTCGGCGTCAGCGTCACATCGGGCAACTGCGTCCAGTCACAGGCAAAGAGCTTCTGGTCCCGCTGATAACGGAGAGTACGCAGCGCGTTCTGCTTCGCCTGCTCCATCTGCTCGGGCGTAAACGGCGTGTTGATCCATGTGTTCGTGTACGCATCCTTCGCCGCGTCCCAGACAATCGGGCCGGTGGTCGTAACCTCAAACTGTACGGGCGCTGGCTGCTCCGTGTACTTGAACACCTTGCACCCGTAGTTCACCAAGAACGAATTGTCCGGTAGCGCAGGGAACGAAGTCTGCGGGTTAATCAGTCGGAAGTTGCTATAGGTAATCGGGAAGCCTTCGGCG
>Ga0315903_10008052_pt1 | contig 13044 bp, 9 predicted proteins | sample LakEriMetagenome_7_FD_203524 | JGI IMG/M metagenome (GOLD analysis project Ga0315903, IMG submission 203524) | Freshwater fungal communities from buoy surface, Lake Erie, Ohio, United States - Buoy 2 MA119 | ecosystem: Environmental > Aquatic > Freshwater > Lake | place: USA: Lake Erie, Ohio...
CGGCGTAACCTGCAACTTGTGCATGTGCCCGTGGACATACGAGACACCAGCCTTAAGGGTTGAGTTGTAGGACGAGTGAACACCCCCGGCTATGGGTCGGTGCCGGATGCAGAGCCAGTCGTCTTGTTCACGGTTTAGGTGGATCGCCCAGCCTGCTTCCCAACGCGGCAGATAGTCGAGCAGGGTCATGCCCGTCATCTCTTCAAACTCACTGACGCGGCCTGAGAGGTAGTTCTCGAAGCGGGAGTCATGATTGCCTATGGTGCGCAGGAGCTTGGCTCCCTTGGCCGCACGTTCGATCTCAGCGCAACGATCCTGCACGGTATGGATTTCGTCCTTCAGCTCCGGCTGCTTTTCCCACATGATGCGGGCGTGCCGGGAAATTCGAGCGCCGTCCAAGATGTCGCCATTCAGAATGACCATTTTCGGACTAAGCTGCTTAGCTAACTTGCAAAAGGCTTCGTGAGCCTTGGTGACGATACCGGGCCAGTAGTGGGCATCCGATGCCACCATGAGAACGCCGTCATGCAGCGTCTCATCAATCTGGTTTTTGTAGTTACGGGAACGCTTCTCGGCCAACTCGTTCAGGCTTTCGCCAACCTTCTTGCGCCAGCTAGTTCCCTTGCCGTTGTCTTTGGATTCCAGAACGATACCGTATCGAAGTTCAAGTGTTCGCCGTCGTAGCCGAGCGGCACGGACATTCATCTTGAAATATTCTGATACTTCTTTAGCTCCGCCTAGTTTTTTCCACGCTGATATAAATTCTTCATCAGTCGATAGCTGAGGCACGATTCACCTTTATTCCTAGTTTCTTGCGGCGAGCATTGGTCTTTTTATCGTCTCGGGAGGCCCGCCATTCTAGGTGCCCATCAACCAGACGATATTCTTCCTTGTGGACCAACGCGCAATCACAGCACTCCGAGTGCGTGTACCCACGGACCCTGTACCACTTGCCGTCTTCGATCTGGACGGGAACGTACTTGTCCTTCTTTTTCATGGGCTTGACTCTACCTGTTTGCGTATCGCTTTAGCAAGAGCTCTTCTTGGAGCGTATATCCGCCACGGGCTTTCTGAACCCGCTGAGCCTCTTGGGCGGACAGGCTTTTACCGTAAGCCGTCGCAGCCTCGGGGGATGAAAACATCCCAAGATGCCTTCCTGTCTTGAGGTAGCTCTGAATGGCTTCTTCATCAGAGACAACACGACCGTTAATGACAGTCGGGATCAGAACCTCTTTGCCATTAATATTGACGCTCATAGAGCGGACAGTGCTGACCGTACCATCTGGATTGCGGACAGCCGGAAGCTTGTTAACATCGATGTTGCCGGGAGTTACCAGCCCACCTTGATCCTTACGAATCACACCGCCATGCGCTCTTTGACTGGTAGACAAAAGGCGGAACAGTTCCTTGCGCTTTTCTAGCGGAGTTGCGTTAAAAGTTTGTGCATTTAACAAGAAGTCTGGGTTAAGACCGCCGCCCATTTCGGGGCTTTGGGTAGATGACATTAACCCTTTAAGGCGATCCCTTTGCTCCGGAGTCAAATCCTCAAAGGAGTAGCCTTGAGGAGCAGAGGCCTCTTTGCTAGGAACTGGGGCAGAGGAAAGTTCTTCTGAAGATGGCAGTTTGATTCCCATCTCTTCTAGGACCCGAAGCTCGTCTTTGCTCAAAGACTTCTTGACCGCGCTCTCCAAGAATAACTCGGGGTTCTCTTTCATTGCCTGATCACGCGCAGCCGTGTTGACCTCACCTAGCAGCTTCTTCAGCATCAACCGCTTCTGATGATTGGTCATGTTGCCGTAAGCCTCATCGGCTACGAACTTCGACACAACGTTGTCAATCAACGCTGCCGACTTGGAGGCAACCAGCCGATCGGCTTCGGTGTTGCCCGTGCGCTTGAAGATCTCGAACTCCTTGATCTGAAGCCGGTCCATTTCCTTCTCGGCTTCGTTCTTCGGCGCAATCTTCGTGACACCAGTGACTTGGCGCAAGCCCGGATCAATACGCTCTCTGGGCTGCGGGTTCGTATACGAGAACGACTCTGGCAACTCGCGACCAGCCACCGGCAACTTTGCCTTAATGGGGCCGAGCGGCTCTTCAGATGTGCGGCGAATCTTTGCTTCTTCTGGCTCAAGCTCAGCCATGACATCGCGGATCTGCTGGAACGGAATGAAGAAAGTTCCGGCGTACTCTCCGGCAATCTTGGCCAAATAGTCCTGTAGCCCTTCCGCTCCGTACTCTGGGTCTTGGCGAATTGAGCCAAGCATGCCATCGACCAGCTGCAATCCAGTCTTGTCTGATCCGATGCCAAGAGCTGCCTCGGTAATGTCAGATCCTTTCAGATCGTACAGCGTGCCATCGATGTTGCGCTTGATAACATCAGCCGCAAACAGGTACGCCGAAAATGGAGCATACGGACGCATGTCGACCGTCTCGCCATCCTCCCCTTTCATTTCGTACCATTTTTCGCCAGCGTACTCAGAGTCACGCATGGCATAGGCACCGTACAGAAGTGCAGATCCGGCCAACGTTTTTGAAATATTTTTTGTGTTGCCAGCCCTGATAGCAGCGCGCTCCGCGCTACTCATTAAATGTAACGAACCCAAGGGGCTGTACTCAGCCATAAACCTGAGCGAGTTAATCATAAAGCGCGGGAACGGAATGGCAATCGTTGCGCCGGGAAGCTTCTCTATTACATTAACAATAGATGCTTCTGTTTCTGTCTTTGGCTTTCCAGAAAATGTAAAGTCCAGCGCATCTTCAACTCCGCGCTGAATAATGTCTTCCGGAATGTCGCCCATGCGACCAGACTTGATTGTCTCTTTGAAGTCGAGGCCTCGGGCTTTCATGCCACGCTCAACCGAGTCAGCAAAGACGGCGCTTCTAAAGACGCTATCTTGGAATCGGTTGAATACGTTCAAAGCATAGACTGCCTTCTCGGCACCGCCTAAAAGATCCGGAGCCTTGCCGCCAAGAGCAACTCCAGCGTTGTATTGACGGAACATTTCGTCATATTCTTTTGGGCGAACCTCAAGAATACTTTTTGTTAGCTCATAAGCCTTTTTGCTTGGAAGAAGATTTATGATTTGACCAAACGCATCGCCGGCCGTCATCAAGGGCATTTCAGGGTTTACCTTGCCGGTAACCTTTTGAATGCCAAAATCAATGAGCTTAGTTCCGGTATCAAGAATGGATCTAGCAGCCCCGCCCGTTGCGTTGCGAACAGCGGTAGACAACTGCGAAACCATTAGGCCTCGGCGCACATCATCAATACGCCTGAGAGTTCCTCGCTCATCGATGATTCCGCCAGCAGCCTGCGGATTTATCTTGTCTAAAGAATTACGAGTTTCCTTGTTAATCCTATTAAAGGTACTAACAGCCTGAAGAATTCTACCGGCCTGAGAGACTTCGTAGACATACTCCTTGGACAGATTGAGTATTTCATCTCCAAACTGTTCAGGGGTTAAATCATTCTTCTTGAGAATCTCGGCATAAACATCAGGCCGCATGCGCCCAGACTGCAAAAGATTTCCAATCTGAATAAACTTCGGAATGCTTTCGTCGATCTTTACTTCACCGGTTTTAAGCAATTCATCTGCGGCGGATACGATCTTTCGTTGCAATGCAACGTTTGGCGCTCTTCGCTCAGGTGGTCTTATTCCTGGAGTAATGTTTTCCGGAAGAGAACGAGCAGCAATACGCGCAGCCTCAAGCTCAGGGTCTGGCGAAATATCAACAGCCGCTTGATTAACTTCAGTATTAACCTGATCCGCGTTTTTTACGACAGGAAGATCAGTTGCTTTAGGCTTGCGGCCACGCTTTGGCTTGGCAACCGGAGCCTCCGGAACAACAGCAGGTGGCGCGGGTGGAGCCGGCTCAGTAACAGCAGCAGTTGCCGGAACCCTCTTGCCGCCACGAATCAAAGTCTTTGCAGCAACGGCCCCAGGAATAACAACCTCTGGACCAAGGACATCTTGCGCAATGCTGCCGGCAACTTCAGACCCAGTCGCTGCTGTGACGCCCTCTCCAATCAACTCCGACGGAATAGACAGCACTTCCGCAGCCGGACGGATAGTCTCCATGCCAAGCTTGCCCATCTGTGTGCGCGGCTCGTATGTCAGCTTCTGCTGCACTTCGCGCATCTTGGCTGCGGCTTCTGGATCAGACTCGCCAGTCGCAAGACCATAGAGACCACGCGCCCAAGACGGAATAAGACCGGCAGCGCCAGTCAGCATCGAGAGCGCAGGCTCGGTCACAAGCGATGTCAGGCTAAGCGGAGATGGCTCTCGTCGCGTCTTTCCAGTCGGCGCTGGGGGAGGAGGAACGACAACAGGTCTCTGCTGCTCACGCTGAGCCGCCATAAAATCAATGGCCGGCTTTTCTGCAACAACCGATTTGGTTTGTGCAGGACGAAGCTGCACGGGCCGAGGTTCCGCAGGCTTAGGAGCAGCAGGCTTGGCAGAATCGTACTTTGTTCGAAGTACGTATTGTTCGGCTTCTTCCTGAGTAGCCCCTTCAGGAGCCGGCACGTTCCACTTCTTGCCGTCAGGTCCAACAACCGTAAAGTTAGGCATCGCTGGCCTCGTTATTCAGCGGTCTGATCAACCATGTAGCGTTCAAGCAGTGCATCTAAAATGCTGCCTCGCTTTTGTCGCTTCTCATAATAATCAAGAGCCTTTAGTTCACCAGGAGTCGGCTTTCTAGGAATACCCGTATCGCGCATCTGCGCAATCATTCCCATCTGAAAGTCTAGCGGCTGTGAAGCCGGACGCGGACCAGACGGCGGTGGTTCGTATGTTTTTAAATACTTAACATAAGCCTGTTCAGGCGTAAGATTCGGGAACAATGCGGCTGCTCGTGATCTAGCTTGTTTATCAGCCTCAGACGCGCCCGCAGCTTGTCGGGCAGCAATCATTTGCCGACGATAATCAGCCAACGCTTCAGCAGTACGCTGTTCCTTCTCAGCAGTCGATCGACGGCCAAGAATATCAAGCGCCAACTCGCGAGCCTTCATCTGACGCTCTTCGTTCTCTTTCTCCGTCTCACGGATTAGAGCAGCAGACTTACGAATGTTTCCCGCACCCAAGATGTCAGCAATGCTGAGCTTCTTAGGCTCAAGAAGTTTTGCCTTAGCAAACTCAAGCTCTTCGAGAATCATCTCGTCGTAGCTCTTCTTCTTTTTCTCTTCGGGCTTTTTAACGTCGCTTAATCCAGCCATTGCTGCACCCTCTTCTTCGAGAGCATCCTCGTCTTCTTCCGCCGCCTGAGCGGCAACTTGATCCTCAGATTCGTCTTCTTCGGAAACAGCCTGAGCAGAAGCCTGCTCCTCGTCTTCGTCCTCGATTAACTCTGGCTCACCCCAGTTAACCGCTGCCTGACCGGGGACAGTAGCGCCGAGTTTGCGTACATCCGCAGCCGGAGTGGTTCCCATGATGTACTTAGAATACAAGTTCACCATGTCCCGTTTAAGTCTATTTCTTGGATCAGGCAAGCCGTTCATTAGCTGCCTCCAAAGAACTTTCTGACAAGGGAGCCAATGCTAGAGCCTGTAGACCCTTTAAGGATTTCATCCAAAACTTTGTATGTATTGGCAACGTCAGACAAACCGGTGGTCAAATCTTCCTGCTTTGGAATGCTTTGCTCGGTTCTAATCTCTGTCTTCGGCAACTGCACACCGCCAAGCGTTTCCGACAAGAACTTGATCTGCTCCTTCGGATACTGTTCTTGGCGCAAGAAATCTTGGTAAGCCAGCTCCAAGTTCGCTTGCTGCATAGCGCGTTCGGCGGCGCCAACATCTGTAACTGCCTTGGCTCCGGTAAGCCCGAGCCGCTGCGCTTCGCTGCCAAGCTCGCCATAACGAGAAGCCAGATCGCGCAAAGCTTGTGACTCCTGAACGCCAAGCGTGCCCGCCGTTCCAGCCAAGGTAGCCATACGGCCTACGTCAGTACCGAAGATGTCGGCGGCCGTCTTGTATCCAGACTCCAAAGCCTTAGCCTGCTCAGACAGTACAGCCTCTTGAACATCGCGCAAGGCACGAGCACCAAACTCGCCCATGCGGCTGGAGCCGGGGCCGACGCTGAACTGGCCAGCCTTAATAAACTCCTCGCCCACAGCCGGGAGATACTTCTCCTGCAACTGGCGTACACCCTGCTCCGCAATCTGATTGACCACGTTCTGGGTGTAGGGACTCATGTATGCCTGAGCGGCACCGGGGAACGTTTGAGCCGCAGCCCCTAAGAACGGAAATGCCGCTCCTAGGCCACTGACTTCGCCCGCTTTTCCCAACGTTTCACCAGCCTGCCCAAGAAACGGCTGAGCAGCCGTAGCAGCGGTCTTGGTAGCCTCAAAGCCCGTGCGCTCTGTTGGCGTAAAGCCAGCAATACGCGGGCCAGGAAACTGAGCGTAAGGAAGATTAGAAGCGGCCTGCGCCTTTCCCAGCATGTCCGTGGTGTATTGGGTATACCACTCAGGAAGCTGAACAGTTTGCGTTCCGGTCAGGGTAACCGGGCTTGGGGCTTTGCCCTCAAAAAGAAAGTCGCTTACGCTCATTAGCTCAACCCTCCGCCCATATGTTTCTCGGGCGACTTTGCGTCCGGACTAATCTGGCCACGCGAGAGGGCACGACCCTTGTGCTTGCGGATATTAGCACGGAACTGATCCATGCGCCGAGCACCCTCCTTGGTCGAACCGTCCCCCAAAAGGGCCAGCGTTTCTGCATCCATTACATATTCCCCGTCGCTCAGAAGAGCCGGGATCTTGTCTTCTCGACCTGAACCGGGGCCGTCCACGTAACGAGACTCTTTAGAGCCGCCATCGGCATAGCCCATCAAACCTCCTTGAGCCATGACAGGCTCATCGCCCGGAGGACGGGCAGGGGGCAATTGTGGTTGAGGCAGCTCAGGCTGCGTCGGAGCCTCCAGTTGCAAGCCCTGCTCAAAGAACTGAGCCTCAGGCCGGGTGCCGTAGGTGTAGTAATCAATAGCAGGGCTTAGCGGTTTGCGAGTATAGGTGTACTTCGGCAACGTGCCGCCTAAGCCGCCACCAACTCCCAGTCCAGTGCCACCACTTGCGCCACCGCCGGCACCCGCAGAACCCAAAGCACCAAGAAGCTTTATGACGTTTTCAACAGTTCCGTACTGCTCAAAAATTTTCTTGAGTTTATCCAGCGCGGTTTCTGTTCCCGGAATCGTGGTGCCAGTCTTAAGCGCCTCTTCAATCTTATCCAATTCCTGCTCAGTCTTCGGCGGCTCCTTTGGCTCGCCGGTCAGCGGATCTACCTTAGGCTGAGTAAAGCCTTGCGCAATCTGAGCAGCCGTCAATCCTCCAAGACCAATCTTCGTCAGATCGATCGGCGGCGGACGGGTGCCGGTGACAACAACTTCTTCTGTTGGGACTTCAACTTCTGGAGGCAGTTCCTCATAAGGACGCAAGGCAGGCTCAGTAAAGCCTTTAAGAATTTCAGCGGCAGTCAAACCGCCAGTACCAATCGTGGCTAAGTCAAGCAACCCCGGCTTGTACTTACTGCCGGTAACAATGACTTCATCTAGGATATCTTTAAAAGGTTCTTTAGGCTGTTGCGCTTCGATCGCATCAAGCTTGCCTTCTGTAAGATCCGGCTGACCTTCCACTTGTCCATAAATATCCGTTGGGATGTCGGTCATTCCTTGAATCAAATTGGCTGATGCAAGCGAGCCGGGGACAAGCCGCAGCAAAGATGGATCAATCGCCCTGTTCCCAGTAACGACAACCTCTTCAAGCGGAGGCTGCGTAGGAGTCGTTGCCGCAGTAGCAGGAGCGCCAGTTCCGCTAGACAATGCACCGGCACCAGTGGCTCCTGCGCTTACCAATGCAGCGGCTTGAGGAATTGTTAAGCCAAACTTGGACGCAGTAATAACAACTTCAGCCAATGGAGCGACAGCAGCCCCACCAGCGGCACCAGCACTAGCGGCTGCAAGCTTAGCGGCAGTCGTCCCTGGAACAAGGCCAGTCGGCGTAACGCCAGTTAATGCGCCTGCGCCAGAAGCTCCAGCACCACTAACGCCGCCAAGCCCAGATAATGCGCTACCACCAGCAAAAGCAAGTCCAGCGTAAACAGCGGCTTTAATTAGCTTGTCAAAAGCGTTCGGCTCTTTAACAAGTTGTTGCGGTTCAAAGGCTCGCTGAACATCTGGATAACCAATGATGTCGCCAAGTGGTCCAGCAGCTATTCCTTCTCTTGGAATGCTGGCAACTTGAAGAGACTGATCAAGAGCTTTATCCGGCGTGAACTTAATCGCTCTCTCATCCTGCTCGCCCATCAGATCTTTAGGCATAGCAGCAAAGAACGACTTCATTTCGTCGTTGCTAAACGGGCCACGCAGAGCCTTAAGCTCTGTAGGATCAATCAACAGATTCTGAACGCCCTGATCCTTGGCGTATTTGAATGCCTGATCAAACTGACCAGCCTTTAAAAGCTCGGATAAAACTTCACGCTGCGGCTTGGTTTGCGCAGTGGCTTCCGCCTTCGCAGCCAACTGTTCGGGCGACTGTCCTCGCATACGCAAGAACGCAGCCTCAAGACCCGGAGGAATGTAAGTTGGGACAGTATCGCCCGAGCTTGTGAGAGAGGTTAGCGGAGGAGGAGCGGGCTGAGAATCCTCACGGCGCGACGGCAGTGTAGCCGGTTCGTTGTACTCTTCTGACGGCCCGTAGTACGGCTCTTCAGGAAGCCCGCGATCAGCAGGCACCGGTTCCTCAGCCAAACTCAACGGCGAAGGGCCCACCGGATCTTCTTCAGGCAGGCCGCGATCTGCAAGCTCTGGAAATCCCAAGCCTGCATAATTCACAGATGTCCCGTACAAAGTTTCATCAATGTCGGGAACCGTGCCATACGTGTAGTAGTTAGCCATAGATCACCTAGTTCAAAACCTGATAGAACCGAAGCGCCCACTCGCGCCAGTCGTCAAACTGATACGGCGACGGAGGGTTCAACTGGGAAATGCCGTTGATGCTGATCAAACCCGCAGCCCAGTTTTGCCATTCGCTTTCCTGATACAACTGCGGGATGACAGCATACTCGTCCAAGTCCAAGCAGAGCGTATCCGCCCAAGCCTGCAAGTCTATGCCACGCGGGTCTACGATTCGGTGAGTCTTCATGGGTTCTCTCCCAAGACGGTGCCCGTAGCCGCTTCGATGTGCGCAATGATCTGGCCCATCTGGTAGTTACCGCCAAGCGTGTTGCTCTCGAAGCGAAAACGTAGCTCGCGGCGAATCTCTCGGAAGTACACTAACTGCTGCTGCTTCTCTGTCGGCGTTGAATAGATCGTCTGTGGATCGCTTGTGACTTCACCCGCTTTAGCGTTAGCGCGACCAGTAATTCTTACCGTCATATCACCAGATTGAATAAAATCTGGTTCCAAAAACTCAACACGCATGGCCATATTCTGCGGCTGTTCAGATGCAATCAACGACATATCCGCCGTCTCAAAGTAAGAAGTAATTGGGCGGATCTGCGAGCCATTGATCTCGTCGGTGCCGTACTCGTGCTGCCAGACCACGTAGCCCTTGGGGTCATTGATGATGCGCGGATCTTCATCTTCAGTCACACGAAGATCACCGGCTTCGGTAATGCGGTACTGCGTTGTCTCAGTATCAATCACACCAATCATCAGCGGAGAACTGAAGACCTGCGCATACATGCCAGCCGAGCGACCCGTAGCCGGAAGTTCCGTGTCGTACCATGTATCCTCACGCACGTTGTAGATCACGGCGTGGGTGCATTCAGTTGCGCTGCCACGGGGGTAGCACCACCAGATCTCGCCCCAGCGCGGAACCTTGACGGCAAATACTTTCTGGCGCTGATTAAAGTTCAGGTTGTCGTAGAACCAGTTTAGGTTCAGGTTGTTCGGCACTTCGCGTACAACACCGTTGAACATCAAGAAGCGGTCAACGCCGCACCAGTAGTAGATGCCGTCGTACTCAATGACGCTCTGGCTCGACAGGATGCTTGACTGCGAGGTGATGGTGTCAAACTGGAATACAGCAGCACCGCCGACATATGTAGCGCGAACTACCGAGTCGAGCGACCAGAAGAGTCCAGACGGCGCGTTACCGGCACCGGATCGAAGCGGCAGGCCTTTGACGATCTTTTGGCTTGTGACGCGAGCAGAGCCAGAGTCACCGTTAGTCCAGTCGTCTGTGTAACCAGCGCGGCTCCACTGAATGAAACCATCAGAGCCATAAGCAAACACATACGGAGCCAAGGCAACGATGCCGCCAGAAACCGTGATGCCTGCAACAGGAGTGAGCGGCGCTGTGCCGTTATCAAATCCAGCATAAAGCTGCCCAGCGGCATCTGATGAGATGTCTTCTAGGTTTGGAGCGTAGTGCGCCAAGATTTCGTTCTGCGCGTTGGCCGTATTGAACGCAACGTCGAATTGCCAGAGCGCATTGTTGTTCGAGACATAGCTCGGATCAGTTCGGTTCGTGACGATGCTGCTGTTGCCGTTCTGCTCTAAGCGAAAACGGAACACACCATCCGATGTGCCAATGTGGACGTATGTATACGCATTGTGGTTATGCACATGCATGCCACGCGCAATACCATCCAGTTGATCTTGCAGCGCACGATAGCCGCCCATCTTTCTGGGTAGCCCACGCTGAAATCGGCACCACTGGCCGTCAACGTAATGATTGCCCTCAAACTTGGTACCGTCTCTCTTGATACCGGGTTCAGAGCGAACAATAACCGGTTGCAACGGCATTAGTACGTACCGCCCTCAATCGGGTCAAGCCCGAGAGCAATCTGCGCAGCCGTTGTGTTAGCGGCAGTAAATACAGCGTTTCCGACTGTTGTTGCACCCAGGTTCGTTCGAGCGCCTGCGGCCGAGGTTGCTCCGGTACCGCCTTGCGCCACGGAAATAGGAACGGATATTGACGCTGTGTCTGCATCAACTACGTCTGTTCCATCACAATACAAAATGGATCGTCCACCTTGGACAACAGTTTCACCGGGAGATCCCTGAGTCGCAGTTCTTATACCTAAAGCATAGGCTCCGCTAGTTTGGTTGCTAACCCAGTACTGCTGAACCGTGTTGGGAACCACAATGTCTCGGTTGCCTGTCAGCGTACCGGTAAAGATGTAGGCCGTCTTGTTCAGTTCAGCAATCGACAGTGTGTAATTGCCGCTACCGGAAACATCAATTGACAATACCGTAAAGGCATAGACCGAGGACTGTCCGAAGCCAATGGTGAAAAACTGAACACCGTTTGTGACCACAATGCAACTGTCGCCCGGAGCCAAAATGAGCGTAGCCGCACCGTTAATCAATTCAGAACTATTGGGATCAATGGTTAGATCGCCAGATCCGCTGTTGCGAACGTTGACAAACCAGTCCGATCCCACAGTTGGGGCTGAATCTAAAGAAAGCGTCCCTGCCCCACCGTTCCATACGAGCACCTTTGCTCGGTCGCTACTACCGGTGGTGTAGTTGCTATTAAACGTGCTAACTGGCATCGACTGGTTGAGAGTCGTTGCAATCGCCTTGATGCCAAGCCCAGCCAGCGCAGCCGCATTAGTAGCCGAAGCCGAAGCCCCATACTGGAACGAACGCCAAGTGCCCGCTACTGTGCTGTTGTCGGTCAGGTAAATCTGAAACGTCGTGCCCGACTGCGGCGCACAAATCAATGTGCCAGTGCTGGTCTTAACGGAGAAGGTATTAGCCCCTACGTTATTGAACAGTACCGTCTGGCCAGTACCAGCCTCGGTCGCATCCGGCATCGTGATGACAAGGCTGCTTGCCGTCGCATTGATGTCCATGATGGACGCCACGACGTTCGTAGTCGGAGCCGCTTCAAGCGGCCAGTCCAGCACCTGATCAATCGTTAGCGAGACATAGCGATACGAGACATCACTTGGATAGATCGTCGTGCCGCCGAAAGTATTGGTGTATGTAGTCACGTATTAAGCCTCCCGGCGATTCGTCGAGCGGTCCACGATCTTCTGTAGATCTTCGCCATTAAGCGCCGCAAGCGACCGGTCATAGTAGGACTGCCACAACTGCACGCGCTGATCGTCCTTAATGAAGGGCGTAGCCTCCACCAGCGATCCGTACAGCAGCAGGTTCGGAGCAAACTCCGTCAGCCAGTTGGTCTGGTTTGTGTCGTCCAGCAACGGCGGCAGTTCGTAATAGAGCACTTCCAGCGGATAGTTGGCATCCGGAGTCGGTGCAAAGATCCAGTGCTTGTAGTCGTAGTCCGCGTAGAACTGCGGGCCACCCCTAGTCGTCTCGTTCGGCCAGTAGGAGCGGATGTACTCGTAGGCTCTGGGGAAGACCGGGGTGTGGGTATTGTTCCCAGTACCGGTGCCGTAGTTGATGCTGATGGTGTCACGCCAGCGATCCGGCTTCGGGTAGACCGCTACCCCGGCTTGCATGACGCTATTGACCACCGTTTGGAAGCCTTGGATCTTTAGCTCACGGGCGATCCGCCGCTCGGCCAACGTAATCAGCCGGGGAATCTGCTCGTAAACAATAGGGTCGGTCGCACCACCGCGTTCGAGGTAGTTGCGGATGTCCGACTGCAAACTGGTAAATGTCATCGACGCAGGCATAAACCTCTCCTAAGTCCCGCGTCTTACCAGTCGGGCAAGACTATTTGGGCGCAATTATACCTAATTTACGACAAGTATACCCTCTGTTCGTCCAGACGGCGCTTGACGAGGCCGGGGAGCACCTTACCCGCAGCCTTGGTCCACTTCATAAATTCTGCCGCAGCCCCTTCAAAGTCGCCTCGGTTAGTCTTCATCCGCAGCGAACTACGTTGCAGATTGCCAAGGCCCACGTTGAAGGAAAAACTGACCAGAGCATCGAAGACTCCCTGACGGCCAGCAGCAGCAGGGCAAAGTCGAAGAACACCACGCTCGAACCGGCCAAGGTCTTTAACCAAAATAGCGTCCACCTCTCCCATGCTAAGGATGCGATCCCAGCCCTCGGGTATCGGTAGATTCTTCCGCTCCTCATACTTCACCGCAGCGTGAGTAGGGTCAATGACATGGCCGACGCCGACAGT
>Ga0315903_10008053_pt1 | contig 13043 bp, 12 predicted proteins | sample LakEriMetagenome_7_FD_203524 | JGI IMG/M metagenome (GOLD analysis project Ga0315903, IMG submission 203524) | Freshwater fungal communities from buoy surface, Lake Erie, Ohio, United States - Buoy 2 MA119 | ecosystem: Environmental > Aquatic > Freshwater > Lake | place: USA: Lake Erie, Ohio...
AAGGAGATTATACCAATCAATACCTGAGTCATGACGGTTATGTTTTCATGCTGGTAGCCTACGACCTGTTCAAGTCGGATGTGGATGTGCAGCCTAAAATCAATGCTTTTGTTGAAGCAAGCCAGAAAAGCAAAATACCTTTCTTTGGTATCACTTCAACATCTCCTGCCGACACCGACAAGTTTCGCCATGAGCATCAGAATATGTTTGATTATTATTTCTGTGATGCCACTACTTTAAAAACCATCATACGTTCGAACCCCGGACTGGTATTGATGAAAAAGGGCACTGTGATCGATATGTGGCATTTCAACGATTTTCCTGCATTCGAAGATTTCAGGAAAACATATCCTGAGTAAATTAAGAGCCAGACATGTTCAGGTTCCTGATCCGGAAATTACTTTATGGTATGTTGGTAATGGCCGGAGTCGTTACTATTGTGTTTTTCCTTTTCAATATTCTGCCGGGCGATCCTGCACGGATGATGCTTGGTCAGCGTGCTGATGTGACTTCACTTGAAAATATCAATCGTGAGCTGGGTCGCGATAAAAGTCTGCCGGTTCAGTTTCTGATGTATTTGAATGATCTTTCTCCGCTTTCGTTACACCACAGGAAGGATAGTCTGTCCTCTTTTTATGCTAATGAGGAGAAATACGGTCATATGATCAGCTTGTTGCCTTTGGGCGATCATTCACTTTATGCCAAAACTCCTTATTTGCGCCGGTCATATCAAACCAGTCAGAAGGTTTCCGAAGTGATTTCTGATGCTTTACCCGGAACAGTCATACTGGCAATAGCTTCCATGGTGTTTGCTACCCTTGCAGGAATCAGTCTGGGAGTTGTATCTGCGTTGCACAAAAACACATTTACCGATCAGTTGATTGGAATGGCTGCAGTATTTGGGATGGCCTTGCCTTCTTTCTTCGCGGCAATCATCGTGGCCTGGATTTTCGGGTTTGTACTTTCTGACTTTACCGGTCTGAACATGACTGGGAGTTTGTACAGAATTGATCCGTTCGACGGTATTGTGATGGAGTGGAAAAATCTGATCTTACCTGCTGTTACCCTTGGTATCCGACCACTTTCTGTGATCGTTCAACTCACGAGAAGTTCCATGCTGGATGTGCTTTCGCAGGATTATGTAAGGACGGCAAAGGCTAAAGGCCTGAGTAAGGCCGTCATCGTTGGACGACATGCCCTCAGGAATGCTCTGAATCCTGTACTGACGGCTGTTTCAGGATGGTTCGGTTCATTACTGGCCGGAGCGGTATTTATTGAATATGTTTTTGGATGGAAGGGGATTGGCAAGGTGACGGTTGACAGTCTGGAACGATACGATTTTCCCGTGGTGATGGGATGCGTTCTGGTTGTATCTTTGTTTTTCGTGATCATCAATATATTTGTGGATATACTTTATGGTTTTCTTGATCCAAGGGTACGAATCAAGTAATCTGATCTCAGCCGGTAATGTCGCTCCGGAAGTTATTTTAATCTGTGATTGAATGAAAAGAAAAAAAATTGTTGCCGGAAACTGGAAGATGAACTGCAATCGTGAGGAAGCACTAAGCCTCGCTACCGAAATAGCTGGTATGGTTAGAGATGAAAAGCACAATGAGACAACCGTGATGATTGCGCCTCCCTTTGTTCATCTCGCTTCTGTTGCTCATCTGGTTAAACCGGATGGCATACTCGTGGCTGCCCAGAATTGCGCTTATGAACCATCCGGTGCATTTACAGGTGAAGTTTCTGCAGGTATGCTAAGTTCAGCAGGAGCATCAGCCGTCATTATCGGACATTCTGAAAGGCGACAGTATTTTCACGAGAATGATGAATTGCTTCTTAAAAAAGTTCAATTGGCCATCAGCAATCAGCTGCAGCCATTATTCTGTATTGGAGAACTACTCCCTGACAGAGAAGCAGGACGACACTTCGATACTGTGATGAGTCAACTCCTGAATTGCGTTTTTAAACTTGACCGTGAATCCTTCACTAAACTGGTGATTGCATATGAACCGGTGTGGGCTATAGGAACCGGTAAAACAGCAACATCGCAGCAGGCGCAGGAGATGCATGCTTATATAAGGAAATTAATAGCCGAGTATTATGATAGTGAGTTAGCTGATGGTATATCAATTTTGTACGGAGGCAGTTGTAATGAGAATAATGCAAAAGAATTGTTTTCCATGCCTGATGTCGACGGAGGACTGATTGGCGGGGCATCCCTGAAGTCACGGAGTTTTATGAATATCATCAACAGTTTCTGATGAAATCAGGTACATTGGCTTTAATCTGTGTGCTGATACTTTTCAGTTTTTCTCGTCTGCAGGCACAACATTTTACAGAGCTGAATGCCGGTGGCGGGATTGTGGTAAAGAACCATCCTGATTTTCCTGATGACAATAGTCCTGCTTTCCTTGTTTCTGCAAGATACTTCAGGCACCTTGACGGTTTTAAGCCCTGGCATCGGTACTATTCCAAACCACTTTTAGGTCTGGATATTTCAACAGGATCCATGGGGAATCATGCCGTTCTCGGTTATTATGCCGGAGCCATGGGATCGCTTTCATTTGAGCGAAATCTGAATGAAAAATGGGTGCGAATGATCAGATTATCGCTTGGTGCTTCCTGGTTCAGCAATCCTTACGATGAACAATCCAATCCGGAGAATGTGGTGATCGGCAGCAGAGTCGCTTTTCTGGCTTCTGCCGAACTGGGAATCGGTTATCAGTTGAATTCAGACTTGATGTTCAAAGGCGGTTTGACCATCCTACATGCATCCAATTCACATTTCAAATTGCCCAATGTTGGCATGAATCTTCCTGCTGCCACTTTGGGAGTACGTTATAAACTCAATAAGTCAAATCCTCAGCTATCTGACACTTCAGTTATCAATGTATCAGGCAGGTTTCGTTTGAATCTCCGTATGGCTATCGGAATGAATGAATCGGGCTCATCTACCACTCCTGTCAACGGACCGAAGTACCCGATTTACCTGGCCTCAGTTTCGGTTTCAAGAATGTTCTCTCCGGTCAGCAAGGTTTCAGCCGGTTTGGAGGCCTGGTACAACAAGGGCGTTTATGATTTTATTGTCAGCCAGGAGTTTTATAATGATGACAGACACAAAAACGCCATGGCTGCCTGCCTGACATTTGGCCATGAGTTTCTGATGGGAAAATTTGGTATTCTGACTACCGGAGGGATTTATCTTTTCAATCCGTTTTACAAAGACCGGCTTGAACGGGACGGGAAAAGGGGTGTTAAGGATAAACTCAAATCATACATACCGGCCAGGCTGGGAGTTCAGTATCATCTGAAGAACACACATTATAATGATCAGAACAATCTTTTTTTTGGTGTGTACATCAAGTCTAATTTTGGCCAGGCCGATTTTCTTGAAACCGGAATAGGGGTGGTACTGTAGTTCAAAAGACCTCAGTTAATCCGGACCAGATAAATTCCATTCTGACCTGCGCAGGCGAGAGTTTTTTCATCCAGCCATTTTACTTTGAAAATATCAGATCCGTTAAAGCTTTGCCGATCATTCCAGGAGCTTCCGTTGTCGTTACTCCAGGTAATAAATCCTGAAGGACCTGCTGCAGCAATTTTTCCTCCGGGCGATAGTGCAATTGAATTCAGCTGTCCCGATTTGATCGTCCAGTTTGATCCGTCCCGAATCAATAGCCAGTTGTTTTTCGGATTGCTCGATTGATATATTTTCCCGTTCAGATCACAGATAAAGAAATTCCCGAACTGGTCGCTTGCCGACCCTGTAAAGTAATGATCCTTTAAGGAAGCAGGATAAAAGTTGTTTCCGCCGTCATTAGTGTACAGAACAGAGCCGTGCCCGCAGATAATTCCGTTGAGTGAATCGCTGAAAGTGACCGACCTGTATTCATGTTCAAATTCAGTCCATGTCCAGTCATTTCCGGTGTTGACGGTTGTATATAATACCCCGTTCCCGAGATTTTTGCCACCACATACAAAACCTTTTTCTGTTGTGGTGAACCAGATACTCCGTAGATTCCGGTTAACGGTAAGCGGCCATGAGTTGTCATAAAAGGGATCCCAGCTGGTGCCCCCGTTCATAGTCCGGCTGATGATGATATCGCCGTCTGCACAAAAACCGGTATCGCTATTGATGAAATGCAGTGCATTTACCTGATCATTGAAAGTGCCGATTGCTGATGTCCAGGTTTGTCCAAGGTCGTCGGAATACAGAATGAATCCTTTTTGTGCCTCTCCTCCGCAAACAATCATTCTGTTTTTTGATGTAAATGATATATCTCTGTAGGTGTTGTTCTCCGGCAGGTTCATGCGGGCAAAAGGGATGGATTCCGGTTCTTTGGTGCAGGATAAAAAAAAGAGCGGTAAGAGAAATAATAATAATCGCATCACTCAAAAAGAAAAAAGAAAAAGGAAGAACAGTAAAACCCAAAGGACATCGATGAAGTGCCAGTATACTGATGCCAGTTGTAATTTGGTCAGATGATTTCCGTTGGAAAAATAGAGAAGCGATTTGACTGCATCTCCGGTACTGAAAAAAATATCAAAGGCGAGTACTGAAAGAAATATGATGCCGCCGGCAACATGCAATAAATGAATTCCGGTAATGACATACAGGTAGGCCACACCGACATTGGAATTGATAAAAAATCCTGCTTCATACATTTGAAATAACCCATAAGCCTGCGTCAGACAAAATAATGTTCCCAGGGCAAGGGTGGCTGACAGGGATATTCTCAGATTGAAAACTGAATCATTACGAAAGGCTTTTGAAATGCCGGACATGAAATAACTGCTGACCAGCATCAAAACAGTACTGACAGTAAAAATCTTCGGGAAAACAAAGCTTTCAGGTATGCCGGACCGATTGATTGTGACAAAATAAAGGAAAGAGAATGAAAGGAACATGACTGTACTTCCCACTAACCCAAGAAACATGACGGTCTTGAAAGGATGCATCCGTTCAATAGCGGAAAATCCGGATTCTTTCTCTTCCCGTTTGTGGGTTTTATTATTTGCATCCATGCCGGCAGCCTGAACAATTCTATTATCAAAAATACAAAATCTTCTAACAAAATTGGGGGGCTGAAGGTTCAGATCATTATGATCTGTTCACCCCACCGGGCAACAAAGCCTTTAAAAACGAGTACCGGTTTTCATTCGGGTTTTCCGGAAACACTCCCATGCTTGAATTTCGTATGTCTTCCACAGTATAAAAGGCTCCTGGCGTGTGCTGGCTGATCATTTCATCCACGATTTGTACATCTTTTCGTTTCAAAGTGGTAAAAATGACCTTAACCGGTCCTTTGGAACCGTGACCGTCGATTACCGTCGTGCCCATATTGGCATTTCTAAGGGCAGAAATCAATCCGGAGGTATCCTGATTGGTAATAATTCTGATTACCTGCTTGCCCAAAGCCAGTCTTTCTTCAATAGCAAGACCAACATAGATCCCCATAGAATATCCACCTGCAAAGGCTATATAACTGACGATATTATTCAGATTTTTAACGGTTTGTGTGATAGCCACCAGCCAGATCAAAACTTCGAAAAAGCCCAGAAAAGGCACGATTTTCCGGATGTTTCTGGCAATAAAAACATTCCGCAAAGTGGCCAGGGTCACGTCACAGGTTCGTGCTAAAAAAATAAATAACGGTAAAATCAGCCAGTTAAAGAGATCAGACTGAAGAAAGGAAGCACTTAACATAATTTATTGTGTACTGAGTTTTTCAATTAATAGAGGCAATGCTATTCCGGCTTTTTCAGCGATCACGGTCAGATTGCTGATGCCGTTCAGAGGTTTGGCCACAGGATCGATAAAATATTTTTCAGCCTTTTCAGGGGCGTAATGAATCAAATTTGCAGCCGGGTATACCTCAAGTGAGGTACCAATCACCATGAATATATCCGCTTTAGCAACCTGCAGTATGGCTATGTCCATCATGGGTACCTGCTCACCGAACCAGACAATATGGGGGCGAAGCGGAAAACCTCTTTCACAAACGGCCCCTTCGGCTATTTCCCATCCCTCGATCGGATATACCAGTTCAGGATATGCCGTGCTGCGTGCTTTGGTGATTTCGCCATGCAGATGGATGACCTGTTCAGAGCCTGCTCTTTCGTGCAAATCATCGATATTCTGAGTAATCACAATGACCCTGTGATACTTTTGAAGCTTTGCCAGAGCGATGTGTGCCTGATTGGGTTCTGCATACAGAATCTGCTTTCTGCGTTCATTGTAGAATCTTTGAACCAGAGCCGGATTGCGTTGCCATGCTTCTGGTGTGGCCACTTCCATGATATCATATTCTTCCCACAATCCGCCGGATTCACGGAAAGTCCGGATGCCGCTTTCAGCACTGATCCCTGAACCTGTAAATACTACAATTGTCTTCAAGCTAAATACAGTGCCCCGAATGGGGGGCGATGTCAATCTACAAAGATGGGCTAATTGAAAAGGTAAGCGGTCAAAGGTAAACACACTCTTATCAACACCATGATGTCAATTGCAGGTTTCAGTAAAAAGCCTGAACATCTCATTTCAAATGCCGGAAAAAACGGAAGGTTAAAAAGAATTATTGCCAGGTGGCTTCCCAGCCTTTGTCAGCCCTGAAGCCTTTGATGAACTCTGAAGCCGGCAATCGCTTTTTCCCTTCCTGCTGCAAATCCAGGATTTCGATCAAACCGTCTCCACAGCCGATAAAAAGTCTTTTATCCATCAGAAGCAGTTGTCCGGGTGATGTTTCCTTTTGAATCAAAGGTATCGTAGAACGGTAAATTTTCAATTTGATTTGCTGGCCATCTGATGAACGAAGGTGAGTGAATGCTCCCGGAAAGGGGCTTAATCCCCTGATCATGTTATGAACTTCAGCCCGTGTTTTTGACCAATTGATCTTGCAGTCATCCTGGAAGATTTTTGGCGCATGGTGAAGTGTTTTGCCGAACTCCAGATCATCCTGAGGAGTGGGGTGGACTTCATTTTTTTCGATGGCTCTTACTGTTTTTAAAACCAGATCTGCACCAATGATCATCAGGCGATCGTGGAGTTCACCGGCAGTTTCTTCATCCCCAATAATGGTTTCAACTTTAAACAGGATATTCCCTGTATCAATTTCATGTTTCAGAAAAAAGGTGGTGACCCCGGTAACATGTTCTCCGTTCATAATGGCTCTGTTGATCGGTGCTGCTCCGCGGTACTGGGGCAGGAGGGAGGAATGAAGATTGAATGTCCCCAATGGAGGCATTTTCCAAACTGATTCCGGCAACATTCTGAAGGCTACCACAATAAACAAATCAGCGCCTATTTCCTGCAGCTGACGAAGGAATACAGGGTCGCTGAGCTTTTCAGGCTGAAGAATCGAAAGGGACAGTTTCTCTGCTGCAATTCTGACCGGTGGCTGCCTGATTTCAAGTCCCCTCCCGGCGGGCTTCCCGGGTGCAGTAACCACAGCAGCAACTTCGTAGCCGTTCCGCACAAGGATTTCGAGTGAAGGAACTGCAAACTCGGGTGTTCCAAAAAATACGATTCTCATAATTATTCTTTTTCTGCTGCTAATGAGATTGAAGTCAGCTCCACCATGGTTCCGGTCATGCATATGCCGGCACCATCAAAGTTTTTCCAGGTAATCCTGACTTTTAACTGATCTTTTTTATACTTGTTATCCAGATTGACAGGCTGCAATTTTGTGCCGTCCTGTAGTTCAATCAAATATTCGCAGCCATCCAGCTCCCTGTAATCAACAACCGTAGCCTGGATACCCGGCATGGTTGTATCGTTCGTGCCCCTTCCGCTTTTCTGACCGGAGCAGGCGACAGCCTGAATCAGGATCAATAAAATGATAATATTACTGATCAGATTTTTACGGGAGCCCATTTGGTGTATTTTAGGTAAAGATATGACAGTAACCCCATCAGGAACCAGTAAATGATTTCAGAGAACCACACTGCTTCAATTGAAGTGTTGAATTCGAAGACGCAAATATAGATGTAGATGATGTAGATGGAGATATTTACGATTTCAATAATCATTGCCGGTTTGGTGTTGCCTGAACCGGAAACTGTACTAAGCAATATAATACTGACCGCGAAAATGAACATCGCACTCAGCACGATGAAATAACTGGTTTTGGAATCATCAATAAGGATTTCATCAGAGCTGATAATCCTAAGCATCCATTCAGGTGAAGCAAAACTGATGATAAATAATACTGAGGTAGTTAACAGAGAAAGAGTGATGATTTTTTTTACCAGTAATTTCACCTCTTCCGACTTATTCTGACCAATGATGTTACTGACCATGCTGCTGGTTGCAGAAGCATATCCCCACATCGGTGTCATCAATACCATATAGGCGGACCGGATGATATTGGATATGGCCAGTTCTCGTTCGCCAAGATGTTCGATTACAACAAAAAAGACAAACCAGGCTCCCATGGAAAGAGTGTTTTGTAAAATGATAGGTGAGGCCAGGTCTAAAATAGAGGCCAGTCTTTCCCGTGTCATGGAAACAAATCTGAACAGATTGTATTGCTCGAATTCATGCCTGAATTTTGAATAAATCACTAAAAACCCCAATGAGGCAAATTCAGAAATCACCGATGCCACGGCAGCTCCTTTCAGACCCATTTCAGGAAATCCGAAGTGACCGAAAATCAGTGCATAGTCGAGAAATGCGTTCAGCAACAGCATGAGAAAAGCCGAATAAGTTATGACCCTGGTATCACTGATTCCGATGTAAAATGACCGGAAGGCTATTGTAGTGATGGCCGCCAGTAGTCCGAAACTTCTCGGAATCATGTAAGTTTCGGCCGCTTTTTGTATATTTTCTGAGGTGAGTATCAGACTGAAAAACCATCCTGAAAAGAAATAGGTAATGAAGAAACAGATTGCTGCAAGTCCCAGAAGTAACAGAAAAGTGTGATCGAATAATCGTCCGATTTCAGGATGATTGCCTTCACCGGCTCTTCTTGCCATCATGATCTGAGCACCAATACCGATTGAAATGGCAATCATAATCATCACTCCGTAAAGTACGGTGGTAATTGCCATGGAGCCGAGTGCTACTTCTCCGACTCTTGCTATAAAAGCGGTATCGGTCAGGTTCAGAACCGTAGTGGCCAGACTCCCCAAAATGATGGGGTAGGAGATGTTCCAGATATCCTTATAGGTAGAAGTAACCTTCATAAACTTTGCCAAAGGTCGTGAATATTGCCAAGTAAGAAACGGCAGCAATTTTTAAATTATCCGCGATTTGGTAAAACTAACTTTGTCCCAAGCCCTGCTGTAAAGTCACGATAGGGTCGTTTTACAATATCAATATGACATCACGAGAATCCAAAGAAGTTTTTTCATCAGTTCACGCTTATTTGCGAGCCATCACCATTGCAGGCGGAATCGCTGCCGCTTCTATGCCAATGGCTCTGCATTCTATGCTGGAATTATCTGTGAAAGATCCCACTGCCACCATTGTCCATACATCAAGTGTAATAGGACAGCATACATTGCCGGTTATAGAGGTTGTTGGCGTGGCTATAGTTGAACCAACTGATGTCAGTACTTCAGAAAAACATGATTTCAGTGAGTCTTTAATCCCGGAACAAAATCCGGATGTAACTGATTCGGATCAAAAATCTGCCAATCCTCTTCCCGAACAAGCTTTTGTACATGAGGCTGTAAATGAAGAAAAGATAATACCGGAAATACTTGTGGTACCTCACGCCTCCGTGGATGTTTTTCCGGTTGGTTATGGATCGTTCAAAATTGTTATTCAGTCGGATAGTGATGGTCAGTATCAGGCATCTTTGCTCGATCACCTGAACAGAGAAGTAGCTGCAGAAAACTATGATGTTACGATGGGGGAAAACACCTTTATCATGGAGTCGGGCTCCATTCCCAGGGGCGAATACTTGCTCAGAGTAACTAACGGAAACGTTGTTAGTGAAAAAAAGGTAAGAATGAAGTAACCGGTTATGGTCGGTATATCATCTTAAAATGATCGATGTTGGCTTCCACGAAAAGGGGGCCAACCGGTTTGAATCCATACTTTTCGTAAAAGCCCATGGCAGATACCTGAGCATTGAGGTAAATTTCATGACCCAATGGAAAGGTGTCTTGCAAGACCTTTTGCAGGATAGCGGATGCCACTCCTTTTTTCCTTTGCTCGGCTAAAACAGCGAACCGCTCCAGTTTGATGCCGTCAGACTTAATTCGCCATCTGGCAGTACCTGCAGGCTCACCATCAACCATTCCCAGGTAGTGAATACTGGTGGCCTCATAGTCGTCAAATTCCTCCTCTCTGGAAACCTGCTGTTCATCAACAAAAACCAACTTTCTGATTAAAAAAATCTGTTCGCAAAGCCCTGAATCAGAGTAAAGAGCAGATTTTACAGTTAAATTATTCATTACTTTTAGAAAGGTTTATTTGTGCTATTCTAACAATTGAATTGAATAGTGTTTTCTAAGTTACTCTATTTCAGTATCTTAATATCTTTTTGCAAATGTATTAATTTCTTAGTCCCCAGAATTTTCCTTCTGAAAATCTTTCTACATTGCGTTAAATTTGAGTTAACAAATCATGACCATTAATCAACACATGAAAACACGTTACATTCTCATCCTGAGTCTTCTCCTTGGAGCTTTCACAGGTGCTTCCGCCCAGCAGGTGGTAATCAATGAATACTCCGCTTCTAACCTGAATCAGTTCGCTGACAACTATCAGGACTATGAAGACTGGTTCGAACTTTACAACACCACTTCATCCGCCATCAATCTTGGTGGATATTTTCTTAGTGACGACTCTACCAACCTGACCAAATGGCCTGTTCCTTCAAGTGTGAACATTGGTGGAAACGGTTTTGCCAGATTCTGGTGTTCCGGAAGAAATCAGGTCTCAGGAACAAATTATCACACTAATTTTAAACTTACTCAAACCAAAAATAATCCGGAGTTTATTTTACTCACGGATCCGCTTGGCAATGTAGTTGATTATGTAGTGCTATCCAAGCGTACACAATTAGGTCACTCCCGAGGCAGAACCTTGAATGGCGCCAGTGCCTGGAGTATTTTTACCAGTCCTACTCCTAATGCATCCAATAATACCGCAGTTCCAAAAGCATCCTATGCCAATAAACCGGATGCCAGCATTTCTGGAGGCTTTTATCCTGGTACGGTAACGGTTACACTCACTACCACTGAGCCTAATTCAGATATATATTATACTCTAAACGGTAACCTACCAACAGGGACCTCTACAATTTACACCGGTCCGATTACAATCTCTTCAACCACCATTCTAAAAGCCATTACCATTAGTTCAGATCCGGAAGTACTCACCAGCTTCGTGGAATTTCACACCTATTTCATCAATGTAAGTCACACCATGCCGGTGGTTTCTATTTCAGGAACTTCTCTTACCACGCTGGCTAATGGCACCGGATCACTTGAACCAATCGGTACCTGGGAGTTATATGAAAATCAGGTTCGTGTTGCTAAAACTTATGGAGGATTCAATCGCCATGGTCAGGATTCATGGGTATTGAGTCAACGAAGTTTGGATTTTGTTTCCAGAGATGAAATGGGGTACAATCACTCTATCGAACATCAGGTTTTTGCTTCGACTCCCAATGAAAACTATCAGCGAATGATTTTGAGGGCGGGAGGTGATGATAACTATCCTGCTGATCACCGTCCTGCCAATCAGGGAAGCGCTCATATCCGCGATGCTTATATTCAGAATCTGGCCATTGAGGGAGGACTAAAACTTGACGGTCGCCGCGGAACGAAATGCATCGTATACCTGAACGGTGTTTATTGGGGTGTTTATGACATGCGTGACAATCCCGACAAACACGATTACACAGATTATTATTACGGGCAGGATAAATTTAATTTGTACTTTATCGAGACATGGGGTAATACCTGGGCTGAATATGGCGGACAAGCTGCACTTAATGCCTGGAACGGTTTCTACAATTATGTGATGTCAAGTAACATGAACGATCCTGCCGTTTGGCAATATGTTACCGATCGTTTCGATGGTGCAAGTCTGGTGGATTATGTGATTGTGAATTCCTTTACGGTTTGCTCCGACTGGCTCAATTACAATACCGGCTGGTGGAGAGGACTTGACAGTACGGGTACCCATTTGAAATGGGGTTATATACTTTGGGATAATGATGCCACCTTTGGCCATTACATCAACTATACCGGTATTCCAAACACCGGTCCGAACGCAGCTCCCTGTAATGTGGAAGGTTTGTCCGGTAACTCAGATCCCAAAGGACATATCTTATTACTGAACAAGCTGCGAACCAACCCTGAATTCAACACCTATTATATCAACAGGCAAATAGATCTTTGGAATACTGTGTTCAGTTGCGATCACATGCTTTCGCAGCTCGACAGCATTATCAACTATTTAAGTCCTGAAATGACACAGCATTCGAACCGTTGGAATGGTACATATACCGAGTGGTACAACAACGCACAGGATCTGCGCGATTTTATCTCACAGCGCTGTAACAACCTTGCCGGCGGATTTGTAGGTTGCTACAATGTTACCGGTCCCCATGAATTGACTCTGAATACTGATCCTGCAGGTGCCGGAACCATTCAACTTAATTCCTTAACCCTGACCGATTTCCCATGGACAGGACAGTATTTCGGTAATATCACCACCAGTATCACCGCTTCAGCCAATGCGAATTATGCCTTTACGAACTGGACTCCCGGTTCGCAGGTCTTCAATCCTGGAAATACCACTGCAGGGGTTGAATTCGATCTCACCGGAACCGACAGTATAACCGCACATTTCATTTCATCAACTTTCCTTCCTGAAGTTCCCGGTGCAGAGCCTTCTGTGATGATTTTCCCATCTCTGGTAAACGCTCAGGCCACCATTGATATCAATCTGCCGGAAGCGGCCAAAGTATCGATGAGTGTCATATCTGTTTTAGGTGAAAAGGTACTCGATTTGAATACCAACGGCGTCTATATGAGTCCAGGTCATTACCAGGTTAATCTGGATATGTCTGCTTCATCAC
>Ga0315903_10008057_pt1 | contig 13039 bp, 14 predicted proteins | sample LakEriMetagenome_7_FD_203524 | JGI IMG/M metagenome (GOLD analysis project Ga0315903, IMG submission 203524) | Freshwater fungal communities from buoy surface, Lake Erie, Ohio, United States - Buoy 2 MA119 | ecosystem: Environmental > Aquatic > Freshwater > Lake | place: USA: Lake Erie, Ohio...
TCTTAAAGAAATGCCTAAAGATGAGAAAGAAAAATGGGGTGAGGAAACAGTAAAACAAATGAAATCAGCGGGTATAAACCCAGAAAAAGACAAATTCATATTCCTCACCGGCAGCGAGTATCTAAAGCCTTTAACCAAATATATCCCAGAAGAAAACATGGAAACACCTATGGAGGGAAAACGATTTGGACAGCGTTTAAAGTGGTTAAACAGTCAGTTAAATGAGATATTTACTAAATTAAAAAATATTATATATGAAGTTCTCAAAAAGTAAAATAAACGAATATATCCAGTTATATTTAAATGATTTAGAAGATTATGGTGATGAGAGTGTGGATTTATTAACAGAAAAACTAACTCTTCATAACTTTAGTCAACTTTTAGTTGAGTCTCACCAAGATGTTCCGTCATTATTACGTGAAGCTATCACCAAATCAGGTGAAGAACAACGAAAAGTATATGAAAATTTCTTAGAATATTTGGAAAATATATAACTTTTTATTTGGCTTTACAAGGTTTTGATGTTATATTCAAATATAAAATAAAAAACATATGGGTATTGATCAAACATTACAAGTAAAGCGTTTTAAGTCACCAGACGGAACAGTACGTTACATGAAAGATGGTAAATTACACAATTGGGAAGGTCCAGCTGTGATTCATCCGGATGGAAAAGAAGAATATTTTATTAATGGGTTTGCACATACTAAGGATGAGTGGAAGAAAGCTAAAAAATCAGGTGATGGATTGCCTTGGTACAAAAGTGGAGCTGCTAAACAGCGATTCTAATTATATATGGAATATTTATAAATAAAAACATAAAACAATGAATGAAGAATTTAAAAAAATGCAGAAAATAGCTGGTTTAATTACAGAATCAGAATATAAAGAAAACATAAATGAAAATATGGCTTCCCTTAGTCAAGAAATATATATGGATTTCTTAAATGAATTATTTAATGTTCTTGGTAATGGTGCTAACTCATATGATAATAGTACTTGGACTGCTAAAGAAGAAGAATTAGCGCGTGCTATTAATGGAGCTATAGAAGCTGCTAATATTGATCTTGTATAATTTTACAAACATATTTTAAATTAGGCTTGCAAATGCAGGCCTTTTTTATTACCTTATAAATAAAACAATATATGAAGATAGGATTTTGTGGTACAGTATCTGTAGGTAAAACAACATTAGTTAATGCTTTAAAAGAATTACCTGAATTTAAAGACTATTATTTTGCTACTGAGCGTAGTAAGTATTTACGTGATTTAGGTATTCCATTAAATACAGATAGTACATTAAAAGGTCAAACAATATTCTTAGCTGAACGTTGTTCTGAGTTGATGAGAGAAAATGTTATTACTGATAGAACAGTGATTGATGTTATAGCTTTTGCACATTGTGCTGAGTCTATTGAAGATAATGATAAAGAAGAGTTTATTAATTATGCTTCTGCTTTTATTCCTGAATATGATTATATATTTTATGTGTCACCTGTAGGAGTGCAAATTGAAAATAATGGAGTTAGAGAAACAAATGCTGATTATCGTGATTTAATTGATTTAACTATTAAACATGCTTGTAAAGAAGCATTACCATATATAACTAATTTTGGTATAATTTCTGGTACTACAGAACAAAGAATAGAACAAGTGAAATTTTATTTAGGGCTTTGATATTTATATCAAAACCCAAATACAAATGAAACGTTCAGATCTAAAAAAACAAATAGAAGAAGTAATCACTGAAATCTTAAGTGAAGTAGATATCGATAAAACTGCTGGAACGGTAGTAATGAAAAAAACTACTCCCCCTTCAGAAATTAAAAAAGTAACAGCTCAAGGTATTGATGTTGAGTTAAAAGAAACTGAAGATGACGAATTTGACGCACCTGAAAAAGAACCTTCAAAAGCAGAATTAAAGAAAATTGACAAAGAATTTAATTCAAGCAAATTTGCTAAAAAATTATCACCAGCTGACAAAGAACGTTTAGACAAAGTTGAAGCAGGTATAAAGAAAAAATTAGCTAATCCAACTAAAGATAATATCGCTATTGTTAAACAATTAATCAGCAAGCCTGAAATTAAAAAATTGTTCAAAGATGGTGGTAAAGACCTTAAAGCCTTGATATCAGATATCATAGGTTAATTTTAACTTAAAAAGGTTTTATGAGTCAAGACATTAAACAAATTATAAGGGAAGAATACTTGAAGTGTGCCCAAGACCCGGCGCACTTCATGAAAAAATACTGCTATATTCAACACCCTACTCGCGGTAGAATTCAATTTAACTTATACCCATTCCAGGAAAAAGTATTACGATTATGGAGAGATAATCCATATGACATAATACTTAAATCTCGTCAGTTAGGTATATCCACTTTAGTAGCTGGTTATTCATTATGGTTAATGCTGTTTCAAAAGGACAAAAACGTTCTTTGTATAGCCACTAAGCAAGAAACAGCTAAGAACATGGTAACGAAAGTTAAATTCATGTTTGAAAATCTTCCTTCATGGTTAAAAATACCAGCGGATGAAAATAATAAACTAACATTACGATTAAGTAATGGTTCTCAAGTTAAAGCAGTTTCAGCAGCAGGCGATGCAGGTCGATCAGAAGCAGTATCACTTCTAATTATAGACGAGGCCGCTTTCATTGATGGTGTAGAGGAAATATGGGCATCAGCTCAACAAACCTTAGCAACTGGTGGTGGAGCAATTGTATTATCTACTCCATATGGTACAGGAAACTGGTTCCATAAAACGTGGGTTAAAGCAGAATCTGGTGTAGTTGAAGAAGGAGTACCTAGTTTCTTACCAATAAAATTACCTTGGTATGTTCACCCTGAGCGAGATGAGAAATGGAGAAAAGCTCAAGACGGATTACTAGGTGATCCAAGATTAGCAGCACAAGAGTGTGACTGTGACTTTAATACTTCAGGTGATACTGTATTTTATAACGAACAAATAGAATATATTTCAGCAACTTCTCTTAAAGATCCCGTGGAGAGAAGGGGAGTTGATCGTAACTTATGGGTGTGGGAATCGCCAGATTATACTCGTAGTTACATGGTTGTTGCTGACGTAGCTAGAGGTGACGGTAAAGACTCATCTGCATGTCACGTAATTGATATTGAATCAAATACACAAGTAGCTGAGTATAAAGGACAGTTATCACCTCGTGAATTTGGTTATTTTTTATGTGGATTAGCTACAGAATATAACAATGCTATGTTAGTAGTTGAAAACGCAAATATGGGTTGGTCAACTATTGAAGCAATACAAGAAAGAGAATATAAAAACTTATATTATTCTACAAAAAGTGACGCGCTAACCGCTGAAAACTATTTAGATAGATCAGATGATCCATCAAAAATGGTACCAGGGTTTACAATGTCTTTAAAAACAAGACCACTTGTAATTAATAAGTTTAGAGAATACATAGGTGATAAAAGTGTTGTCATCAGATCTAAACGATTATTGGAAGAAATGAGAGTTTTTATATGGAAAAATGGTAGAGCTGAAGCTCAATCTGGTTATAATGATGATTTAGTTATGAGTATGGCAACAGCAATGTTTGTTCGTGATACAGCTTTAAAATTTAAGTCACAAAACATGGATTTAGCTCGAGCTGCTTTAAATAATATACAGGCAGTTCGCACTCAGCTTAATGGAGCTTATATGCCTAATATGAATCAAAATCCATATAATATCAATATAAACGGAAGAAATGAGGATTTGAGCTGGCTTTTGTGATATTTATAATAAATTTAAAATAATAGAATGGCTGATACAGGCATATTTTCAAGATTACAGAGATTATTCTCTACAGACGTCATAATTAGAAACGCTGGTGGTAACCAGTTAAAAGTTATGGACGTTAATAGTATCCAATCAACAGGAGAATTTAAAACAAATGCTTTAGTAGACAGATACAGTCGTATTTACTCAAGTAATACCACATCATTATATGGTTCACAATTAAATTTAAACTGGAGATACTTACGTACTCAAGTTTACTCAGATTATGATGCTATGGATACAGATGCTATTGTAGCTTCTGCTTTAGATATTATAGCTGATGAGTGTACTTTAAAAAATGATATGGGAGAAGTACTTCAAATTAGAAGTAGTGATGAAGATACACAAAAAATTCTATATAACTTATTCTATGATGTATTAAATATCGAATTTAACTTATGGAGTTGGATTCGTCAAATGTGTAAGTATGGAGATTTTTTCTTAAAACTAGAAATAGCTGAAAAATTCGGTGTGTATAATGTTATACCTTATACTGCTTACCATATAGCTAGAGAAGAAGGTATTGACCCTAAAAGTCCAGCTGAGGTAAGATATAGATACAGCCCAGATGGTTATAGTTCAGGTGTTACAGGTGGATATGGTGGTGTGAATGCTGCTTCTACTTATACTAAAGAAAAACAAGCAGGCACAATTTATTTTGATAATTATGAGATGGCTCACTTTAGATTAGTAGCTGACACTAATTATCTTCCTTATGGTCGTTCTTATCTAGAACCAGCACGTAAATTATTTAAACAATACATACTAATGGAAGACGCTATGTTAATCCATCGTATTGTTCGTGCCCCAGAAAAACGTATTTTCTATATCAATGTAGGTTCTATTCCACCAAACGAGGTAGAAAACTTCATGCAGAAGACTATCTCAACAATGAAGAGAACTCCATTTATTGATCCACAAACAGGTGAATATAATCTAAAATATAACTTACAAAACTCATTAGAAGATTTTTACATTCCAATGAGAGGTAATGACACAACAACTAAGATTGAGCCTACTAAAGGATTAGAATATACAGCTATTGATGACGTAGTTTATTTAAGAGATAAATTATTTGCTGCATTAAAAGTACCTAAAGCGTTCATGGGATATGAAAAAGACTTAACAGGTAAAGCAACTTTAGCAGCAGAAGATATTCGTTTTGCTCGTACAATTGATAGATTACAACGTATTGTTCTTTCAGAACTATATAAAATAGCTTTAGTTCACTTATATACTCAAGGTTACAGAAATGAAAATTTAACTAACTTTGAATTATCTTTAACTACACCTTCTATAATATACGATCAAGAAAGAGTGGCTTTAATGAAGGAAAAAGTGGATTTAGCTCGCAATATTATGGAAACTAAATTATTGCCAACAGATTGGATTTACGATAATATATTCCACTTAAGCGAGGATCAATTTGATGAATATAGAGCATTAATAGCCGAAGACCAAAAACGTACTTTCAGATTTAAACAAATTGAAAACGAAGGTAACGACCCACTTGAATCAGGTAAATCATATGGTACACCTCATGACTTAGCAGCATTATATGGTGCTGGAAGAAATGGAATAGGTGTTCCAGATGGATATGATAAAGATGCTCCTTTAGGTAGACCTGAAGAAAAATCGTCAAATATTAACACTCAAGGAAATGCTTTTGGTAGAGACAGATTAGGTAAACATGATATGAAAGTAGATGATACTGAAGGTCCAAGCTTAAAACCTAACTATAAAGGTGGTTCACCATTAGCTATGGAAAGTGCTAAAAAGAACTCTAGATTACTTGAATCATTAGACAAAAAACTAGTATTTAAGAAAGACGATTCTTCACTTTTAGATGAATCACAGATACGTGAATAACATTTTCATATATATTTATAGACAAAATAACGATTAGAATGACTATCAAACATTCGAAGTATAAAAATACCGGTATCCTTTTTGAACTGCTTGTGAGACAAATCACAGCTGACACTTTATCAGGAGCAGAATCACCTGCTACGGGTATATTAAAAAAATACTTTAGTAAAACTGAATTAGGTAAAGAGTATAAAATATACGAGAGTTTCTTTAAAAATAGAAATACTAGTGAGGCTAAAGCTGATATGGTGATTACTACTCTTATTGAGAGTTCAAAACATTTAAATCGTACTGCTTTAAAAAGACAAAAGTATAATTTAATTAAAGAAATTAAAGAACATTATAATTTAGAAGAATTCTTTAAAACTAAATTACCTAATTACAAAGCACAAGCCGCTTTATTTACACTATTGGAAGTTTATAATAGTGAAAATCTTTCTAATCCTGACCAGATTATAGAAAATAAAACATCTCTTTTAGAATACTTAACTTCTAAAACTCAAAATAAAGAAGAAGTAAAAGAAAATATTATAGAAGAATTCAAATCTCAAGACAAAGACGTTCGTATCTTAACTTATAGAGTACTATTGGAGAAATTTAATGACCAATATGGAAATCTGAATAATAATCAGAAGAACGTTCTTAAAGAATTTATCAATAGTGTTGATAGTACTCCTAAATTAAAAGAGTTCTATAACACTAAAATAAATGAAATTAAATCTCACTTATCTAATTTAAATAAACAAGTAACTGATAAAGCTATTCAAATAAAGATAAATGAGATCATCAATATATTACCTAGTTTAGGTAAAAATGATAAAGTTAATGATGACCATTTAATCAATCTTCTTCAGTATTACCAATTAGTAGAAGAATTAGAAAAGATAAAATGAGCAAACTTAAAGACATAATACTTAAAAAACTATCAGAAGAAAGCGCCACAGGTACTGGTGCTTCTTTTACTGCAGGTGCGGGTGAAAACTATGCGACTCCAGCGGCTTTTAACCCGAATAAAAACGCTAAAGGTGCTAAGAATATATATTACTATAAATTAGGCTTTAAACCAGTTAACCAGAAGACTTTGAATAAAGCTGCCAAAGGTATTGAAGTAAAACATTTATGGGAAGAAGAAGGTACAGGATTTGATATAGAATCATATTTATCTTCATTGCCAACTGATAGTGAAGAAATTAAAAAATATATAGCTGGACGTTTAGGTGATTTTGATTTATTATCAAGTAAATTAAAAGAACTTATAAAACTACTTCAAGAAGCTAAAAAAGAAACAATAAATAGTTATCGTGAGAATCCTGAATTTAGAGCTGTTTATGGTACAGATTTAGCAGTTTCACTTTTAGATGACGTAATAAAATTATTTAAACAAAATGAATAAAACACTACAAGAACAATATAACCTTATTAAAGAAGGTAAAGGTAATAAACAGCAATTCTTTAAATCAGCTCGTCATATATTTCCTGATTTAGTAACTCCAGTTAATACTTTTGAGGATGCAGTAGTTATTCTTAAAAACAGAGGTATTATCTCTGAAAGTATAGGTGGTTTAGTGACTAAAGGTACTACTCCTGATTGGCATAAAATATTTAGAGAAAATATTACTGAAGAAGCTAAAAAAGTAGTAAACGCTAAACAAAATGGTGACAAATCATATACTGTTGAATATAGTGATGGTACTACTAAAAAAATAGCTGTTAGTAATGATGCTTGGGATGAAATAAATGACAAGTACGGTAAATTAACAGAAACTAAAGATTATAAAAAAGGAGATAAAGTTAAATTTACTAATAAAACTTGGACTGTAACTAATACTTATGTCGATGGTGATGGAGATAAATTTTATGACATTGAATTAAATGGTAAAACACATAAAGAGGTTCCTGTTACAGCTCTAAAAGAAGCTAAAGAAGCTAAAGCTGAGGAAAAAGAACCTACTAAAGATGTAGTCGATATGGAAACTAAAGGCTACGACTATAAAGATAAGAAAAATTACGATAATGTATTTGGTGAAGAATTCTTAAAAGGATTCTATACTGAAATGGGTGACTCTAAAAATGAAGGTAAAACAGTTGAAGAATTAAGAGCTATTGTAGCTAAAAACTTAGCTAAAGATATTAACCATTATGTTAAAGATGGTCAATTTGGAGTTAAAGGAGTAGGTTACACAACTGAAGCACCTGGTTTAGGTACTCCAAAAGAAGCTAAAGGTAAACATAAATCTTCAGGATATGGTGATTTAAAAGAAAATAAAGATCCTAAAGCTGAAACTAAGTTTTATAACTCTCTTAAAACCGGAGACAAAGCTATATATGATGGCCCAGAAAAAAATGGATTTATGAAAGGTGATAAAGTAGAAGTAGTTAGATCTAGTTCAGGCTCAACTTTTCAAAATACATTAACTGTTAAAAAAGGAGACAAAAAATTAGTAGTAAAAGGACATGGATCTTTAAAACCACTAAATGAATCTAGTCTTTCCTCTTTAAAAGAATCAGTACTACGTGCTTTAATCTCAGAAATGGTTAAGGAAGTATTAGCTGAAGCTTTAAGACCAGAAGATAAAGAAACATTCTCAGTTGCAGTAGATGTAGCTGAAAAATTATATGATGAAGAAGGTAGTGTTGAAGCAGCTTTAGCTAAATTACCAGCTGAATATGCTAGTTTTAAAGATGAATTAGAACAACATTTAACTCAAAAATTTGAAGGATAATGAGTAAGCAAATATTAATAGAAACAAGTTTATTTAACGCTAAACCTGCTCGTATTGTAGAAGGAGCAGATAATAGTAATTTACTTGTTGAAGGAATATTAGCTACAGCTGAAGTTAAAAATGGTAATGGCCGTTACTATTCTAGAGATTTGTGGGAACGTGAGATTAAAAAATACATGGATAATGTAAAACATAATAGAGCGTTAGGTGAATTAGATCACCCAGACTCATCTATTATTAACTTAAAAAACGTTTCTCATAATATAAAAAGAATTTGGTGGGACGGAGACCATGTAATGGGAGCTATAGAAATATTACCTACACCATCAGGAAACATCTTAAAAGCCTTATTTGAAAACAGAATACCAGTAGGTGTATCATCACGTGGTATGGGTTCATTAAGACAAATGGGTGACTTGATGGAAGTACAAGATGACTTTGAATTATTATGTTGGGACTTTGTATCAACACCTTCAAATCCAGGTTCATATATGAAAGAAAGAGGTGCAATGAATGAATCTAAAAATAATCAATACAATAAATACACTTCAGTAAATTCTATTATCACAGAAATATTATGTGCTAACGGAACTTGCCCGATATTTTAATAGATAAATATTAAAGTAAATGCCCTGCGAAAGTAGGGCATCTTTTTTTTTGACAGAATGCGACTTTGAAGAATACTGATATATGTATATTCAAATATGCTACCCACATCTCTATGTAGCATTACACGTAAACAATCTATTACGTTTCCTATTAAACGTATTTCCAAAACAAAATTTATTTGAGGACAAATGAACAGAGAAACGCTTAAACAAGCAATCGCTGATGCTAAGACTATTAAAGAAACAGCTATCGCGAACGCAAAATTAGCACTCGAAGAAGCTTTCACTCCACAATTAACCGCTATGTTTGCTGAAAAGTTAAACGAAATGGATAAAGAAGAAGTAAAAGAAGAAGAGAGTGTTGAAGAAAATTACAGCATGGAAGAAGAAGGTCTTGAAGAAACTTTCAACATCGATGAAATCCTTGCTGAGTTAGAAATGACAGATGAAGCTGAAGAAATGGAAGAAGCTGAAGACATGAAAGAAGAATTAGACGAAGAACTAATGCTTGAAGAAATGTCTGATGAAGAAATCGAAGAATTAGTAACACAAGTCATTGATGACATGATCGCATCTGGTAAGTTAATGGCAGGTGAAGGTGAAGAAGAAGAGGAAGAAGACATAGAAGATATGGAAGACGCAGGCATAGAAGACATGGAAGACATGGAAGACATGGAAGGCGAAGAAGATATCGATGAAATGTTAGCTGAACTTTTAGCCGAAGCCGACGACGTTGAAGAAGAAATTAATGAAGAAGAAATGGTAAACGAAGCTATAAGCCCAGAAATTGCCGCTGTATTAGCCGCTTTTGGACTACCTGTTGTTGCCGCTTCTGTAGCTAAACTATCAGACATGGCTAAAGCCGGTAAATTAGGTAGTGCAGGTAAATCTGTAATTAATTTCTTAGAAAAAGCAGGTAAAGCTACAGCTCCTAGAAACACAGGTGGTGGTGATTTACCTGAAGCTAAAGAAATGGAAGAAACAATTAACGAATTAAGAAATGAGTTAAATGAAGTAAACCTTCTAAACGCTAAATTACTTTACACTAATAAAATCTTCAAAGCTAAAAATCTTACCGAATCAGACAAAGTAAAGGTTTTAAACGCATTTGACAAAGCAGCAGATGTTAAAGGAGTTAAACTTGTATATGAAACATTAACTGAAAGTTTAAAAACAACTTCGATTGTTAAAAAATCTCCAGTTAAAGAATCATTAGGTTCAGCTTCTAGAATAATTGCTCCTGCTACCCCAAAACAACCAATAGTTGAAGTAAGTGAAGCTTTCGCTCGCATGCAGAAAATTGCTGGTATTAGAAAATAAACATTAAACAAAAACAATTTAAACAATTATGGAATCAATTCAATCATTAGTTGAGTCTGCCAATCCATGGAAATCACTTCAAAGTGACGCTGCCCGTTTAGCTAAAAAATGGGAAGTAACAGGTCTTTTAGAAGGATTAGAAGAGGTTGGTAAGAACAACATGGCGCTTATGCTTGAAAACCAAGCTAAGCAATTAGTAGTAGAATCATCTGCTACAGGTACTAACTCTTACTTTACATCAGGTACAAATGGTGAAAACTGGGCTGGTATCGCATTACCTTTAGTACGTAAAGTATTTGGTCAAATCGCAGCGAAAGAATTCGTTAGTGTTCAACCAATGAACTTACCTTCAGGTCTTGTGTTCTTCTTAGATTTCCAATATGGTACAACTAAGAACCCATTCACTTCAGGTAACTCAATGTACGGTAACCGTAACGCTTCTAGCACAACTCCATTCGCTACTCCAGCAGCAGCAGGTGGTTTATATGGTGCAGGTCGTTTCACTTACACTACTAACCAATTCTCATCTTCTGTAGCTTCAGGTTCAACTGCTACTACTCAAGCTGTATTTACTCAAGCTACTTGGGCTACAGTTAACTTCAACTCAGATTACTCAGCTTCAGCTGCAGCTAACAAATTATGGAGTGTAACAATCCCAACTGCTTCTCTTTCAAATCCTGATTATAATGGTGTTCGTGGATTCGTGTTATCTGGTTTAACTAACCAAAGTTCAACTTTACTACCAGAATTTACAAATTACACTTCAGGTGGAACAGTAATTACATTCGTTGTTTCAGCTTCTGCTTTACCAACAGGTACAGCTTTAGTTGAATATAACAAAGCTACTACTGATCAATATCGTGGTGATTTCGAAGATACAGAAGCTGGTACTTTCTCAGTTCCTAACGCTGAAAGTGCTACTTCGATTTCTATCCCAGAAATTAACATCAGTATGCAATCACAAGCGATTACAGCTAAAACTAAAAAGTTAAAAGCAGTTTGGACTCCTGAGTTCGCTCAAGACTTAAACGCTTACCAAAACTTAGATGCAGAAGCTGAATTAACAAACATCATGTCTGAGTACATTTCATTAGAAATTGACTTAGAAATTCTTGATATGTTAATTGAAGACGCTGCTGCTGGTACTGAGTACTGGAGCGCAGTTAACAACACTACATTAAATGCTGGTGGAACTGACTTCACAGCTAGCTTAGGATTCTACAACACTCAAGGTGCATGGTTCCAAACTCTTGGTACTAAGTTCCAAAAGTTAAGTAACAAAATTCACCAATTAACTCTACGTGGTGGTGCTAACTTCTTAGTAATGTCACCAACTGTAGCTACTATTGTTGAATCAATCCCAGGATTTGCTTCTAATAGCAACGGTGATGCTGCTGATATGGAATACGCATTTGGTGTACAAAAAGCTGGTCAATTCAACAGCCGTTACACTATCTATAAGAACCCTTACATGACTGAAAATACAATCTTGATTGGTTTCCGTGGTAAGCAATTCTTAGAAGCAGGTGCTGTATTTGCTCCTTACATTCCATTAATCATGACTCCTCTTATCTACGATCCAACAACCTTCACACCACGTAAAGGTCTATTAACTCGTTACGCTAAGAAGATGTTACGTCCTGAATTCTATGGTAAGGTTTACGTTAGTGGATTAAACACCCTTTAATCTAACCTCTTAGATCTAATATCTAACAATTAAGCCCAGAGTAATCTGGGCTTTTTTGTTCTTTTTTAATATTTATCAACAAAATAAGTCATGACAGATTTCAACAGAAGTGAAGAGGCACAAAATATCTTCAAAGAAAAGAGGAAGCCTAAAAATCCAATCACATTTAAAATTACATTAAATGAAGAACAAAAAGCAGCTAAACAACTAATTTTAGAAAATCCAGTTACATTATTAAAAGGTATGGCTGGTAGTGGTAAAACACTTGTAGCATGTCAGGTAGCTTTAGATATGGTATTTAAAAAAGATGTTGAGCGAATTATTATAACTCGACCTACTGTAGCTAAAGAAGAAATAGGATTCTTACCAGGTGACTTAAAAGAAAAAATGGATCCATGGTTAGCTCCTATCTATGCTAATCTTTATATGTTATATGATAAAGAAAAAATAGATAAAATGATTAGAGACAATGTTATTGAAATTGTACCTTTTGCATTTATGAGAGGTAGAACATTTCCTAATGCTTTTGTAATAGTAGATGAATGTCAAAATATCACTCATGGACAAACTGAAATGATTTTAGGTCGTTTAGGTAAAGGTGGTAAGATGGTATTTTGTGGAGATATAACTCAAACAGACTTAAAAACTAAAAAAGACAGTGGTATTGGATTCTTTACTCGTTTAGAAGAAAATATTAAAGGAGTAAAAATATTTACCTTAAAAACAAATCACCGTCATGAAATAGTAGAACCAATTCTTAAACTATACTCAGATTATAGAGATTAAATATTTATAATTAAAACAAACACATGAATATTCCTATTTGGCCAGGATCTAGCTCATTTGCTGCTTATTCTGCTTCTTATTATGCCTCTGCCTCATCAGGAAATCCTCCTACTCCATTTGGATTTTATGATAGTGATGCTCAATTTAAAACAGATGCAGATAAAGTAGCTAATTTCTGTGCTAGAAGATTAGGTTATCCTATTACTGATATTGAATTACAAGATATAAACTTTTGGGCTGCATTT
>Ga0315903_10008060_pt1 | contig 13036 bp, 23 predicted proteins | sample LakEriMetagenome_7_FD_203524 | JGI IMG/M metagenome (GOLD analysis project Ga0315903, IMG submission 203524) | Freshwater fungal communities from buoy surface, Lake Erie, Ohio, United States - Buoy 2 MA119 | ecosystem: Environmental > Aquatic > Freshwater > Lake | place: USA: Lake Erie, Ohio...
ACTATGCCCATTTTTTGTCTGGCAGCATTGAGCCGACAAATATTGAGGCTGCGTCACGCTGGTTACTTTATGCAAAATTCAACAAGATTGAAAAGCCACTGACGCTACACATTAACTCAGAAGGCGGCAATCTGGGTGATGCGATTGGATTGGCAGACTTGATGTCGGGTCTGGGCTTGCCTGTTCGCACACTAGCGTATGGAAATTTGATGAGTGCCGCATTTGTGATATTTGCTGCTGGTGAAAAAGGTTATCGTGCAGTAGGTAAAAACACGACAATCATGATTCACCAATTCAATGATGAAATGGGTGGCAAGTATCATGACATGCGGGCTTATGCCAAAGAGTGTGATAGGTATCATCACAAGATGGCAAAGATTCTTTCCGACTGTTCTAAACTGTCGGTCAAAGATGTGAAATCCAAGTTTCTGCGACCAACTGATGTTTGGCTGACCGCAGAAGAGTTGGTAGAGTATGGCATTGCAGATATTATCTTTTAGGAGCAATAAATATGTTGTCTGGCGGTAAGAAATTTCAGAAACCCAAAAAAACCAAATTTCACAAAAACCGTGAGCAGTACGAGAGTCAACAAATGAAGAATCAGAAGCACCATGACAAGTCTCTGTACCGCTTGCTCAAGCAGGAAAAAGATTATGTCATATAAAGAACAAATTAAAAAACGCATAGCAGAACTTGAAGCGAAAATAGCAGAATCTAATCTTGATAGAATTCAACTGGAGAGTCTGCGTTCTGAACTGGCAAGAACAGTCGAACATGCTGAGTTTGTTGGAGTAGACCTGCGTACCGAAGGACAGCAATTACTTAAAGGATAAGTCGAGTCTCCTGTTCGTATAAATAAGCGAATAGGAGACTACACCATGCCTTTAACCAAAATTTCTGTAGACGGCATTGCCGCAAATGCCGTCACAAACATCGCAATCGCCAATGGCACTATCGTTAGTGTCGATCTGGCCGATCAGTCTGTTATATCTTCAAAACTGGCTTCAAATCTCAACATTTCACTTACTAGAGTCTTAGAAGAAGCAAATATTTCAACCCTGGCTCTTGGCGGAAATGTCAATATTGACGTTTCCAATAGCACTGTTTATTTCTTCAATGCCAACACCACGGCAAATCTGACATTCAATCTTCGTGCAAATACACAGAATACTTTTGATTCTGTAACAACAATTGGTGAAACAACCACAGTTGCCATAGCCGTGAAGCATGGAACACAAAGACATACTGCAAATTTATACATCGATGGCGGATTAATAGCAGGAGACTTTTCGGGCACATCGAATTCTATACTTTATGCAGCAAATACAAGACCTGATTTTTATCCTCTCACATCCGGCGAATTAAATCTTTTTAGTTATTCTATCTTTAAAACAGCAGCAAATGCATACACCGTAATTGCAGCAAATACTTTATTTGGGTTGGGTTAAAAATGCCTATTTTAGCATCTTTAAGTTCAAGCATTTTAGCATCATTTAAACTTATTGGAAGAGTTACTCCTACAGGTGCTACAGTAAGTAGAATATTCACTGGATCAGGAATATGGAGTGTGCCTCCAGGCGTTACTCAAGTGGATTATGTTGTCGTCGCCGGTGGAGGTGGTGGTGGACAAGGCATTGCTAATATTAATAACGGTGGTGGTGGCGGTGCAGGAGGTTATCTTGCTGGTTTTGGATATGGTGTAACACCATCAGAAACATACACTGTTATTGTGGGCGCAGGTGGCGGTTCGAGTGCAAACGGTTCGAATTCTGGATTCTTTACGACAACGACTTCATTGTGGTCATCTGGTGGTGGTGCTGGTGGTAGAGATTCTGGTCCTGGTGCTGGTCCAGGTCAATCCGGAGGCTCCGGTGGCGGTGGAGCAGCGGGTGGTGGTTTGGGTGGCGCAGGAACACCAGGTCAAGGAAATTCTGGCGGTAATTCTTCACCTGCGGCTCCTGCTTTTGGTGCGGGTGGAGGTGGTGGTGCTGGTGCTGTTGGTGCGGTAGGAACTAGTTCTGGCGGCGGTATTGGTGGTGCCGGCACTGTTTCTTCAATCACAGGAACACCAGTAGCATACGCCGGTGGCGGTGGCGGAAGTGCTACAGGTACATCAACTGGTGGTGCTGGCGGCGAAGGTGGCGGCGGATCTGGAGGTTCAAACAGTCCATCACCGGCAGGATCGGCAGGAACAACTAACACCGGCGGAGGCGGAGGTGGATCTAATTCTGGATCCGGTACAGTTTTGGGTGCCGCAGGTGGCTCAGGTGTAGTTATTCTTCGTTATACTCAACCACTCACTGTCAATGGCATTTACGTTTTTGCGAATACAGGGCAACTGGTTCTTCCCCGTGATGTTACATTAATCGATTATCTTGTTGTTGCTGGTGGCGGCGGTGGTTCCAGTGGTGGCGGTGGTGCTGGAGGATTCAGAACCGCCACAGGTGTTTCTGTGAATCCAGGAACACGACTCACTGTTGTAGTTGGTGCTGGTGGTGGCGCTGCTGCTCAAGGTTCAAATAGCGGATTCTTTTTAACTCCATCTGGAGGAAACGCAGTTTGGTCAACTGGCGGTGGTCGTGCTGCATCGGGTGGACTTGGTGATGGTGTGGGTGGTAATGGTGGTTCTGGTGGTGGAGGTGCTGGAGATGGTTATGGTCAAGCCAGAAATGGTGGCTCAGGTAACGCCGGAGGTTATTCACCTTCAGAGGGTAATAATGGCGGAAATGGAACTTCTTTTGGCCAATTCAATGGAGGTGGTGCGGGTGGAGGAGGTGGTGCCAGCACATCGGGTGGAAACGGATATGGTCCATTGTCAAACTTTGGTGGTAACGGAGGCATAGGAATATTTTCCACTATTTCAGGATCAAATACTGGTTATGCTGGTGGCGGTGCAGGTTATACAAGAGAAGGACCAGCGGCTCTTGGTGGTGCTGGTGGTGGAGGCAATAGTAGTCAGCCTTCTCCCGCACTACCTGCTGTCGATGGTGTATCTCAAACCGGTGGCGGTGGTGGAGGTGGTACCGGAACTAATGGTGGTAGTGGTATCGTAATCATTAGAGCGAACCGTCCACAAAATAATTTTGCGATTTTTAACGCTACTGGAACATTTGTTCCGCCAACAGGCGTAAGTAGAGTAGATTATCTTGTTATTGCTGGTGGCGGCGGTGGCGGTAGTAGTTCTGGCGGCGGCGGCGGTGCTGGCGGGATACTTCAAGGTACAGGTCTGTCAGTTAATTCCAGTCAAACATACACGGTTACTGTTGGTGGCGGTGGTGGCGGTGCTGCTGTCACTCCAGCAGGTTCTTCGGCAGGCATACAAGGAAGTAATGGAACAAATACTTCTATCGTAGCCACTGCGCCATTTTCGTTTCCTAGTTTGGTCGCTATCGGTGGTGGTGGCGGTGGTTCTAGAAATGAAAATCAACCAGCACTTGTCGGCAATTCAGGTGGTCGTGGTGGATCAGGAGGTGGTGCTTCTCTTACGAATCCATTTGCAATTATACCTGGTGGATTAGGAACACCCGGCCAAGGATTCAATGGTGGCGATGGAAGAAATATTGGACCGAACGGCGAACAGGCTTTCTCTGGTGGCGGCGGCGGTGCTGGAGGTGCGGGCATTCCTGGTACAGATTTGCCAACATATACTCCTCTGGCCGCAAACGGCGGTATAGGAATATTTAATGCAATAACTGGTCAAAACACCGCTTACGGTGGCGGAGGCGGTGCGGGGTTATATGCCACTTACGTGACCACATCAACTTTTGGTAGAGGTGGTGGTGGATACGCCGTTTACTCTGCTGGTTCTCCTTGGTTAGGCACACCATTCGGTGGTGGTAATGGAGGAGTTCAGCCAGCACCATTTAGTGGTTTACCCGGAACGAGTGGAAATACCTTCACTGGTGGTGGCGGAGGCGCAGGTTCAACTAATGCCACTGGTGGCGCCGGCGGTTCTGGTATTGTTATTATCAAATGGACCTAACGTTGTAAAAAGGCAACACTCTTGACAGAAGGCGGAGTTTCTGGTATACTGTATATACTATGAAAACTTTGCCTTCTGTTGGTTCGACGGTTACCGTAGACTGTCGTTATATTACTAAAGCGACAACTTTTACAGGTGTCGTAGTCAAACCATATCGTTGGCTAAATGCTGACGAATTCTGTTTGCAAACTGGAAATTCCGATTTTCCCATATCTGTTATCAATCTTGCAAATGTTGTCAATCTGAAAATACTTAACGGTTCGGCAACAAATATCCGTAAGTTTAAAGTTGCTGGCTCGAAAGGTGAATATTTGGTAACATTATCAAATGAGCATTTTTCTTGCTCTTGCATTGGTTACAAATATCACAACAAATGTAAGCATATCACAAAGGTAAAAGAAAAACTTACCTCTTGACAAGTGGCTCAATCCTTGATATAATGGTATTGTTATGATGATCCGTATCTATTCCAGTTCGAAGAAAAAGAAGTTGACGAAAAAACAAGTGCAAGAACAGCAAGACTTCATTTCGTCAATCAACAAGATTCCACTGCCGTCAGGTGGTCGGTTTCCTGCTGCTGCGCCTAAGAAAGTCAAGACAAAGCCGTTGATACCATATCGTGTAACACGTGAGGTATCACATGCGCCGAGTCTACCAGACACACACAAGGGTGCTTTGACTAAGACTGGTATTATGAAAGATTACCACAAACTCTCATCTTCCGACCGAGAGATTGTGGCCGATGTTGCGTCCTGCACGGCGCCGATGCACAAGGGTAATTATGTTTATGTTACTCCTGGTATCAATCCGGCAGGTCTTGGTCGGAAAAACGAGGTATTGTAATGCTTGACAAATCTGCCAAGCCGTGCTATACTATCATTTCTACTGTTAATATGGAGTTTTGTTATGAGTAATAAGTCTGTTACATATTGGGCAAATCGTAAGGGTAACAAGTCTGGTAAACCAGTTCGTTGGGAACGTCTTTTGATGGTTCTTGGCAATGGCGGACTTATCACACTGAAAGAAATTGAGAACACGATGGAATATCGTGCGATGAATCGTATCAGTGCTGAGATTGTTACCTTGAAATACAACGGTGGTGTTATCAAGACACATAAAGATGGTCGTACCGTTGTCGGCTACGAACTTGTCAACTTCAAAGAAATGGTTGATACTAAACTCACACCACGTGGCTTTGCAGTTAAACCAATTGTCGGTCGTGATTCTGGTATCAGCAATCTTTCTGACTTAAATGCCAAATCCGCAAACGTGGTGAAGGCTTCTGTGATTGACGACGAAGTAACAGAAATCACTGAATAATCGGTTCCGGGGTGGTTGCCGTCAGCGGTGAAATAGGCTCATCATTAAACAACAATGAATGTCGGGATGACATCCACGTGCCCCTTCTTTTATGAGGTGAAAATGTCGAAGTTGAAAACTTGGCTTGTTGACAAGTATCTACAAATTGAGCAACAAGCCGTCGATGCTATTACTACTGCCAATTTTTATGGTAATTTATTTACTGACAGGCAGAAATTTAACATCGTAGTATTTTTTATGGGTTTATTTGCAATTTCTGGACTGCATGGTGCTGTTCAGTTTATTGCATTGGTTTATATTATGAGTAAGATGACACCGGAGGACAAAGATGAGAACTAAGCTATTTTTTCTTGTGCCGTTAGTATTTTTAACTGCATGTAATACAATTACGAAAGATCCAGTTCATAATCCACAAGGTTTGAACAATGAGGACTTGGTTAAAACACAAATCGCAAAAATTGAAGCATTGCAGCGTGAAAATGATCGCCGTGAGCAAGAATTAAAAATGCAACACCTGAAAGAGTTGCATCAAGTGCAAACACGTGCGGCACAGTCTGTTCCACAAACAGTAAATACGAACTGTCGTTTTCTTTGTTTCTAATGAACATATTTTATCTTGATCACAATCCGAAAACGTGTGCCGAATACCACTGCGACAAGCATGTGGTAAAGATGATTATTGAGTATGCACAATTATTGTCAACGGCACATCGGATTTGTGATGGTCAAGAATATTATGATTTGACTGCGAATGGTCGTAAGATCAAGCGTTGGCGTTTGCCCGATGATCGTGAACAACGATTGATGAAAGCATCACACGTTAATCATCCATCAAATATTTGGGCTAGGGCAAATCATCTCAACTACAAATGGCTTTATGAAATGTGGTGTCATTTGCTTGACGAGTATACATATCGTTATGGTAAAGTACATGCATGTGCAAGACTAAGGAATGATTTGGCAAAACTGCCAGAAAAAATTCCTGTCGGTCTGTGTGAGACTGAGCCAACGCCAGCGATGCCCGATGACTGTAAAATAGTCAACAATTCACTAGCATCATATCATAAATACTACAATGAAAAGAAAACACGTTTTGCACGATGGACAAAACGACCTGCACCTAATTGGTACATACCTGCATAATGCCAACATACGATTTTTTAAATACTGAAACCGGTGAAACGTTTGAGAAATTTCTAAGCCTTTCTGGCAAAGAGGAATATCTCAAAGAAAACTCACACATTCAACAAATTCACCTTGGCGCCATGTCAATTGTCAGTGGCGTATCAATTACTGGTAAAGTACCAGATGGCTTTAAAGAAGTTCTGGCAAAAGTTTCCGAGAATCATAAGCAATCTTCCGTGGCGAATAAACACGGAAAGAAATCTATCAGAGAATCACAAACACAACGTATCGTGGACAAGCATCTAGGAAAATTTGGGCAGTAATTACATTATGCGAACTTTTACAAAGGAGCATATATGGCTAAAAAATCTTTGCAGAAAAAAGTAGCACTACTGAACGAATACATTACCAGAGAGCTAGAAAAAGAAATGACTACAGAAATTTTACAGATAGAAAAAGAAAGTGTCACTGCAAAGATAGAAAAGAAGTATCCTAGACCAAGTTATCCACACTACAGCCGAAATCATTACTTTACATAATGCGAATATTTGAACATGTAAGTTTACCACAATTACAATTTGACCTAAAAGCAGAAACCACCGACAGTGGTAGACTCTATACTACGCCCGAAGGCAATCAGTATAAGTCTATCACTACGGTGCTTTCTCATTCCAATAAGCAAGCAATTTATGAGTGGCGACAGGCTGTAGGTGAAGAACGAGCAAATGAGATATCACGCAAGGCATCAAATCGTGGCACCAAAGTACATAAGATATGTGAAGATTACATTAATAATGAAATAAACGATTTCAAAATGCAGTTAATGATGCCCGATCTGAAAGAACTATTCTTCAAAATAAAACCAATCATTGATGAAAACGTGGGTAAGGTTTATTCACAAGAACAAGCACTGTATTCAGATAAACTCAGAATTGCTGGTCGTGTAGACTTGATCGCTGAGTGGAATGGTAAGTTGTCGGTCATTGATTTCAAGACATCCACAAAGCAGAAAGATGAAGACTATATTCAGAACTACTTTATGCAATGTACAGCATATGCACTAATGTTTGCTGAACGTACAGGTATATGGATCGATGATATTGTGGTATTGATTGCTACTGAAGAAGGTCCTGCTCAGGTTTTTGAACGCCAGATTCACGATTATCGGCAACCGTTGATTGAGATGATTGATAAATATGCTTGACAAGTCGGAGGCACTATGCTATCATTCAAACAACATACGCAATTAGATGAAGGTAATCCATTAGCAAGATTGGCTAAACATGCAGAAGAAGATCGTCATTATGCGATTCTTTCTTCACAGCGACCACATGAAGAAGTGTCGCCGGAACAAAACAAAAAGAATCACGAAGAACTGAAAAAGAAACTGACTGCACAGGGCTACACTCACAAAGAAGTTGAGGGTCATTGGGAAGGTGGTAAAGAGAAGTCAATATTGGTACACGCAAAGGGTAAAGGTGAAGAACACGGCAAACAGTTGCTCCATGATATTAAAAAACATGGAGAACATTATAATCAAGACTCAATCTTACATCATGATGGAAAAACAGCGACCTTACATGGAACAAACAAAACAGGATTCCCAGGTCACGGCAAAACAGAGAATGTAGGTAAGATGGCTTTCAATAAGCCACATGCACCATTTCAAACAGAAACAAAACCAAAGTCTGACAAGCCGCTGAAGCCTGGTAGAACGAGCAAAGGTTCTGCAAGATTTACAACGGTGTGATATGCAAATTACTGAAAAAGAATACGACGAAAAACTTGATGCGTACTTGAGAGAGCAAGGGCCAAATCCTGGCACAACTTTCTTTGGTTCATGGGGTTGGTATGCAGCAAAGAAAAATGAGTTTCATCGACAAATGCAACAAGAAGGAGTTGAAGTAATTTCTTCGGACTAATATAGATTATGAAAAGAATAGCAATTGTTGGAAGAGGTACAGTTGGATGTCTTTCTGTTGCACATTATCTAAGATGGACAGATTGGGAAATCGACTGGTATTATGATCCTAAAATAGAACCTACGCCCGTAGGTGAAGGTACAAACTTAACTTTACCTAGAACTCTATCAGAGACTTTAGACTTTGATAGTATTGTCATGGACAAAATCAGTGCCATACCGAAACTTGGTATTTGGAAAAGAAATTGGGGAAGCGGTGGTGAATTTATTCACACATTTCCCTCACCATATTATGGTTTACATTTTAGTGCGGTACAGTTTCATGACTATTACTTTGATAAATTAAGAAGTGATCGCCGAGTTAGAACTATTGAAACGAACATAATTGAACATGAAAAAATAGATGCAGATCATGTGATGATTTGCACAGGTTCGCCGAAAAACTTTGATGACTATAATTTGTGTGGAACGATACCTGTAAACTCGGCAATGGTTTTTCAGTGTCCTTGGGAATTGCCTAAATTCTTATATACACTAACTTTTGCTAAGAAATATGGATGGGTTTTTGGCATACCACTGAAAAATAGATGTGCTATTGGATATGTGTTTAATGAAGACTTTTGCACTGATTCGGAAATTGAGGATGATGTAAAAGATATTTTGCAAGAGTTTGATCTTGTTCCATCTTTAAAGAGAAGGTTGAAATTTAAGAACTATGTGAGAAAAATTAATTTTTCAGATAGAGTGTGTTATAATGGCAATGCATCTTTTTTCTTGGAACCTATGGAAGCAACATCTACAGGACTTGCTGTTTATAACAATAAAATTTCTTTGAGTTTGTGGAAAATTAAAGAAATAGATTTAAACCGAGCAAATTATCTTTACACTAAGATGTTAAATGAAATCGAATCAATGATTCTTTTACATTATTACTCTGGTTCAGTATATGATAATGAGTTTTGGAAGTATGCGAAAAATTCGGCACGTGAAAAAATAAATAGTGATTTTGAGAATAAAAATTTATTTTCACAAGCGATAAAGCATACCATCAACTCAAATGATTTTCATGACAGTTTTAATTTTGAGAAAGAGACTGAAATTGGTACTTGGCCATTGAGAAGTTTTAAGCAGAACATAGATGGTTTGAATATTCGTGAAGATATGAAGAAGTTGATTTCAGACCATAAGATTTGAATTGTTGTAATCCCTTCAAAGTGAAGGCATTCTGGACGGCGGTTCGACTCCGCCCTAGTCCACCATAAGAGCATACTGTGTTTTTATGATGGGCTAGACTTGGTTTCGACAGGGTGAGATAGTGGAGAAGGCAACACGGTAGGCGATGACCGTAAATCAAGCAAAATAGTAAACGCAAATGATGAGCGTTACGCTTTAGCAGCCTAAATTGCTAAATGGGGTTTTAGTGGAGTGTACCTTATTACCAAAACACTCTACACCAAATTCAGAGACATATTATGAAAGTATACATTGGTCCTTATACAAATTGGTTCGGTCCTTATCAACTGGCAGAACTACTTTGTTTCTGGGTAAAAAAAGTACCCGATGAATATGGATTCAAACGAAATCCTGATTGGGTTCATGACTTTGGTACATGGTTATCCGAAGATAAAAACGGTAAATCATCTTGGTTAACTAAGTTTTGTTGGTGGATTGACGAACACAAGAAACGCAAAATTAAAGTACGCATTGACAAGTACGATACATGGTCAATGGATCACACACTGGCAAATATAATTTTGCCGATGCTCAAACAACTTCAAGCGACAAAACATGGTTCACCTATGGTTGATCTTGAAGATGTGCCGGAAGAACTACGTATGACTGATTATGAAAATGATTCATCACAACTCACAATGAAGTTTGAAGATGATGAACGATATGAAAAAGAATCATGGGATATGACGCATCGTCGTTGGGAATGGGTGTTGAATGAAATGATTTTTGCCTTTGAACATCTGCTTGATGATTCGTGGGAAGAAGCATATCGTTCTGGTCACATTGATATGCAGTTTGTGCCATGTGAAGATAATCCGAAACTATCACGAATGGTAGATGGTCCTAATCACACGTATCAATGTGATTATGATGGTATGCAAAAGGTTTATGATCGCATGGATAACGGTTTTCGTTTGTTTGGCAAATACTACCGTGGACTCTGGGATTAAAAGTAACTAAATAAAAGACTGGCATCACACACAACCCGCCAGTAAACACACACAACACAGGAGTAAATATGAGCAATCTTACACCGTTCGAGATTCGTCTTGAACTTCTTAAAATGGCCAAAGAACTTTTATTGGAAGATTTTAACTCCAGTAAAGAACGGCTAATCAATGAATGGCAAGTGAAAGTGGAGTCCGCTAAACTAAACGGACAAGCAATACCAGAACATCCTGCCTTTCCAACTTATCCCACAGAAAATGAAATCATTAATAAGGCACAAGCCTTGAATGGATTCGTTTCTAATATCACAGCAGAAAAATCACAGAGCAAAAAAACTGCCTGACGGGAACGAGAGTGCTTTGGCACTCTCCTAACTTATAGGAGAAATAATGCGTTACATCACACTATTACTTTGTAGTATATTCGCAGCATTTGTTGTTTACATCGGACATGCAGCAGCACAAATAAGAATACCGATTGAACCGAGAGTTCAATTACAAGATTTATCGCCCGATGCTAGGGCTGAAGTAGAATGCCTTGCACAGAACATGTATTTTGAAGCAGGTCTAGAACCACGATTAGGTCAACTTGCTGTAGCATTCGTTACACACAATAGAATGCAGTCTGGTGTGTTTCCAGACACATACTGTGGCGTAGTCAAACAAAAAGTCGGTACTGTTTGTCAATTTTCTTGGGTATGTGAGAATCGTCCTAAGGATATGATGCGAAAAGGCCTCTTGACACTAGAGAGCAATTCGTTGTATAATAGTGTTACTGAGTTAGCGTTGGCGTTTTATCTTTACACCGAAAAGTTTAAAGATCCAACAAAAGGCGCTTTGTTCTTTCATGCTGACTATGTAAAACCAGGTTGGAATAATATGAGGTACACTGCACAAATCGGCAGACATTTATTCTACAATAAGGCAAAGAAAAATTCATGAGTATTTTATCAAGCAAAAAGGAGAAGATGATGGAAAAAGGATTGAGTAGTATAACCACAGTTTCAGTTACTTTGGTTTTACTTTCAATCGTTGCTGCGGCATGTATCTATGGTTTAAACGACCGTAAACTGATGGCAGCAAATATTGAAAATGCTATTGCAAAAGGTATTGACCCATTGACTGTACGGTGTTCATATGCCAAGAGTGATGATATTGTTTGTATTGCACACGCTGCTAATCGTAAATAAAGGGAGATTATATTATGAGTTACAATAGTGATGATCATTCGTTTACATTCCGCTTTCATTCTGCTGAAGGTGAACGAGATTTGGAGATGAACTGTAATGCCTTGTATGTTGGCGATATTCTTTCTTTTATGAGAGATTTTTTGCAGGGATGTGGTTATGAAATTGATGGTACGATTGAAGTTGTGCCATATGAAACTTATGAAGAAGAAACACCCAAGCAAGATAAGTTTTCTATGGATCACTTTCCTAACAATGGATGGCCATTTGGTGCTTTGAAAACTGGATCTGTTGCCGCACTGACAACTGCTGACATACAAGCCTTAAAGCCAATTGATTTGTCTCAGATTAATCAGTATCCTACGATGGCACCATTGACAACTGAACAGGTTTATTCTTGGTCGGCTGAACTGCCAAGCAGCACAGGTAGCAAAATAAAAGTTCAATTCTGATGCCAACAAAAGATGAAATGCTAAAGTTTTCTTTGCAGATTGAGAGATTGGTGGCCAATACAGATTACACATATCTTGAGGCCATCACCGAACACTGCAAAGAAACTGGTTTGGAGTTAGAGGTTGCTGCTTCACTCATAACTCCAAATCTCAAAGCAAAAATACACGAACAAGCAGAACGTTTGAATATGTTGAAAGTGAAAGGCAATCGTTTACCGATATGACAGGATATGAAGCCTTCTGTATATACTCTTCTCTTAAACTCCACTTTAATTCAGATTCTTACGATTACTTTAAGTATAATGGTAAGGTAAGCACAAGCATCGGTGCATTTGAGAATCGTAAAGACAAATGGCACTTTTATAAACTCAGTCGGAGATTCACAAATGTTGACATATGCCGTGATTTTGTTGTTGCTAATTTGGTTCATAACCATGATGTCTGGATAGGTCATTTGTTGACCAATGACGCTGACATTGAATATCGTAAACGTCAGAAGATTGTTCAGTCGTTGACCTACACTTTCACAAATGAGATTGCATCATTAATGAATCAGGAAAGCGCAAATGATTCATTTATAGTACATGATGGTGAGTATCCACAATTGCTGACAAGTTTATTACATGATGAGATTTCACTTGAAACTGTTTGTATATTGAACAAGATACTCAACTTTTTACCAGCATGGGATCGTAAGATTGCGGATACGATTCACTATCCAAACATTAGTCGCAAGATAAAAAAATATACACCGTTCATACCATTTGAACCAACGAAATACAAACTTATACTTAAAAAGGAATACGATGCGAATACAGAAAATATATCTTGATATGGATGGTGTATTATCTGACTTCAATAAAAGATAC
>Ga0315903_10008063_pt1 | contig 13033 bp, 11 predicted proteins | sample LakEriMetagenome_7_FD_203524 | JGI IMG/M metagenome (GOLD analysis project Ga0315903, IMG submission 203524) | Freshwater fungal communities from buoy surface, Lake Erie, Ohio, United States - Buoy 2 MA119 | ecosystem: Environmental > Aquatic > Freshwater > Lake | place: USA: Lake Erie, Ohio...
CGAGCACCTCGAACGACGTGAGGAACACGAGCATGATGAACGGGAGGATGCCGACCGGGATGAGGATCCTGTCCTTGGCCTGGAACAGGGCCTCGGACAGGAGCGCGAAGGTCACGAGCAGGATGTGACCCGCCAGCATGTTCGCGTAGAGACGGACGGCGAGGGAGAACGGGCGCACGAGGAAGGTCGAGATGATCTCGATCGGCGTCACGAGGATGTAGAGGGCCTTCGGGACCCCGGGCGGGAAGAGGACGCTCTTCATGTAGCCGACCGGTCCCTGGTGCTTCACGCCGGTGGCGTTGAACACGACCCAGATGAGCAGTGCGAGGAACATGGGAACGGCCATGCGTGCGGTCGCCGACATCTGGATGACCGGGATGATGCCCGGCACGTTGCACAGGTAGATGAAGAGGAACAAGGTGAGGAGGAACGGTGTCCACCGCAGTCCGTCGCGCCCCATCGTCTGCATGACGACGCCGTTCTCGATGAACTCGACGATGACCTCGGCGAAGTTGCGCGTGCCGCGCGGCGCCTCGGTGGTGGGCCTGCGCGTGGCGAGCAGGAAGATGACCGTACTGATGACGACGGCCATGATCGCAACCATCGCGATCTTGTTGAACCCGGGATAGAGATCCTTCCAGTTGAGGATCTCGGACATCTTGGGGAAATAGAGCGCGTTCACTTATCCGTCCTTCTGTCGCTGTCGGGAGCGCCGGGCTCCGGACATTCTGCCGTACGGGGCCTCAATCCGGGAAATGCGAGCGAGGCGGCCACGTAGCGCATCTCCCAGAAGAGCAGACCCAGATGGGACACGATGATCCCGGTCCCGAGTGCCGGGATGTCGACCCACGAGAAGTCCTTCACCAACAGGACGGCACCGGTGATGATGCCGAGGCGCACCAGGTATCCGCCGAGGATGGCGCCCATCATGAGCGAAAGTGAAACGGGTGCCGTCCAGGCGATGAGCAGTGCGGCGAGCGCGAAATTGAGCAGGACGAGCGCGAGGGCGAAGGCCCCCGACAGGGCCCCGTCGAGGCCCCACACCACGCCCGACACCGCGATCAGCACCGGTGCGGCGATGAGTCCGCGCCGCACCAGGTCGCGCGAGATGGTCACCTCGGGTGCGACACCATCGATGGCGGCCGCGAGGGGCGAGCGGGTGTTCACCGCGGACGTCCCTCGCGTGCTTCGGCCCGCTCGCGCTGCAGGCGGTCCATCTCGTCGCGGTACACGTACCAGGTGCGCACGAACTGACCGACGACGGAGAACACGACGAGCCCGATCATGAAGGCCGGCGTCGTGCCGAGCCAGACATCGAGGCCGAGTCCGATGAGGAGGAACACGAGCACGGTGCCGGCCATCTCCGTGCCTCGGGACACGCTCGTGTCGATCCGGGCCTCGGTGCGGGGAGTGGGGAGGAACTTCAATCGTTCACCTGCGAAACGGGGGTCGGGGCTCGTGAAACTGCGCACAATCTAGGCACGGCCCCGTCTCCTCGCCAACCCCGTCAAATGTGTCATTCGTCCTTCGTGCGCTTGTTCAGATCGGGATGGAGCACCGTGTACAGCACGAGGATGAAGGCCAGCACCCCGAAGGGTGCGTAGGGAACGGTGGCGTCGGTGAACACCGGATACAGCACGAATCCCGACAGCAGGGCCGTCCACGCCCACAGGATCGCCACCGCCCGCCGCGGTCCGTGACCGAGCGCGATGAGGCGGTGGTGCAGGTGACCGGTGTCGGCGCGGGCGAACCCCTGACGACGCGTGACGCGGCGCGCGATGGCGAAGGCCACATCGAGGATCGGCACCCCGAGGATGATGAGGGGGATGGCGAGAGGCGCGAGGAAGAAATAGGTCTGACCGCTGAAGGCCTGCGTCGTCGGATCGGCCCGGCCCCCGACCACGCTCGTCGACACCGCCACGAGAAGGCCGAGCAGATAAGCGCCGCTGTCCCCCATGAAGATGCTGGCTCGGTTGACGTTGAACGGCAGGAACCCGACGCACACCCCCACGCAGATGATGGCCACGAGCGGCCCGATGTTCGGTTCGGACAGCAGGCCCAAGCCGGAGAGATGCCGCGCATACACGAAGAACGCGGCCGAACTGATGGCGACGATGCCCGCGGCGAGACCGTCGAGACCGTCGATGAGGTTGACCGCTTGGGTCATGCCGAGCAGCCAGACGACCGTGACGATCGGGACCCAGTCGCTCGAGAGCTGGAACACCCCCACGAACGGGATGCGGAAATAGAACATCGTGACGCCGAACCACACGAGCACCATGCCGGCGGCGACGGTGCCGAGCACCTTCGACGGTGCCGACATGTCCCGGACGTCGTCCCACAGACCGATGCCCAGGATCAGCAATGCGGCGAGCACCAGACCGTAGGGCTCGGAGTTGTTGCGGAAGATCTGGTCGAAGCGCCCCATCTGCGAGGCGACCAGGAGCGCGGCGACGAGGCCGGCGAACATGGCGATGCCGCCCACGTCGGGCGTGGGCACCGTGTGCACGCGTCGCGACGAGGGATGCGCCACCCATCCGATCCGGCGGGCCATGGCCCGCACGAGGGGCGTCGTCACGAGGGTGACGAGACCCGCCACGCCACCGACGAACAGGTAACCCGTCGTGGTGTTCATGGTCGCGGCGGATCAGGCCGGGTCGGGATAGGCGGGGAAGCGCGCGCACAGCGCCGCCACCTCGGCGCGCACCGCGGCCACCTCGGCATCGTCGGCCCGATGGCGCAGGGTCCGGGCGATGAGGCCGGCGATGACCGGCATCTCGGCCTCGCCCATGCCCTGCGTGGTCACCGACGGTGTTCCGATGCGCACCCCGGAGGTGACGAACGGGCTGCGTGGATCGTTCGGCACGGCGTTCTTGTTCAGCGTGATACCGGCACGGTCGAGCACCGCCTGGGCCTCCTTGCCGGTGCACTCGGCGTCGAAGGGCCGCAGGTCCACGACCATGAGGTGGTTGTCGGTGCCGCCACTGACGAGACGGAACCCCTCCGAGGCGAGCGCGGAGGCCAGGGCCGAGGCGTTGCGCACGATCCGGTGGGCGTACTCGCGGAACGAGGGATCGAGCGCCTCGCGAAACGCCACGGCCTTGGCGGCGATGGCGTGCTCGAGGGGCCCGCCCTGGCTGCCCGGGAACACCGCCTTGTCGATGGTCTGGGCATGCTCGGCGCGGCACAGGATGGCCCCGCCCCGGGGTCCGCGCAGCGTCTTGTGGGTGGTGAAGGTGACCACGTCGGCGAACGGCACCGGGTTCGGGTGCGCCCCACCGGCGACGAGACCGGCGAGGTGGGCGATGTCGAACATGAGCAACGCCCCGACCTCGTCGGCGACGGCGCGGAAAGGCTCGGGGTCGAGGCGACGCGGGTAGCTCGTGGTGCCCGCGACGATCAGTTTCGGTCGGTGCCGCAGCGCCAGCTCGCGCACCTCGTCCATGTCGATGCGCTCATCTCCCGGGGAGACCCCGTAGGAGGCGAAGTCGTAGAGGATGCCGCTCGCGTTCACGGGCGAGCCGTGGGTGAGGTGACCGCCGTGGTCGAGGCTGAGACCGAGGATGCGGTCACCCGGATCGAGGAGGCCCAGGTACACCGCCATGTTCGCGCTCGCTCCAGAGTGGGGTTGCACGTTGGCATGGTCGGCCCCGAAGAGTTGCTTCACCCGCGAGATGGCGAGGGCCTCGATGTCGTCGACGAACTCGTTGCCGCCGTAGTAGCGCTTTCCCGGGTAGCCCTCGCTGTACTTGTTGGTGAGCACCGAGCCGGTGGCGGCCATGACCGCGGGGGACGTGAAGTTCTCGCTGGCGATGAGCTGCAGTCCCGTCACCTGCCGGTGCTTCTCGCGCTCGATGAGGGCGAAGACCTCGTCGTCGGGATTCGTGTCGGAGGGGAACGGCATCAGCGGGACGCCTCCTCGGCCTCGATCTCGGCCAGCTGGGCCACGCGGCGCTCGTGACGCCCGCCCTCGAACGCGGTGCCGAGGAAGACCGACACGATCTCTTCGGCCAGTCCCTCCCCCACCACGCGGGCGCCCATGGACAGGACGTTGGCGTCGTTGTGCGAGCGGGCCATGCGCGCGGTGTAGAGGTCGTTGCACAGCGCCGCGCGCACGCCCCGCACCTTGTTGGCGGCCAGCTGCTCGCCCTGGCCGCTGCCCCCGAGCACGATGCCCAGGTCCGCGCGACCGTCCCGCACGTCGCGACCGACGGCGGCGCAGATCGGCGGATAATCGCAGCTCTCCGTCGAGTGGGTGCCCCGATCGAGCACGTCGTGACCCTGGTCGGTGAGCAGCTCGACGAGGTGCTGCTTGAGGGCGTAGCCGGCGTGGTCGGAGCCGATGGCAATGCGTGACATCGGGTTCACAGTAGTGGGGGCAACGCGCGAACCGCCTAGCGTTCGGATCGATGGCCATCGACCCGCGGACCCCCGTTCTCGTCGGAGCGGGCCAGGTTCTCCAGCGCGCCGAGGGACTCGACGATGCCCGCGACCCGGTCGCCCTCATGGTCGAGGCCGTGCGGGACGCCGCCGCGGATGCGGGTCTGTCGTCGGTACCCGCCCCCGATGCGCTCCGGGTGGTGAACCTCCTGTCGTGGAGATACGGCAATCCGGCCCGCCTCATCGCCGACGACCTCGGCCTCTCCCCCCGCGAGACGGGTTATTCCTCGATGGGGGGCAACACGCCCCAGACGCTCGTGAACTCGGCCGCCCGCCAGATCGCCGCCGGCGACATCGACCTCGTCGTGCTGGCGGGTGGCGAGACCACGCGCACCCGGTCACGCTGGCGCAAGGCCGGACGGGAGCCGGAGTGGCGCACGAGCAGTGAGGAGCCCGTGCTCGTCTCGGAGGACCTCGTCATGAACATGCCCGAGGAGATCGCCCGGGACATCGTGATGCCGATCCAGATCTATCCCATGTTCGAGACGGCCCTGCGCGCCCGCGCCGGCCGTGGCATCGACGAGCACCAGCGACACCTCGGGGAGCTGTGGTCGCGCTTCAGCGCGGTGGCGGCGCGCAACCCCCACGCATGGATCCGGCGCGAGTACACCGCCGACGAGATCCGCACCACGGGAACCGACAACCGCATGGTCGGCTTCCCGTACCCGAAGCTGATGAACTCGAACAACGACGTGGACATGGCGGCCGCCCTCATCGTGTGCTCGGCGGGACGTGCCGAGGCGCTGGGCATCCCGCGCGACCGGTGGGTGTTCATCCACTCGGGCAGCGACGCCCACGAGCACCCTTTCGTGTCGCACCGCGAGCACTTCTGGCGAACCCCCGCCATCGAACTGGCCGGACGTCGGGTGCTCGAACTGGCCGGCATCGGGATCGGTGACGTCTCGGTGGTGGACCTCTACTCGTGCTTCCCGTCGGCGGTGCAACTGGGGGCGGCATCGCTGGGGCTCGACCTCGACGGGCAACTCACCCGCACGGGTGGTCTCCCCTTCGCCGGCGGACCCTGGAACAACTACGTCATGCACGCCATCGCCACCGTCATGTCCGACCTGCGCGCCCGCCCCGGCGAGTGGGGCCTCGTGTGGGCGAACGGCGGCTACACCACCAAGCACGCCTTCGGGGTGTACTCGACCGAGCCGCCCGCGGCCGGCTTCCGCCACGACCACCCTCAGAACGAGATCGATGCCCTGCCCCGTCGCAGTCTCGCCTCCCCCGCCGATGCCGCCGGACCGGCGACGGTGGAGGCGTATTCGGTGATGCACGACCGCTCCGGTGCCCCCGAACGCGTCATCGCCTCGTGCCTGCTCGCCGACGGTCGGCGCGCCTGGGGCGACTCGCGCGATGCGAGCCTGGGTCGTGAGATGTGCACCCGCGAGTGGGTCGGCGCGTCGGTGACGCTCGATGCCGACGGCGTGCTGCACGCCGACTGAACCCCGCGCGCCCAATAGCCTCGGGGACGATGGCCGACACCTTCCCTCGTCAGCATGCGCGCACGCAGCGCCTCACGCTCGGCGAGCCGCGGTCGTTCCTCGTGGCCCACGACGGCAGGCGCGCCGTGTTTGCCCGGTCGCGGGCCGGGAACGACCCGGTGAACACGCTGTGGCGACTCGACACCGCGAGCGGAGCGGAACACGAGATCCTCGACCCGCGCGCGCTCGGGGGTGACGGGGATTCGATCACCCCGGAGGAGAGGCGTAGACGCGAGCGGGCCCGTGAGGGTGCGGGCGGGGTGGTCACCTGCGCCGCCGACGCCGCACTCGACATCGTCGTCACCGTGCTCGCGGGCCAACCAGTCATCGTCTCGGTCGCCGACGCCGCGGTGACCCTGCCCGACGTCGCGCCCGGGGTGTTCGACGCCCGCCCCTCGCCCGACGGAGCGAGGGTGGCGTGGGTGCGCGACGGGGCGCTGTGCGTCTGGAGCCGGGATGCGGGCGAGAAGGTGCTCGTCTCCGAGGAGACGCCCGGGGTGACATGGGGACTCGCCGAGTTCATCGCTGCCGAGGAGATGGGCCGACACCGCGGCCACTGGTGGTCGCCCGATTCGCGCCTGCTCGCGGTGTGCCGCGTCGACGACTCGCCCGTGCCGAAATGGCACATCGCCGACCCCTCCCGGCCCGACCGCGAACCCGAGACGCACCGCTACCCCGCCGCCGGTGCGGCCAACGCCCTCGTCACCCTGCACATCGTGGATGTCGACACCGGCGCGCGCACCGCGGTCGAACTGCCGGGGACCGCCGAGTACCTCACATCTGTGTCCTGGACCGCGACCGGCCTCATCGCCCAGGTGCAGTCGCGCGACCAGCGTCGCGTGGACGTCGTGCGCATCGAGCCCGCGGACGGGGCGACCGAGGTCGTCTTCACCGACACCGACGACGCCTGGGTGGAACTGGTTCCCGGCGTGCCGACGCTCGACCCCACCGGCCGACTCGTGACCTGTGCCGACCGGGACGACGCCCGACGCCTCGTCGTGGACGGCACCGCCGTCACCCCGGCGGATCTGCAGGTGCGCCACGTCGTGTCGGTCGGCGACGAGGTCGTCTTCATCGCCAACGAGCGCGCCACCCCGTGGATCCACGACGCCTGGTCCTGGGGCGAGGTGGGTCTGCGCCGTCTCACCCACGAGGGTGGCGTCGTGTCGGCGAGCGGTCACGGGGGATGTCTCGTCGTGCGCACGGCCCGCCTCGACGAACCGCGGGCGCGCATCGAGGTGCGCACGGCGACGCACACCGTGTCGGTGAATTCGCACGCCGAGCAGGCCCTCGTCGACCCCCGACCCGAGATCGTCACGGTCGGGCCGTCACGGATCCCGGTGGCGATCCTGCGGCCGTCCCGGCCGATCGACGGCCCCTTGCCGGTGCTGTTCGATCCCTACGGCGGCCCGCATGCCCAGCGCGTCGTGGCCTCCCGCAACGCCCATGCCACGTCCCAGTGGTTCGCCGACCAGGGATTCCTCGTCGTCGTCGCCGACGGTGCCGGCACGCCGGGGCGGGGCTCGGCAGTGGAGCGCGCCGTGCTCGGCGACCTCGCCGCGCCGGTGCTCGCCGACCAGGTGGCGGTGCTCGAGGCTCTCCCCGGCATCGAACCGCGCGCCGACCTCTCGCGCGTGGCCATCCGCGGATGGAGCTTCGGCGGGTACCTCGCCGCGCTCGCCGTGCTGCGCCGCGGCGACCTGTTCCGTGCCGCCGTCGCCGGCGCCCCCGTGACCGACTGGCGTCTCTACGACACCCACTACACCGAGCGCTATCTCGGGAATCCCGTCGTCGATGACACCGCCTACGTGCGCACGTCGCTGCTCGTCGATGCCCATCGTCTCGAGCGCGCGTTGCTGCTCATCCACGGCCTGGCCGACGACAACGTCGTGGCCGCCCACACCCTGCAACTGTCGGCCGAACTGCTCGCCGCGGGACGCGACCACGAGGTGCTGCCGCTGTCGGGGGTCACCCACATGACACCACAGGAAGTTGTGGCAGAGAACCTGCTGCTGCACCAGTTGGCGTTCCTGCGTCGCGCTCTCGACATCGGCGCCCCCTGAGCGCACCGCGCCCGATCCGTCAGACGAGCCGGCGCGCGACGAGGAATCGGTCCCGACCGGCGAGGTCGCGGTGCGTCGTCGGATCGACGAGACCGGCGCGGCGGGCGAAGTCGATGACGGCCGGACCCTGCAAGTGGCCGTGCTCGACGACGAGGAGTCCCCCCGGAGCGAGCCACGTCGTCGCACCGGCGAGGATCGCGGCGATGTCGGCGAGACCGTCGCGCTCGGCGAACAACGCCCCGGCCGGCTCCCATTCGCGCACCGACGCGTCCACCTCTGGATCGTCGGGGGCGATGTAGGGCGGGTTGGCGACGGCGACCCGCACCTGTCCGACGAGATGCGCGGGCAGCGCGTCCCACCACGAACCGGTCGCGAAACGTGCCCCGGTGGCGGCCCTGCCGAGTCCGGCGGCGTTGGCGCGCGCCACGTCGAGCGCATCGGCCGAGACATCGGTCATCCACACCTCGAGGTCGCGGCCGGCGAATTCGTCGAGGATCGACAGACCGATGGCGCCCGATCCCGTACCCAGGTCGACCACGACCGCGCCGGGCCGGAGGAGGTCGGCGTCGGCGGCACGGGTGGCGACAAGATCGACGACGAGCTCGGTCTCGGGCCGCGGGATGAGCACGCGACGGTCCACGAGGAGATCGAGACGACGGAAGGCCCAGCGGCCGAGCGCGTACTGCACCGGTTCACCCGCGAGGACGCGGCGCACCATGTCCTCGAGCGCGAGACCCTGACGGGCCGCGACGACCTCGGCGGAGATCGCCGCGAACGCGGCACCGTCCTCGCCGCTCGCGCGTTCGCACAGCCACCGGGCGACGGAACGGTCGCCCACCGTCGCGGCGGTGCGCTCGAGGAGTTCCGCCCACGTGACGGTGTCGTCCGCGTTCACGACCCGGCCGCCGTCATCGATGGTCGGCCAGTTGGCGCGCCCGCAGGTCGGCGGCGAGGGCATCGATGACCGGGTCGAGGTCGCCCGAGAGCACCGCCTGGAGTTGGTACAGGGTGAACCCGATCCGGTGGTCGGTGATCCTGTTCTCCTTGTAGTTGTAGGTGCGGATCTTCTCGCTGCGGCCGCCGCCTCCGATCTGGGCGCGGCGCTCCGCCGAGGCGCGCTCCTCGCTCTCCTCCTGACGCAGGCGCAGGAGCCGCGAGCGCAGCACCTGCATGGCGCGGGCCTTGTTCTGCAGCTGGCTGCGTTCGTCCTGCATGGCCACCACGAGACCCGTCGGTCGGTGCGTGATGCGCACGGCCGAGTCGGTGGTGTTCACGTGCTGCCCGCCCGCGCCCGACGCCCGGTAGACGTCGATGTCGAGATCGGCGTCGACGATCTCGACATCGACCTCCTCGGCCTCGGGCATGACCGCCACCGTCGCCGACGAGGTGTGCACCCGGCCCTGGCTCTCGGTGGTGGGAACACGCTGCACCCGGTGGGGACCGCCCTCGAAGCGCAGACGCCCCCATGCGTCGTCCCCCTTGACGAGGAGCGTGGCCTGGTTCACCCCGCCCATCTCGGAACGGTCGAGCTGCAGAGTCTCCACCTGCCACCCCCGGCGTGAGGCGTAGGCGAGGTACATGTCGACGAGGTCGCCGGCGAAGAGGTTGGCCTCCTCCCCGCCCTCGGCGCCGCGGATCTCCATGATGACGTTGCGACCGTCGTTCGGGTCAGGTGGCAGGAGCAGAACCTTGAGGCGCTCCTCGAGTTCGGCGAGACGCGTCTCGGCGACGGTCGCCTCGGAGCGCAGCGAGTCCCGCTCGGCACCCTCGGTCTCGGTCATCAGCTCGCGGGCGGCCTCGGCGTCGCCGCGCACCTCGCGCACCTCGCGGATGCACTCCACGAGCGGGGTCAACTGCTTGTAGCGGCGCGTGGCCTCGCGCAGGCGTGCCTGGTCGCCGAGCACCTCGGGAGAGCCGAGACTCGCCTCGAGTTCGGCGTAGTCCCGCTCGATGGAGACGAGACGATCCTGCATGTGGTCAAGGCTACGGGCGCCGGACGGTCGGACCGGGGACGACATGGTCGACCGGCGGTTCGATGCGTCGGGTTCAGTCGTCGAGAAGGGCGAACCTCACGCGCACGCGGGACCGCGCAGCCATCGCCTCGTGCGACGCCACGAGGTCGCGACGGCGCATCGCCACCGTCACGGTCGACAGACCCGCCCGGTCGGCGGCGTCGACAGCGAAGGGGACGGCATCGAGCACGACCCCGTGCACGAACACGACGCACCCCACGTTCCCCTCGACATCGCGTCCCGTCGCCACGCACGGCACCGCGTCCTTTACGTTCGTGCGTTGCACCGGTGGTTCTGAGGGCGCGAGCTCGACGAAACCGACGCGACCCGAATCCCTCGTCGCCGTCCAGCGCAGCATGCGCTCGGCGCCGAAACGATTGAACGGATGCGGGTCCGCCCCTTCGCGCCGGTGCGTGGCGACCGATTCGATGACGCGACGCAGGGAGGCATCGACGGCTTCGTCGCCATGGACCATCGCGAAGGTCTCGCGGTCGTGGACACCCATGCCCACCTCGAGCCGAGCCGCTCCGCCGGCGACGTCGTCGACGACGCGGCACATCTCGAGGCCGCGCACCTCCCCGGTCACCACTCCGTGCTCGATAACGACGTCGGCGCCGGCGGATTCGATGACGGGTGCGAGGGCGAGATGAGCGGGATCGGGGTCACGTTGCGCCAGATGGGGCTCGGACACCGCGGGCAGGAGCGAGTTGTCGTCGACGTGCCAGACCTGCAGGTCGAGATCGAACAGGGATGCCCGGCGGGCGATGACGCCCGAGTTCCGCTCGACGAGGACGTGGAGCGGCAGGTCACGGCGCAGGGCACGGGCGAGGACGGCACCGAGGGAATGCATGGGATCGCCGTCGACGAGCACCCATGCCGCCCCGTGGGACTCGAGCAGGGCGCCCGGGGCGAACACCTCGGGGGTCGCCTCGGGGTCGTCGGCTCCTCCGACGTGGTCGCGCACCAACGCGCGCAGCTTGAGCGACAGCAGCCGCGACCGACGCTCGGCGTCGGTGGACAATCAGTCCTTCTTCGCGGTGGTCTTGCGCTCGCCGTAGCGCTTGTTGAAGCGCTCGACGCGGCCGCCGGTGTCGACCAGCTTCTGCTTGCCGGTGAAGAACGGGTGGCACTCGTTGCAGAGTTCGAGGCTGAGCGAGCCGGGACGGGCACTGCGGGTCTCGAAGGTGTTGCCGCACGAGCACTTCACGGCGACGACGGCGTACTCGGGATGGGTCTCGGGCTTCATGGCGTGGAATCTCCTTGGCGAGGAACGACGAGTGTATCGGGGGCGGGCCGGTCAGGCCCCGGGCGTCTTGGCGATCTCGGCGAGGAAATCGTCGTTGGTCCGGAAGGTCTTGAGACGGTCCATGAGCATCTCGAGACCCGGGGCGGGGTTGCCGTCCTGGGCCAGGCCACTGAGGACGCGGCGCAGCTTCCACACCAGTTGGAGCTGCTTGCGCTCGAAGAGGAGCTCCTCGTGGCGGGTGCTGGAGGCGTCGACGTCGATGGCCGGGAACACGCGGCGCTCGGCGATGCGACGGTCGAGACGCAGCTCCATGTTGCCGGTGCCCTTGAACTCCTCGAAGATGGCCTCGTCCATGCGGCTGTTCGTCTCGACGAGGGCGGTGGCAAGGATGGTGAGCGAGCCCCCCTCCTCGACGTTGCGGGCCGCGCCGAAGAACTTCTTCGGCGGGTACAGGGCCCCGGCGTCGATGCCGCCCGACATGATGCGGCCGCTCGCCGGGGCGGCGAGGTTGTAGGCGCGCGAGAGGCGGGTGATGCCGTCGAGGATGATGACGACGTCCTCGCCCATCTCCACCATGCGTTTGGCCTTCTCGATCGTCATCTCGGCGATGAGGGTGTGCTCGTCGCTCGGGCGGTCGAAGGTGGAGGCGATGACCTCACCCTTCACCGTGCGGCGCATGTCGGTGACCTCCTCGGGACGCTCGTCGATGAGCAGCACGATGAGCTTGACCTCGGGATTGTTCTTCTCGATGCACGAGGCGATGGTCTTCATGATCGTGGTCTTGCCCGCCTTGGGGGGCGAGACGATGAGACCGCGCTGGCCCTTGCCGATGGGCGAGATGAGGTCGATGATGCGCGCCGTCATGTTGGACGGATCGGCTGGGTCCTCCATGCGGAGCTTGTGGTCGGGGAACAACGGGGTGAGGTCCTCGAAGCGCGGGCGCTGCTTGGCCTTGTCCGGCGACTGGCCATTCACCGTGTGGATCTCGAGCAACGCGGGGTTCTTCTCGTTGCGAGCCGCCGGACGCGACATGCCGGTGACGAAATCGCCCTTGCGCAGACCGATCTGGCGGGCCAGCTTCACGGGGATGTAGGCGTCGTTGTGGGTGGGCATGAAGCCACCGATGCGCAGGAAGCCGTAGCCCTCGTCGCGCAGGTCGACGTAACCCTCGACGGCGACGGGTTCGGTGCTGATCGGCTCGTCTGAGGATTCACCGATCTCGTAGCGGTCGTCGCCCTGGGGGCCCTCGTCACGGCCGCCGCGTCCGCGACGCCGACGGCGGTTGCGCGAACCACTCGCGTCGTTCCAGTCGCGCTGCTGACCCTGGTCGCGGTTCTGGCGGTTGCGATCGCCTCCCTGGCGGTCGCCCTGCTGACGGTCCTGGCGGTCGCCCTGCTGGCGCGGGCCTCGATCGCCGCGCTCACCACGGTCGCCACGCTCGCCACGGCCTCCCTTGTCGGCCGGGGTGAGTTCGTCGGTGCGGCCCTCGTGCTGGGCGAGCTCGATCTCCCACTCGGCGAGCGGTTCACCGTCGGGTCCGAGAAAGGTGGTCGGTTCGGCATCGTCGCCGGCCGAACCGTTGCTCCGGGCCGCGGAGCGGGACTCTGTGCGGGATTCGCCGCGCGAGTCGGAACGTTCACGCGCGGGCTTCTCCGCTGCCGGAGCGGGCGTCTCGTCGACGCCGGTCTTGTCGAGGATGAGATCGACGAGGGCGGCCTTGCTGGATCGCGCCGAGGTCTTCACGCCGAGCGCCTCGGCGATGGCGACGAGCTGATCCTTGTCCTT
>Ga0315903_10008069_pt1 | contig 13026 bp, 8 predicted proteins | sample LakEriMetagenome_7_FD_203524 | JGI IMG/M metagenome (GOLD analysis project Ga0315903, IMG submission 203524) | Freshwater fungal communities from buoy surface, Lake Erie, Ohio, United States - Buoy 2 MA119 | ecosystem: Environmental > Aquatic > Freshwater > Lake | place: USA: Lake Erie, Ohio...
CTTCAAAAGGTAGAGATTTGATTATTAACCTTAATCTAAGTAAAGCAGGTAACGGTAGAGAGTATACAACAATTACTTCTATTATCCCCGAAGACCAATCTCAACTACACACCGACAACGACATCGCTAACTCTTGGTTAGTAGATGAATTGGTATGGTCTGATGTATATTCTAGAAAACCAGAAGAATATCTGGAAATGGTTGCTAAAGGTGAAGTTCCAAGATGGGACACAACAACAGGTAAATACGTTTCAAATTCAACAGAAGAGTTTGAAATGTCTAAACCAAGTACACCTGTTAAGACATCATCAGTTCCTGAGTTTGACCCACAAGAAGAAGCCGAAGGAGACGACGATTTACCATTCTAATCAATACGAGCATGGGCATGTGTATTAACATAATGTCCATGCTCTTTTTTTAAAAAAATTATTAAAATACAATGGCAATCAAGAAAAAAGAATTCGATTATATATCTAAATTTTCAACCAAGACAAAATACAAGGACGAAAATTTTTATTACTGTGGAGAAGCGTTTAACAACGCGTGTGGTTTACCGGGTCCTGTCATGGGAAATATTAATATGTTTTTGGGACACACAAACTCCTCAAAAACAACCGCAATGATTTTAGCGGCAGTTGATGCTCAAAGAAAAGGACATTTACCTGTTTTAATTATTACCGAAAGAAAATGGAAATGGGAACATGCTTTGGAGTTAGGTTTCCAAGCCGAAAAAGATGCAAATGGGGAATGGGTTGGAGATTTTATTTTCAATGATTCTTTTGAATACATAGAACAAGCGACTGATTTCATAAATGAAATTATCGACGCACACGAAAAAGGTGATATTCCGAGAAACATTTTATTTTGTTGGGATTCAATTGGTTCTATTCCTTGTAAAATGACATTTGATGGTAAAGGTGGTAAACAACACAACGCAAGTGTCCTGTCTGATAAAATCGGTATGGGTATCCACGCAAGAATAACCAAATCTAAAAAAGAGGATTATCCAACAAAAGAAAACCCATATTATATAACTATGGTTGTTGTAAATCAACCATGGGTGGAATTACCCGACAATCCTTTTGGTCAACCCGAAATTAAAGCTAAGGGTGGTGAAGCTCTTTGGTTGGCATCCGCGTTAGTATTCTTGTTTGGTAATCAAAAGAAATCAGGTATTAACCACATAGACGCCGTCAAAGATGGGAGAAAAATCGCATATGCGGTCAGAACTAAAATATCAATCCTAAAAAATCACGTAAATGGATTGGGATACAAAGATGGTAAGGTTATAGTTGTTCACAATGGTTACATTGCCGACACCAAAGAATCGTTGGAAACTTACAAAAAAGATTACTCAAGTTTTTGGAGAGATAAGTTAGGTGTTAGCGAATTTGATTTATCAGAATCAACAACATACGATTACGAAGAAGAAGATTAATATTTGTTTAACCCTATAAGAGTGATGATTAATGTCTAATGTATTATTAGTTGATGGTGACAATTTACTTACAATTGGTTTTTTTGGCTTAAAAAATCACTTTTATAAGGGAGAACATATTGGTGGAATTTACCATTTTATCAATACCCTAAGGAGAACAATTGAAATTCATCATTTGGATAAGATTGTTGTTTTTTGGGATGGTCAAGACGGTTCTATTACAAGAAAAAAGTTTTACCACCAATATAAAGAAAATAGAAAATCTAGAATTAGGTCAGAAGAGGAATTACACTCTTATGGCAAACAAAGGAACCGAATTAAACAGTACTTAGAAGAATTGTTTGTTAGACAGGGTGAGTATGAATTTTGTGAATCCGATGACTCCATTGCATACTACGTTCAAAATTCACATAAAGAAAACAAAATAATTTTTTCTTCGGATGGTGACCTAACTCAGTTAGTTTCAGAAAACACCAAATTATACAATCCTTCCCACAGTAAGATTTATCAACCAAATGACATGTTTGTTTACGACCATGAACAAATTCTTATTGAGAATATAAAATTGGTAAAGATGATTTGTGGTGACCCATCAGATAACATTGCGGGCATTAAAAACTTAGGAGTTAGACGACTCATATCAATGGTACCCGAGATTAAAACACAACAAATAACGATTGATTTTATACTTGAAAGGTTTAATAATCTTTTTGAAGAAGACAATGATAACCGATTGGTAAAAAATCTTTTAACTGGTGTGACAAAATATGGAATACTTGGTGAAGAGTTTTTTGATGTTAATAGTCGTATTGTTAGTTTGGACAATCCATTTCTAACTGACGATGCTAAAGAATCTATTAATTCATTAATAAATGATTTGATTGACCCTGAAGGTCGTTCATATAAAAACACGATGAAGATGATGATGGAAGATGGTATATTTTTACTTCTACCAAAATCAGATGACGCGTGGATAAATTTCCTCAACCCATTTTTAAGATTAACAAGAAAAGAAAAAAATAAAAAATTAATTAAAATTAGAAACAATGAGTAATCAAGAAGTAACAAAGTTTGAGTTCCTTTTGACTTTAGAAGGTAACATTATCTGCCAACGTTTCTTTAACGTAAGGGAACATAACCCAAAGTCGCGACGTTCAATGGATTTACACTACTATGTAAAAAATATTTGTGACGATATTTGTAGTGATTTGAAAACAAAAACATTGGATTATCTACACGAAAATCGTGATTATTTTTACGGTTTAGACGCTGCAGAAACCGAAGAACAAAACGATAAAGAGTATTTTTTACTTGAAATTAAGATGGGTGACGATGTATTTATTCAAAGGATGTTTCCCGCTAAAATCTTCCACCCAAAGGTAAGATATACGGTAGATATTCGCCCTTATTTGAAGAGATACTTGTCAGACCTTACTGACATTTTATCATCTACGAATTTGGAAACGACTTATTTAAATTATCAATTATAAAAACTAAAAAAAACTATGTCAGAAAAAAATTTTGGATTTCTCGGAGCGTCATTTCAACAAACGTTAATTAAATCAATTATTGAAGATAAGAAATACGGTGAGCAAATTATTGATGTAATCGAGAGCAAATATTTTGATAATAGTTCTTTTAGATTCATTACCGCTCACATCAAAGAATATCACCAAAAATATGGTAATATTCCCGATTATCAGACTCTGTGTCAAACAATCATTCTTGAATTAGGTTCTCAGGAATCCGCTAGAATTCATTTAGACACAATACACGATATCAAAGAAAACACCGATGATAACCCAATGGTGAGAGAAGAAGCTCTTAATTTTTGTAAACAACAAAATTTAAAAAAAGAGTTGAAGATTGTTACCACCATTATCGACAACGGTAAGTTTCAGGAATATCATAAAATCGAGGGTATAATTCAAAAGGCACTACAAGTGGGATTACCACCTGAAGAGTGTATGGATGTTTTTCATAACATCGACGAAGCGTTGGAAAAGGATAACAGACAACCAATTCCAACAGGAATCGAAGGTCTTGATTCGGCATTGAAAGGCGGTTTAGGAATGGGAGAACTAGGTGTCGTATTAGCTCCAACCGGTACTGGTAAAACAACGATTCTTTCATTGTTTGCAAACACTGCTTATCTTCATGGATACAATGTCCTTCAAATATTCTTTGAAGATAATCCTGATAACATCAAGAAGAAACACTATACAATTTGGTCAGGTATTGCACCAGATGAACAACCCGAAAATAAAGATTTTGTTAAAGACAAAGTCACTCAAATACAATCTCAGAGTAAGGGTAGTTTAGATATTTTAAAATTACCTAGTGATTCGGTAACAATATCAGAGATAAAATCAAGATTAAGAAAAAGAATTTCAGAAGGTAAAAAGATTGATTTACTTGTAATTGATTACGTTGATTGTATCAGCCCTGATAAATCACAGTTTGGTGAAGAATGGAAAGGTGAGGGTTCTGTTATGAGAAGTTTAGAAGCGATGACAAGTGAATTTGGAATTGTTATATGGACAGCAACACAGGGTAACAGAGAATCGATATCATCTGAAGTTGTTAATAGTGACCAAATGGGTGGTTCAATTAAAAAGGCACAAATTGCTCACGTAATCCTATCAATAGGTAAAACAATAGAACAAAAAGAACACAATTTAGCCACAATGACTTTACTTAAATCAAGAATAGGTCGAGACGGTATTATATGGCAAAACTGTAAGTTTGATAACAGACTCTTGGTTATTGATACCGAGTCTCAAACTACTCTCCTTGGACATAAGGAGGAGAAACAAAAGAACAATTCCGACAGAATCAAGGATGCGTTTATGAAAAGACAGGAAGTATTAAACAGAAATTAATAATTATTAACACCATGACAGAAAAGATTTTGAAAGAAAATCCGGGACGTTTTGTCCTTTTTCCAATCGAACACCACGACATTTGGAAACTTTACAAACAACAAGAAGCGTGTTTTTGGACCGCTGAAGAAATTGATTTGGCTCAAGACATTTATGATTGGGAAAACAAACTAAACGAGGATGAACAACATTTTGTTAAACACGTTTTAGCGTTTTTTGCTGCATCAGATGGTATTGTAAATGAAAACTTAGCAATGAATTTTGTTAATGAAGTTCAATACACCGAGGCAAAAATGTTTTATGGTTTTCAAATGATGATGGAAAATATACACAGTGAAACATATTCATTGTTGATTGATACCTACATTAAAGAAAGACAAGAACAAGATAAGTTATTTAATGCCATTGAAACCATACCGGCGATTAAAAAGAAGGCGGAATGGGCTATTAAATGGATTGGTTCGAAATCATTTGTTGAAAGATTAATCGCGTTTGCTGCTGTTGAGGGTATTTTCTTTTCTGGCTCATTTTGTTCCATTTTCTGGCTCAAAAAACGTGGTTTAATGCCAGGATTAACCTTCTCAAATGAGCTCATTTCAAGAGACGAAGGAATGCACTGTGATTTTGCCTGTCACTTATTTAATAATCACATTGAAAATAAAATAAGTGACAAAAAAATAAAAGAAATTATTTGTGGTGCATTAGAAATCGAAAAGGAATTTATTTTAGAGGCGTTACCTGTAAAATTAATTGGTATGAATTCTGAATTAATGTCGCAGTACCTTGAATTTGTTGCCGATAGGTTATTAGTTTCATTGGGTTGTGGGAAAGTTTATAATTCAGAGAATCCATTTGATTTTATGCAGAATATTGCTCTCCAAGGTAAAACAAATTTTTTCGAAAAGAGAGTTGCTGAATATCAAAAAGCGGGGGTAAATAATAACGTGTCTATTGAAGATATGGACACATCATTTGATGATATAGAATTTTGATTAAACCATGAAAGTAAAAAAGAGAGATGGCTCATTGGAAGAAATGAGATACGACAAAATCACAAGAAGAATACAATTTTTTTGTGATGATTTAAATTTAGAGTACGTTGACCCAACATTAGTTACATTAAAAGTAACTCAAGGAATATATGACGGTATCTCAACAACTGAGTTAGATGTATTAGCGGCTGAAACCGCCGCATCAATGGTTACCACCCATTCTGATTATGCGAAATTAGCCGGTAGATTAGCAGTATCCAATTTACACAAAACAACACCAAAAAAGTTTTCACAATGTATTAAAGAATTACATTCTTTTACAGAACCAAAAACAGGTAAAGAATCATCTTTAATTGATGATGATGTTGCTAAGTTTGTCCATCAAAACAGAGAGGTTCTTGATGGGGCGATTAGACAAGAACGTGATTTGGATTTTGATTATTTTGGTTTTAAAACATTAGAACGTTCATATCTTTTAAAGATTGGTAAACGTATTGTTGAAAGACCTCAGTACATGTACATGAGAGTTGCTGTTGGTATTTGTAATGGTGATTTAGACATGGCATTAAGAATCTACGATGATTTATCACAACATTTCTATACACATGCAACCCCAACACTATTCAATGCGGGAACTCGTAGACCACAGATGTCATCTTGTTTCTTAATTGGTAATAAGGGTGACGATATCGATGGTTTATTTGACACGATTAAAGATGTTGCGAAAATTTCTAAATGGGCGGGAGGTATTGGTCTTCACGTTCACGATGTTAGAGCTAAAGGTTCGTACATAAAAGGAACTGGTGGTGAATCTGATGGTCTTCTACCTATGATGAAAACATATAATGAAGTTGCCAGATGGATTAATCAAGGAGGTAAAAGAAAAGGTTCTTTCGCAATATATCTCGAACCATGGCATTCCGATGTTTTTGAATTTATTGATTTAAGAAAAAATCATGGAAAAGAAGAACTGAGGGCTAGAGATTTATTCCTTGCCATGTGGACCCCAAGTTTATTCATGAAAAGAGTTGAGGAAGATGGTGATTGGTCACTATTTTCACCAGATGAAGCTCCCGGATTGTCCGATGTCTATGATGACCCGTTTGAATTTACTCAACAGTTTACGGAATTGTACGAGAGATATGAAAAAGAGGGTAGAGCAAGAAGAGTTGTTAAAGCAAGAAAATTAATGGATGCAATTTTAACGGCTCAGATTGAAACCGGAACACCTTATATGTTATACAAGGATGCCGCTAACTATAAGTCGAATCAAAAAAATTTAGGTACAATTAAATCATCGAATTTGTGTACCGAGATTATCGAGTATTCAAGTCCCGAAGAACAAGCGGTTTGTAATTTAGCATCTATTGCATTACCAAAGTATGTGTTAAATAAAGAGTTTAATCACGAACTACTCTATGAATACACATATCAAGTTGTTAAAAACCTAAACAACGTTATTGATTTGAATTTTTATCCCACAGAAGAGACAAAAAATTCAAACATGAAACACAGACCAGTTGGATTAGGTATTCAAGGTTTAGCTGACGTATTTTGTATGTTAAAATTACCTTTTGAAAGTGACGAGGCGGATAAACTTCAAACAGATATATTTGAAACAATTTACTTCGCGGCGTTAACGTCATCTAAAGATTTGGCTAAAGAAAATGGTGCGTATTCAACATTTGAAGGTTCACCTTTATCAAAAGGTATTTTTCAATATGAATTATGGGGAAAATCTGATAAAGACACAAGTGGAAGATGGGATTGGAAATCTCTCAGAAAAGAGGTTGTTAAATTTGGTGTAAGAAATTCATTATTAGTTGCACCTATGCCAACAGCATCTACCGCTCAAATACTCGGTAACAACGAAGCGTTCGAACCTTTCACATCTAACTTATATTCAAGAAGAACGTTGGGTGGTGAGTTTATTGTTATTAACAAACATTTGGTAAATGAATTGTTGGAAAGAGGATTGTGGTCTGACGAATTAAAGAAAAAATTAATCATGGAAAACGGTTCAGTACAGAATATCCCCGAAATACCTGTTGAAGTAAAAGAAGTTTATAAAACAGTTTGGGAGATGTCTCAAAAAAGAATCTTATCAATGTCAGCAAACAGGTCGGTCTATATTGACCAATCACAGTCTTTAAATTTATTTATTGACAACGCGAGCAAACCAAAAGTTTTAGCAGCACACCTTTATGGGTGGAAACTTGGTTTAAAAACAGGTATGTATTATCTGAGAACCAGAGCTGCTGTTGACCCATTAAAGGGTTTAGGTATTGACACCACAACAGTCAAACCTACGGTCGAAACAAAAGAAGTACAAAGCACTTCACACAATCAACATATCAAAGAAGAAGAGGAAGTAGAAATGGTAATTTCATCAAGACCATCTGATTCTCCATTTGAATGTGAGGGTTGTGGTTCATGACCGTAGGTGGCTCCCTTAATAGTTCGCGGCTGACCGCAAGCATCTACTTCGTTTGATTATACAGGGGGCGAAAAATCAAACAATATATATAATCCCAACTTCGGTTGGGATTTTTTATTTATTAGTATTTCTTGTTTGATTATATTTATAAGTATGGCGATTACGTATGGTATAGATTTTCCTTTTAGAATTAGTCCCAAAGGTGATTTTTTAGTTATGACAGAAACACCCGAAAGAGAAATTCGTGCAAACCTGATTCACTTGTTACTAACAAGGAAAGGTTCAAGATATTATTTACCGGATTTTGGAACTAGATTATATGAATTCATTTTTGAACCACATGATTCAGTTACATGGGGTCAAATTGAGGACGAAATAAGAACATCCGTAAGAGCGTATATTCCTAATTTAGAAATTAAATCAATTAGAGTAACACCCGCTGACCAAGACCCAGAAGAACCGGTTAGTCCACAAGAAGATGAGGATTCAAGATTATTTAGAGTTTCCGATTATTCAACCAAACCGTATACTGCAAAAGTTAGAATTGATTACGACATAAATAACGAACCATTTGTTTCGTCAGATTTTATAATTATTAACATATAACATGGCTAAAAAAATATCATACGCTGTCAGAGATTTCGCGAGTTTAAGACAGGAGTTAGTAAATCTAACAAGAGAATATTATCCCGACTTAATTAAAAATACAAACGATGCGTCAATCTATTCTGTTTTATTAGATTTAAATGCTGCGGTAACAGATAATTTACACTTTCACATTGATAGAGTTTGGCAAGAAACAATGTTGGATTTTGCACAACAAAGACAATCTTTATACCATATTGCTAAGACATATGGTATGAAAATACCCGGTAACCGACCATCTGTTGCTTTGTGTGATTTTACAATACAAGTACCTGTAAGAGGAGATAAAGAGGATGAAAGATACTTGGGAACAATACAATCGGGAGCTCAAGTTTCAGGTGGAGGACAAGTTTTTGAAACAATCGAAGATATTGATTTCTCAAATCCCTTTAATAAAAGGGGTGAACCAAATAGATTGAAAATACCAAATTTTGACGGTAATAATAGATTAATTTCATACTCAATAGTTAAAAGAGAAGCTGTAGTAAATGGGACAACAAGAATTTTTAGAAAAGTTATAAGTGAAGTTGACCAAAAACCATTTTTGAAGATATATCTACCTGAACAAAACATATTAGGGGTTAGTGGAGTAATTCACAAAGAAGGAACAAACTTTGTGAACAACCCAACAAATTCAGAATTTCTTAGTTCCCCAAATAAATGGTACGAAGTAAAATCTTTGATACAAGATAAGGTTTTTGTACCCGACCCAACAAACGCTTCCGATAGTGAAAATTTTATAGCGGGAACATACATTCCTGTTACAAATAAATTTATAACAGAATATACACCTGAAAATTATTTTTCTTTAACGTTTGGTTCAGGTAATGTAAACCCATTAGACAATTTAGACAATTATAATCAAGGAAGTTTGAGGGTGAGTTTAGGAACGTACCTTAATAATTTATCTTTAGGTGCGTTACCAAAATCTAATACAACATTGTTTGTAAAATACAGAATTGGTGGTGGAAAAGATAGTAATTTAGGTATCGATGTTATAACTAGTGTTGATAATGTTGATTTTATAATCACAGGACCAAACTCGAGTACAAATACACAAGTACAAAATTCACTAACCGTTACTAACGTAACACCAGCCGTTGGTGGTTCTGACCAACCGACAATTGAGGAGGTTAGAAATATGATTGCTTACAATTTTTCGGCACAAAATAGAGCGGTAACATTAAATGATTATAAATCACTTATTGAGACGATGCCATCAACATATGGGGCACCGGCTAAAGTAAATGTGATGGAAGAAGATAATAAGATAAAAATTAAATTACTTTCATATGATGAAAATGGTAATTTAATTGATACGGTGTCAAATACTTTAAAAAACAATATTTTAGAATATTTGGCGGAATACAGAATGGTCAATGACTTCTTAGACGTTGAGAGTGGTGAAGTTGTTGATTTTACTTTGGAGATAGACGTTGTTATTGATAAAAACGGAAATCAAACAGAAATCGTTAGAACAATAATACAAGATGTTGTAAGTTATTTTTCAATAGAAAAAAGAAAAATGGGTGACCCATTATTTGTTGGTGATTTATATAGAACAATCGGTGAAGTTACCGGTGTTGTAAACGCTGTTGATATAAGAGTTTTTAACAATGTAGGTGGAGAATATTCATCATCTGAAGTTGCTCAATCGTATGTAAATGCAAATACAAAAGAAATTTCACAATCAGATATGACCATATACATGAAATCTAACCAAATATATCAAATAAGATTTCCACAGAAAGATATAAAAGTTAGAGTAAAAACCTTGGGAACGACTACATTCTAATTTAATTTTTATTTATTTTTCTGGAAATCCATAATTTTCTATTTATATAGAAGAATGCAGAAACATAGAATTTCCACAAATATAGGTAATGACCAAAAAGTCGTAGTCGAAATTAAAAATGACTTTGACTTATTGGAGATTTTATCATTAAAGTTCACACAAACGGAGGTTTATTCCTCTATGTGTGCTGACTATGGTGTGGTCTGCGGTAGAATTTTTGTAAATAACGGTTTTGGCGTACCAAACGCTAGAGTTTCAATTTTCATACCTATCTCAGAAGAGGACACAAACGACCCAGTAATATCTGCCCTATACCCATTTACTACAGTTGACGATAAAAATGAAGATGGGTATCGTTACAATTTATTACCAAGTAGAAAACAACACGGTGGTCATGAACCCACTGGTACATTTCCTGACCAAAAAGATATATTAACAAGAGAAGAAGTACTTGAGGTTTATGAAAAATATTACAAGTATACCGTAAAAACAAATGATGCTGGAGATTTTATGATTTGGGGTGTTCCTGTTGGGACACAAACAATTCATGTGGATGTTGATTTGTCAGATATTGGGTGTTTTTCATTAAGACCCGATGATTTTATTAGACAGGGCATGGGTGTTGATAAATTTAAAAATACCTATTCATATAAATCATCCAATGATTTAGATACCCTACCTCAAATTATTTCATTTAATCAAACAATAGAAGTATATCCGTTTTGGGGTAATGAAGATTTGTGTGAGATTGGAATCACAAGAACTGATTTTGATTTATCGAGTAAGGGTGTTAAAGTAGAACCCAAAGCATATCTACTTGGTTCAATATATTCAGACAAAGGAAAAAATAGCGTAAACAAAACTTGCGTACCTAGAAACGAAATGGGACGTAAATGTGATTTAACAACATTTGACGCTGTCATAGAAATAATAAGATTTACCTCAAATAAAGACAGTAACGGTAGACCAATTCTTGAAAGGTATGAAATTCAAGAAGACATTGAAGATGACGGTTCATTTGTAGTTCCACTACCAATGAATATGGATTATGTCTACACAAATGAATTTGGTGAAAACGAAATTACAAATGACCCCAACAAAGGTATCCCAACATCATCTTGTTACAGATTTAGAATATCCGGCAAAAATGAAACATTAGGTAGAGTTAGAAATGTTGCTAGTTACTTGGTTCCCAATATACGGGAATATACAACAGATGTTGATGGGTCATATGCATTTTCATTGAATTGGGACGATTACCCAACCGCAGCAACCAGCTCATCTGTTATATTCAATCAAGTATATGGGAGTTATTTTCCTGAAGATTATTTTTATAGGTTCACATATAATAAAGTTTACACCCTAACGTCTTATATAGGGGGTCATAGAAAAATTTCACTATCTCAACAGGCTGGTGGATTTATGGGTATTAAAGACATTGCACCTAAAGAGGAAGACGATTGTGAATCAAGTGTTAATACACCACCCATAAGTTATGCATTTAGAAGATTTAGTTTTCCTATATTATTAGCAATCATAATAAACGTATTTGAAAGAGTAATTTATACCGCATTTATAGGTGCTCTTCAAATATTAATATCACCGTTTCAATGGTTATATGATAACTTAAAATTTAAAATTAGAGCTTTCGGGACCACAATCTTTAGTTGGGGACCATTTCAAATTTTTGATGACATTATTGAAAGTTTACAACGACTAGGGACCGTACACTTAAGTTTAGTAGTTTATCCCGAATGTCAATCTTGCGATGAAGTTTCTTTTCCCGAAAATAATCTTGATGTCTCAACAGAAAGTGACCCATCATTAATCTTCGAAAAGGTTGGTTCAGGTAAAGCTGTCAGAGACGAATTGACATTTTTAGTTAATTGTACTTCCTATACGTTAAATGTACCGACTACAGGGACAACAACATATACATATATTGATTGTACAACAAATTTACCACAAACAATATCAATATCAACCGGAGATACGGCATCAAACGTTTGTGCGAGAGATGGTTCATTGTCGTATTATGGTGGTGATGGAACACCGTCTGTTGTTGGTACCTGTGATAGTACGGTCACAGATGTATACATTGCAAGTCCTGGAACAACCGATGAATATATATTAAGTGAAACACCTTCTTCGGGGTTCACATTTTATAATTCAGGTTACACATATGGACAATCACTAGCAACAATATATACTAACTCTATTTTAGGTGCGTCTACAGGTAGAACTTATTATGTTAAAGTTATACAATATTTCGCGGATTCACTCGCTCAAACAGGTGACATAGCAACGGTAAGTACCTTACCAACCGGCACCACATTTCAACTAAACATGGGTGTATATACAAGTGGTTCCACTACGGGATATTTAGGTAAAGATGCTAGTGGTAATTTAAGTTGGAGGGACCAAACAATACCAAAAGATTATGTTTGGTCTGGATTTACTTATGAAATTTATGATAGTAATTATCCTATACAAGGTTCATCAGCTGGTTCATTTAGTGGTATAACCTCTTTACCTGAAGGATGTTTATCTCAGAACAGTATTTATGACGACTCGGGTATAGTACCGCAGACATATTGTGCAACAGGTATTACCGCCGTTTATTCTAAAGACAATGCAATAAACCAAGTCCAATCAAATGTTGGGTATACAAATTGTCTTAATTTAAATCTTATTGTAGTTGGACAAGTCGGAGCAAATGATTTATCGAAGAATCCGTGTGGTACTTGTGAGACTAGAAGCGGTTTTTCTGAATTAAGGGTTGGAATATTTACCGTCATACCGGCCGCACATTCAGACAATAGGCCTGTTCAATTTAA
>Ga0315903_10008074_pt1 | contig 13023 bp, 13 predicted proteins | sample LakEriMetagenome_7_FD_203524 | JGI IMG/M metagenome (GOLD analysis project Ga0315903, IMG submission 203524) | Freshwater fungal communities from buoy surface, Lake Erie, Ohio, United States - Buoy 2 MA119 | ecosystem: Environmental > Aquatic > Freshwater > Lake | place: USA: Lake Erie, Ohio...
TGCGGCGCAGCTTGTTGCCCACCTTCGTGTAGAAGTGGTCCAGCGGCTGTTCGCCACTCCCCGAAACCTCCTCGACAGCAGCATCCGACGCCTGCCGAAGTGCCTCGGCCACCTGCTTGTCCGCTCCGCCAGACACCACCAGCGCAAAGCCGACCTCATCCAGCGCACTTGCGAGATCCGGCCATTCCTTGCCCCGAGCAAAAACAAACGTGCCTGTTGTCACCATGATCGGTAAGCCATTTCATACACAACATTCAAGCCTCCGATTAAGTTCTAACCCCTGTGAAACCGCAATCCGCCGTATTTTCGAGCGCCATGTGGAGAGTTCGCGCCAGTGCTGCCACCGAGACAGAAGCAGAAGTCCTCGAGCTCACAGAAGTATCGGAGGGCTGGCATATCGTGCTCTACAACGACAACCACAATACCTTCGACCACGTCATCGAGTGCCTGATGCGGTACTGCAAGCACGACCCCATCCAGGCAGAACAGTGTGCGGTGCTCGTGCATTTCCGAGGGAAATGCACCGTGAAAAGCGGCTCCTACGACGAACTCGAACCCGTGTGCAGCGCGCTTCTCACAGCCGACCTCACCGCCGAAATCGAGCCCTAATCGGGCGTTTATCGAAGAGGTGTGGCCCTGCAGGCATGAACCATGACGCCATCGTTTTTGACATTGACGGAACGCTTTGGAACGCGTGTTCGGCGAGTGCGAAAGGCTGGAATGCTGGATTAGCGTAACTCGGCATAGACAAACAGGTCAGCCCAGAACACATCGAACGGGTTGCCGGGTATCCCTTCGAAACGTGTGTCGATCTCATCCTACCCGGAATTCGGGACTTCAACGGACAATGCGTTGAAATTCAAATCGTTTTCAGCCCTTCAAGACTACTTTGAAGGACAACAACACATCTCCTGATCAGGCAGTTGTGTATCGATAAGATGTAACGTCTCCAAACTCAAACTCAAACTCAAACTCAAACTCAAACTCAAACTCAAACCTAAACTGCAACCGCTTTCAGCTCCGCCACCGCCGCTGCCGGGTTGCCGCCGCGGAAGGTGGCCGAACCGGCAACGAGGACGTCGGCGCCGTGCTGGAGCAGCGCAGCTGCGTTTGAGGCGGTGACGCCGCCGTCGATTTCGAGGCGGGCCGGGCTGCCGGCGCGGTCGAGGAGTGCCCGGACTTCGGCGGCCCGGGTGAGGGTGCGCGGGATGAAGGTTTGGCCCCCGAAACCCGGATTTACGGACATCAGGCAGACCAAATCAAGGCAGTCGGCAACGTCTTCGAGGACGGACGTCGGGGTGTGCGGGTTGAGGGCAACCCCTGCCTGCATCCCCAGCTCGCGGATGGCCGTCAGCGTCCGGTGCAGATGCGTGCACGCTTCCCAATGCACCGTCAGCACGTGCGCTCCGAGCCGCGCGAAATGGCCCAAATACCGGTCAGGATCCACAATCATCAGGTGCACATCCAGCGGCTTCTCCGCGTGTCGTGCGATGGCCTCCACCACCGGCATGCCGAAGCTGATGTTCGGGACGAACACGCCATCCATGATGTCCAGGTGGAACCAATCGGCGTCAGAAGCGTTCACCGCGCGGATGTCGCGCTCGAGATTCGCGAAATCCGCGGCCAACATCGAAGGGGCAACAAGATGAGCCATACCACAAAGGACGGAACCCGCCCGGGGTTTCAGAACTTCGTCCCGCTATGGAGTTTTCCACAACGCCCGGAATCGTAGGCTTGACCGGCGGAATAGGTGCCGGCAAAAGCACGGTAGCCCGGGTGTTTCGGGCGCTCGGGATTCCGGTGTTCGATGCCGATGCGGCCGGACGGGCCGTGTACCGTGAGGACGACGCCGTTCGTGCTGCGGTGGCCGGCCGCTGGGGTGCGGATGTGCTCACGACCGATGGTGTAGACCGGGGGAAGCTCGCGGCCCGCGTCTTCGGGGATCCCGCCGAGTTGGAGGCGCTGAATGCCCTCGTGCATCCTGCTGTGCGGGAGCGGTTTGAGGCGTTTCAGCGGCGGCAGGTGGGCCGCGCGCCGTTTGTGCTCCGCGAGGCGGCGATCTTGTTCGAAAGTGGAGCCGACCGCGGCTGCGATGCGGTGATTTGCGTGGAGGCCGATGCTGCGGTGCGCCTTGCGCGGGCGGCGGCGCGCGACCGCGTTCCACTCGATGCCGTGGCAGCCCGCGCCGCGCACCAAATGACCGACGCCGACCGCCGCGACCGCTGCACCTTCATCCTGCACAACGGTCCGAACGACGCACTCGTCCCCCAGGTGTTTGCCCTTCACCGCACCCTCTGCGCGGCAGCAGCACCCGGCACCCAGCCGGTTCAGTAACCCGCTTTGTTGCCTCCTCCCTCTTCTCCGAACATGTACACGCCGGCAGCGCCGTCGGAGTGCGCAAACGCGCGGAACATGCCTTTCGAGTTGAACGCAAACGCGATGCGACCGTCGCGGTCCACGGCGATGACTCCGCCGTCGCCGCCGAGATTTCCCATTTCCTCGTGAATGGTACTTTGCGCTGCATCCAAGACGCTTTCGTTCGCATAGGCCATGCGTGAATGGATGTCATGCGCAACAGAACTGCGGATAAAGTACTCGCCCCAACCTGTGGCAGACACCGCGCATGTCCTGTTGTCCGCCCACGTCCCCGCTCCCACCACCGGACTGTCGCCGATCCGGCCCCACCGCTTCATCGTCATGCCCCCCGTCGACGTGGCCGCCGCCACATTCCCGTGCAGGTCGCGCACCACGCACCCGACGGTGCCGCGCTTGTCGTCCGCGCGGGCCTTTTCGTAGCGGATGCGGGCCTTCTCGGTATCGAAGTAGCTGTCCGGAACTTCCGGAAACCCGCGCTCGCGGGCAAACGCCGTCGCCCCCGCCCCACTGAGGAACACGTGCTCCGTCGAATCCATCACCATCCGTGCCACGCGGATCGGGTTCGCAACCCCGCGCAAGCCGGTGACCGCGCCGCACCGCCGGTCGCGGCCGTCCATCAGCGACGCATCGAGCTCGTGGGACCCCTCGGCCGTAAAGACGGCGCCGCGGCCCGCATTGAACAGCGAATCGTCCTCGAGCAGCGCCACCACCCCCTCGACTACGTCGAGTGCCGGCGCACCGCTTTCAATCTGCGCCTTGCCCCAGTCGAGCGCGCGCTGCAGCGAAGCCCGGTAGGCCGCCTGCTCCGCCTCGGAGTAGTCCTCCTCCCCGAAGTACCCCGCTCCGCCGTGCAGCGCGATGGCCCAGTCATGGCCGGGCGATGCTTCGGGCTCAGTCGCACACGAAACGGCCAGCGCAAGGCATGCCGCAAAACCGACGTTTTGACCCCATTTCATGGCGGGAAGGTGCAACGAAAAGGCTAACTTCCGCACATGGAAGTTTGGCACATGTGGGCGGTCGCGGCCCTGCTTCTCCTCGTGCTGGAGGTCTTCACGTCGGGGTTTGTGCTGGCGTGCATCGGGGTCGCTGCAGTGGGGGGTGCGCTCGCCGCGGGGCTGGGGGCCAGCCTCGCGGGCCAAACCATCGCTGCGGCCCTCCTCGGCGCCGTCTCCTTCTTCGCCCTGCGCCCCCTGGCCTTGCGCCGGTTCATGGGGGCCGGCGGGCTCTCCACCGGCACCGACGCCCTCATCGGCCGCACGGTCTCCCTCAGCGCCCCACTGGATCCCCAGACGGGCCACGCCGAATGCCGCATCGACGGCGACGTCTGGCGCCTCCGTGCGGCGGACCCCGCTCTCCCGCTCGACGGCGCGAACCGCGTCCGCATCACCGGCATCGACGGCAACACCCTCCTCGCCACCCCCCTCTAACTCCAACCCCAACCTCAACCTCAACCACAACCTCAACCACAACCTCAACCACAACCTCCACCTCAAACTAGCCGCACAGCGGCGAAAACTCCAACTCAAACTCCAACTCAAACTAGCCGCGCAGCGGCGCAAACTGAAAACTGAACATGGACGGCATCCAACTCCTCGGTCTCCTCTTCCTTGCGTTCATCCTGGTGATTATCGTCAAGGGCGTGCGGATTGTGCAACAAAGCGAGGCGATGGTCGTCGAGCGTTTGGGGCGTTACAGCGGAACGCTGAACGCCGGCATCAACATCATCATCCCGGTGGTCGACCAACCCCGAAGCGTGGCCTGGCGCTACACCGTCGACGGACCTAACGGGCGGAGAATCACCCAGTACAAGATGCGCGAACGCATCGACCTGCGGGAGACGGTGTTCGATTTTCCCAAACAAGGCGTCATCACGAAGGACAACGTCGTCACCGAGATTAACGCACTGATTTACTTTCAGATAACGGACCCAGTCAAGTCGGTCTACGAAATCCACAACCTGCCCGAGGCCATCGAGAAACTCACCCAAACAACCCTGCGGAACGTCATCGGCGAACTCGAACTCGACGAGTGCCTGACCTCGCGCGATACCATCAACATGAAGCTGCGGGCCATCCTCGACGAGGCCACGAACAAGTGGGGCGTCAAGGTGAACCGGGTCGAATTGCAGGACATCAATCCGCCGGTGGACATCCGCGAGGCGATGGAAAAGCAGATGCGGGCGGAACGGACGCGGCGGGCGCAAATCATTGAAGCCGAGGGCACGAAACGCGCAGCTATCCTCGAAGCGGAGGGCCGCAAGGGCGCTGACATCAACGAGGCGGAAGGCCAAAAAGCAGCCGCGATCTTGCGGGCAGAAGGCGAGGCCCAAGCCCGGCTTGTGGTGGCTGAAGCGGAGGCGAAAGCCATCCGGCTCGTCGCCGAGGCGGTAACGGGCACGAAGGCAGACCCGACCCAGTACCTCGTGGCGATCAAGTACATCGATACCCTCGAGCAGGTGATGCGGGACGGCGGCGCCGGATCGAAGACGGTCTTCGTCCCCTACGAGGCCTCCGGACTGATGAGCAGCGTGGGGGGACTCAAGGAACTGCTCAGCATCCCGTCCTAATTTCCATCCGTTCGAACCATGTTCGTGCACATGCGGTTCCAGCACCGCTTAGCCCCGGAGCGCTACGACCAATTCCTGGCCGCAGGGTGGTTTCGCGGGGCTTCGATGCTGTACCGCATGGACCTTATGTGCATCGACGGGGCGGTGAATTCCGTGATCAACGTGCGGCTCCCGCTCGCCGGATTCTCGCCGGACCGGCGGCAGCGCAAGCTCATTTCGCGGGTGGAGCGGCGGCTTCGCGTGGTCGTGCGCCCTGCCGATCCCGTGCCTGACAGCGCACGGGAGAAGCTCTATGCCCTGCACCGGTCCCGGTTCCGAGGCCACGTGCATGCCACGCTGCATGAGTTTTTTACCGCAGGCCAAGAAGAGTCCGCGTTCGACACCTGGGAGGTCGGGATTTACGACGGAGAGGAGCTCGTGGGGATGAGTTTTTTCGATGCGGGGAGTGCGGCTTTGGCCAGCTTGCTGGCCGCCTTCCACCCCGACTACAGTGCCTATTCGCTCGGCACATACACGCTGCTGCGGGAGATTGCGTTCGCGCAAGAAACCGGCCGGAGCTTTTTTTATCCCGGCTACATTCTGGACCGCACACCGCTGTTTGACTACAAGTTACGCCTGGGTTCGATGGAGTTTCTCGGGCGGGATCGGGTGTGGCATCCGTACGGCCTGTTCCGTGCAGAGGCGACGCCGGGAGCGGACATCCTGCGTGCCATGGAGGCGCTAGAAGACCGTTTGAGGCGGGCGGGAATCGGGTTTCGACGCTGGCTCTATCCCGGATTTGCTTTGGGGCATTTGGCACGCTGGGAAGGGCGCTTTGTGCGCCTGCCGGTGTTTCTGGAACTGGGCGCGGACGGCTGCGGGACGGCCTGCATCGGCTTTTTGAATGAACCGGGCGGATTTGAATGCCTGCGTATGGCGCCCAGTCCAGAAAGTGCCCACTGGGTGAACTTCGAGCTGGCCGAAGAATTCCGGGATGCCGCGGTGTACTGGCCCTACCTGATGGAAGTCGTGCTCCTCGATGCCGACCACGCCTCCCTCGAAGAGGCTGTGCAGTGGGCGACCAGCTGGTGTGCCGCTCCCGACGCCTTACCTATCCTTCCTTCCCCATGCACCTGATTTCTTGGAATGTGAACGGCATCCGTGCCGCGGTGAAAAATGGATTCAACGAACGGCTCGAGGCGCTCGCTCCCGATGTGCTCGGGCTGCAGGAGACGAAAGCCAGCGACGACGAAGTGCGCGCCGCTGTGCGTGCGTGTCCAGCTGCAGATGGCTACGAAGTTTTCAGCTCGAGCGCGGAGAAAAAAGGCTACTCCGGAACGGCTGTGTTGACCCGGGTGGCCCCGGTGCGGGTGCGCGCGGGCCTCGGGAATCCTGCCCTCGACGGTGAGGGCCGCGTGCTGCATGCGGAGTTTGCGGAGCTGCATTTCATCACGGTCTACACGCCGAACGCCTCCGAAGGACTCAAGCGCCTGCCTTTCCGTTCCGAATGGGATCGCTATTTCGCAGATTTCGTGCGGGAGTTAGCGGCAGACCGGCCGCTCGTGGTGTGCGGCGATTTGAATGTGGCCCATACCGCACTGGATTTGGCGCGCCCCGCAGCGAATTACAATGTCACACCAGGTTACACTCAAACCGAAATCGACGGCATGTCCCACCTGCTGGCCCACGCCGGCCTGACGGACATGTGGCGGATGCAGCATCCGGATGAGGTGGGCTATTCCTGGTGGAGCTACCGCGGCGGTGCGCGCGAGCGGAACGTGGGCTGGCGGCTCGATTACATGCTGGCAAATGCAGCAGCAACGGAACGTGCGGGAGCCTGCACCCTGCATCCCGGTGTGCTCGGCTCGGACCACTGCCCGGTCTCGCTGGAAGTGCGGCTGTAAAGCTGCAAGCACCGCGCACAAAGGGAGCGTTCAGGCCCTAGTGCCGCAGGCGTGATTTGCGGGGTAAATCCTTCAAATCCCGAACGCATGTGGCGTATTTCTGTGGTCTATTTCTTCGCGTGTGCGGCGTCCGCCGCCACTGCCCAAACCGGTTGCACCGGCGACCTTACCCTCGATGGCACGGTCAACCTCAACGACTTGATGGCGCTCCTCACCGTCTACGGTTCGGATTGCCCCGCCCCCGCCGCGCCCCCTGAGGTGCGCTTTTCCGAGATTCACTACAATCCCGGATCAGCCCAAGGGAACGACAGCGACTGGGAGTTTGTCGAGCTCTACAACACCGAATCCTATCCCGTTTCCTTGAGCTCCTGGGCCCTTGCCGGCGGGCTGTCTGGCACATTTCCCGCAGGATTCACCCTTGCAGCGCACGGATTTGCAGTAGCGTGCGTGCGCGCGGACACCCTCGGCCCCCACGTGCCTCTGGGCGTGCCCGTTTTTCAATGGCCCTCGACCGCCAGCCTGAACAACAGCGGCGAAATCATCAGGTTGCTTCGGCCCGACGGTAGCGAGAGCGACATGGTTCCCTTTGAAGACAACGACGGCTGGATGACCACGCCAGACGGCGGCGGACCCTCGCTCGAGTGGATGGATCCTGGGCTGGACAACGACTTCGCTTCGGCATGGGCCGCCTCGTTCGTGCTAGGCGGCACGCCGGGAGCGCCCAACTCCATGTGGGGACTCAGCGACCCGGAATAAGGCGCACCTCTCCGTTGATGCGCACTTCGAGCGGCTCGCCTTCGAGAACCTGAACCTGTGCGCCGGAATGGCTGAGGTCCACCTGCAGCTCCCGGCCCCGGAACAGGACTCGGAAGGTGAGCCGCTTCCATCCTTCCGGCAGCCGCGCTTCGAATTCGGGCCGGTCCTCCCGCACGCGGAATCCGCCAAATCCCTCGACGACCGCCATCCACGTGCCCGCCATCGACGTGATGTGCAGACCTTGATACACCTCGCGGTTGTAGTCGTCTAGGTCCAGGCGGGCGGTGCGGAGGTACAGGTCATAGGCCGTGTCCATTCGACCCAGCCGTGCCGCAAGCACCACGTGGACGCACGGGGACAAACTCGATTCATGGACGGTCTTCGGCTCGTAGAAGTCGAAGTTCTCTCTATGGGTGTCCGTGTCGAAATCGTCCTGGAAGAAGTAGAACCCCTGCAAGACATCGGCTTGCTTGATGAAGATCGAACGCAGGATGCGGTCCCAACTCCAGTGCTGGTTGATGGGCCGTTCCTCAGGGCGCAAATCGGCCGCGCTCCGCTGTTCCTTGTCCATGAACCCGTCCTGCTGGAGGACCACCCGGGTTCCTTCAAGCGCGGGTAGGGCCATGCCCTCGGCCTTGCGCCGCCAATCCCGGCATTCCCCTTCACGGTTGAACTGCGTCGCGGCAGTGTGCTGTTCGAGGGCCTCGGGATGGGCGCCAGCCAGCCAATCGGCTACGTCCGCGGTGTACTTCAAGCACCACGCGGCGAGGTAGTTCGTGTACCAGTTGTTGTTGACGTTGTTCTCGTACTCGTTCGGGCCCGTAACGCCGAGCATGACCCAGGCCGAGCGGGCCTCCGACCAGTTGACGCGCTGCGCCCAGAACCGCGCAATGCCCAGCAACACGGGAAAACCGTGGGTCGCGAGATAGCCGGAATCGCCGGTGTACCGCACGTAATTGTAAATGGCGTAGGCGATGGCTCCGTTGCGGTGGATTTCCTCGAAGGTGATTTCCCATTCGTTGTGGCACTCCTCCCCGTTCATGGTGACCATGGGATAAAGCGCCGCTCCACAGCTGAAGCCGAGTTTCTCGGCATTTTCGATCGCCCGGCCGAGGTGGTGGTACCGGTACAGCAGCAGGTTGCGCGCGACCTGTTCCGGATGGCTTGCGAGGAAAAACGGCAGACAATAGGCCTCGGTGTCCCAGTAACTTGCTCCCCCGTATTTCTCGCCGGTGAACCCTTTCGGCCCGATGTTCAAGCGGGCATCGTCGCCGCGGTACGTGGCGTTCAGGTGGAAGATGTTGAAGCGGATGGCCTGTTGGGCTGCCTCGTCGCCTTCGATGGTGATGTCCGATCGGTCCCAAATGGCTTCCCAGGCCGCCACATGGGCCGCCAAACCCGCCTCATAACCGGCAGAACGCGCTCCTTCGGCGGTGTACAGCGCTACCGCGCGCAGGGCCGATTCCGGATGGTGCAAGGTCGTCGCGATGCCGATGAACTTCACGACCTCCACCGTTTCTCCGGCACCCGGACGAACCTCCCACACCGCATCGACCCGCGCCGGGGCCAACTCCATGCTGGGAACGACCGAATGGCCAGTTACCTGCAGCTCGACGTCCATGGCCGTGGCAGTTCCGAAGTGCGTCTTGTGGGTCGTATTCGCCACCACGCCCTGGCCCAGGCGCGGGGTTTCGGCCCCGTCTTGCCGCCAAAACGCATCGTCCCAGTTGCTGTCTTCGTTGCGGACGTTGCCGTCCACGCCTGCAGCCACCCGCACGGTTGGGCCTTCGCGGTCGAGCCGGAGACGTACCCGGATGGCTGCCGTGTCGGGGTTCGCCATCGAGCACCACCGCTCGGCCTCCAGCACCGCGGTGACCCCAGAACGGAGCTTGACCACCGCGCGGCGGCGCAGCACCCCGGTTTTCATGTCCAGAATGCGCTCGAATTCAAGGACTTCCACCTGAGCCAGGTCCACCTCTTCCCCGTCGACCGACCAGCGCACATCCAGCCAGTTCGTCGCGTTGAGCACCTTCGCGAAGTACTCCGGATAGCCGTTCTTCCACCAGCCCACCCGGGTTTTGTCCGGGTAATAGACTCCAGCGAGGTAGCTGCCCCGCAGGTGATCCCCGGTGTAGGTTTCTTCGAAGTTTGCACGCTGGCCGAACCTGCCGTTACCGATGGCGAACAGGGATTCAGCTCCCCGCACGCTTTCCGGCCGCCAGCCGCGCTCGATGATGTGCCAGGGGTGAATCTCTACCCGCGGCGATGCTTTGCTTTCCGCCATGTCACTGGATAAGGTCTAGGAGGCCCTGCCACGAAAGTCCTGCGAAACCAGGGACTGTGAGGTGGGCTGTCGGCAAGGATCCGTCCGGTCCGATTCCGACGGCCGTGAAGCCGCCCGCACGTGCCGCCGCAATGCCGGCTGGAGCGTCTTCGAAGACAATACACTCGGATGGCGGCGTGCCGAGGGCAGCCGCGCCGAAGAGGAAGACCTGGGGATCAGGCTTCGAGAGGGTGATGCGGTTGCCGTCCATCACCGTCGCGAAGCGGTCGACGAGGCCGATGCGTTCGAGGATGGAAACGGCATTTTTCGACGAGGATCCGACGCCGAGGAGGATTCCGGCTTCGGACGCACTGTCCAGAAAGCCGATGACTCCGGGAAGCACGTCGGCCGGGGCCATCGCGGCGGCGAGGTCGAGGTATCGGGCGTTTTTGGCATCCATCAAGCGCTGCTTCGTGACCGAATCCAACTCGAGATGGCCGAGGCGCAGAATGAACTCCAAACTGTCCACCCGGGAAACCCCCTTCAGGTGTTCGTTGTCCGCTTCCGAGAAAGGAATGCCCAGCGACTCCGCCAGTTCCTGCCACGCCTGAAAGTGGAAGCGTGCCGTATCGACCAGCACGCCATCAAGGTCAAACAGGCAGGCCCGGAACCGGTTCATTGCTGCATCGCGTGGGGCAGGATGAACTTCACGTGGTATTCCGCCAGGCCGTCGATGGGCCGCTTGATGATGCGGCCGACCCGCAAGCCCTCGCGATCGCAGACGTGGCGCAGCACGGTTTGGAAGTGGTACGCCACACTGCCCACGAAATGCACCGGCACATCGTGGTGCTGCGGGAAGCACTTCACGTGCACGTCCACGAAGGCCTGGAACCCTTCCTCCAGCCACGAAATCACCTGGGTGCGCTCCTGGTGCTTGCCGAGAAAGGTCATGAATCCGGCGAGGAAGACGTTTGCGTTCGGCTCGGAATACACTTTGTGCAGCAAGATGTCCTTCGTGTAGCCGAACGTCTCCTCGAAATCGGCCGCAATCACAGGATCCAGTTTCTTGTACAAGTATGTGGAAATCAGCTTTTTGCCAAACCACGAGCCGCTGGCTTCATCGCCGAGGATGTACGCCAGCGCAGGAACCACTTCGCTCACCTCCTTGCCGTCGAAGAAGCAGGAATTCGAGCCCGTTCCGATGATGCAGGTGATGGCCGGTTCGCCTTCAAACGTGCTGTACGCCGCCCCTTCGAGGTCGTGGCCTACGTGCACCTGGGCACTGGGATAGACCCGCTCGAGTCCCTCCCGGATGATGGCGCACAGGGAAGGCGAGCTGCTGCCCGCCCCGTAGAAGTAGACCCGCTGGATTTCCTCAGCGCAGGCGAGGGCGTCTGCCGACTCGCGCATCTTCGCTTCGACGAGGTCCGCGGTGTGGAAAAACGGATTGAATCCCATCGTGTGGAATTCGCGTTCCACGCGGCCGTGCTCGTCCATGCAGAGCCAGTCGCATTTGGTGGAGCCGCTATCGGCAATCAGAACTTTCACTGCAGCGGAATCAGAACTGTTCAACCAAATCAGCCACGCGCGTAGCGTAGCCCGCCTCGTTGTCGTACCAGCCGAAAACCTTCACGAGGGTTCCGCTGCATTTGGTCAGCTGGGCATCGAAAATGCAGCTGTGCGTGTTGCCCACGATGTCGACCGACACGATCGGGTCCTCGGTATACTCGAGGATGCCGCGCATCGGGCCTTCTGCTGCCGCCCGCACGGCCGCATTCACCTCGGCGGCGGTCGCCGGTTTGCGCAGCACCGCCGTCAGGTCCGTGACCGACCCAGAAGGCGTGGGTACGCGGACGGCCAAACCGTCCAATCGGCCGGCCAACTGCGGAAGCACCAAACCCACCGCCTTCGCCGCCCCGGTGCTGGTCGGAATCATCGAAAGCGCCGCCGAACGCGCCCGGCGCAGGTCCTTGTGCGGAGCGTCCTGCAACCGTTGGTCCGAGGTGTACGCGTGAACGGTGGTGATGTAGCCCTGTTCGATGCCGAAGACGTCGTCGAGCACCTTCGCCATGGGCGCGAGGCAGTTTGTCGTGCACGAGGCGTTTGACACGATGCGGTCGGCGTCGGTGAGGATGCCCTCGTTGACCCCAAGCACCACCGTCTTCACGTCGCCGGTCGCCGGCGCCGAAATGACCACGCGCTTCGCCCCCGCCGTCAGGTGTAAACCCGCTTTCGCCGCGTCCGTGAACACTCCCGTGCTTTCGATCACCGTGTCGACCTGGAGGTCTGCCCACGGAAGGGCGGCCGGGTCGCGCTCCGCAGAAATGCGGATGGTCGTGCCGTTCACCACGAGGTCGTTGCCCACAACCGCCACCTCACCCGCGAACCGTCCGTGGACGCTGTCGTACTTCAGGAGGTGTGCGAGGGTAGCGACGTCGGTGAGGTCGTTGATGCCGACCACCTGGATGCCGGGCCGGCCGGCCATTTGGCGCAGGGCGAGCCGCCCGATGCGGCCAAAACCGTTGATGGCGATGCGTTTCATGGAAGAAATCAGATAGAAAGAATGCGGGCGATGCGCACCTCGTCGTCGAGGCTGACCTTCGATGCGGCGATCGCTTGGTTGAACGGAGTAAAAACGATGGTGTCGTTGACCACACCGACCATGGCGTCGCGCTGGCCCGACTTCAGGCCCTCGACAGCCGCCACGCCGAGCCGGGAGGCCAGCACGCGGTCGGAACAACTCGGGTCGCCGCCGCGCTGGATGTGGCCTAGCACGGTGACCTTTGTGTCGTAGAGGCTTGTGAGTTGCTTCACCTGCCGAGCGACCTCGAAGGCCCCTCCCTCAGTGAACCCCTCTGCGACGATGACGATGCTCGAGGTTTTGTTCGATTCCGAGCCCACGGCCAGAATCGACACCAAATCCTCCACCGTCAGCTTCGTTTCCGGGGTCATCACGGCGATGGCCCCGGTGGCAATGCCGGTCCGCAGCGCGATGAACCCGCTGTCGCGGCCCATCACCTCCACGAAGAACAGCCGGTTGTGGCTGTCGGCGGTGTCGCGGATCTTATCGACCGCCTCCGTGACCGTATTCGTCGCCGTGTCGTATCCGATGGTGTAGTCGGAACCGGCGAGGTCGTTGTCGATGGTGCCCGGAATGCCCACGATGGGAAAGCCGGTTT
>Ga0315903_10008076_pt1 | contig 13020 bp, 7 predicted proteins | sample LakEriMetagenome_7_FD_203524 | JGI IMG/M metagenome (GOLD analysis project Ga0315903, IMG submission 203524) | Freshwater fungal communities from buoy surface, Lake Erie, Ohio, United States - Buoy 2 MA119 | ecosystem: Environmental > Aquatic > Freshwater > Lake | place: USA: Lake Erie, Ohio...
CGGTGTTCGACGCGCACCACGAGTTCCCGCTGGCGATCGCCGCTGCGGCCGGCCTCGCGCCGGCCGGCCTCCGCTGGCGGTGGGCCGCCCGGCTGGCGGCCGTCGCGACGGTCGCCGCCATCCTGGGAGGCCTCCTGGCCGGGGCGCCGTGGCTGCCGTTGTCCCGCGCAGGCTGGCTCGCCGTGGTGGCCGCGGCGGTCGCCGTGACCGCCGCGACGCTTTCGGGTCGCGAGCGGGCGGCGGCACTGTTCGCCCTCGCCTGCGGCATGTTTTTCGTCGGTGAAACCGCCCGGCAGGTGCTGCACCGCGAGCGGACGTTCTTCGGCGTGCTCCGGGTATGCGCCTCGGCCAACGGACCGTCACACGTCCTCATGCACGGCGGCATCCGCCATGGCGTGCAGCTGCTCGCGGACGATCCCGAGCGGCGGCGGATTCCGCTGGCCTACTACAACGAGGCGGGGCCCCTGGGCAGCGTGTTCGCCGGCCTCGACGCCCGGGGCCGGCGGAGCCGGGTGGCGGTGGCCGGCCTCGGCGTCGGCACGCTCGCCGCCTATGCGCATCCCGGGGACGAGTTCGTGTTCTTCGAGATCGATCCGCAGGTCGTGCGGATCGCCCGCGACACCCGCTGGTTCTCCTTTCTCGCCGACTGCCGCGGCGCCACCCGCGTCGTCGTCGATGACGCGCGTCGGGCGCTCGACCGCGAGCCCGATGGCAGCCTCGACCTGCTCGTCATCGACGCCTTCACCGGCGACTCGGTGCCCACGCACCTTCTGACCCGCGAGGCCTTTGCCCTCTACGGCCGCAAGCTCCACCCCGACGGCGTGCTCGCCCTGCACGTGTCGAACAAGTACCTCGATTTCGTGCCCGTGGTCGAGGCGGTCGCCGCCGCCGGCGGCTGGATGGGCGTCTACGCCCGCGACGTCGACGTCGGGGCCGACGCCGCCCGCATCCCCTCGGAATGGATGGCCCTGTCGCGGTCTCTCGACACGATCAAGGAAGTCTACGCCCGGCCCACGAGCGATCGCTGGCAGTGGCGGCCGTGTGCAGAAGCGCCTGCCGCGGCACCATGGACCGACGACCGCACCGCGGTCATCGAGGCCCTCTGGCACCGTCGGGCCCTGGGGTCGGCTCCCTGACCCGCCGCCGCGCCCGCCGCGATCAGTCTGCCGAGCGGCGCAGGATGACCTCGACCTCGCCGTCGTTGTCGCCCAGCTGCGTCCAGTCATCGGCGCACCGCAGCACCAACCGGCCGGCGGCCGGCGCCGTGAACGTCCCCTTCTCCCCGAGGGCGAACGGGTCGGAGAGCGTGAAGCCGGCGTCGGTCTCCGCGAGCACCGCCCCCTCGAGCCGGCCCCGGCCCGCCGCGTCGCCGGCCGCCGAGCACGGCGCGCCGGCGGCCGCCGTCTGCCAGGTGCCCGTCGCCTCGCAGGCATAGCCCGCCGCCTGGTCCACCTCCAGGCCGCTCGCCTGCCAGCCGCCCTTCGCCTTGACCTTCGCCTTGAGGCTCGCCTCGCCCTGCGGCTTGCGAAACCGCGCCTTCCACGGCCAGGCCGCCAGATCGGCCCGGTAGCCGTTGCCCACGTGCCGCAGGAACTGGTCGTACTCGAACGACACCTGCTTCGCCACCGGCCCGTAGACCGACTCGAACGACACCCCCGGCTGCTCCTCCATGAGCGCGATCGCCAGCGGCTTGAAGCGGTCGGCGTAGTTGGGATTGAAGGCCAGCATGTGACACAGCGCCCACCGCCAGGCGTAGTCCTGCCAGGTGCCCGCCGGCGTCCGCCCCGGCACCGCGATCTCCAGCAGGCCGCGCTTGGGCTGAGCCTTCTGCAGATACCCCATCACGCCCGGCTCGACGTCGACGGCCGCCTCCCCCTCCTTCCAGTAGTTGCCCAGTTCGGCGACGCCCTCGGCCAGCCAGGTCGGCCCGGTCGAGCCGAAGGTCATGTGGCAGAAGCCGTGGGTGCACTCATGCTGGATGACGCCGTGATCGGCGCAGGAGTAGAGCGTCGCCTTCCGCTGGTTGCCGAGCCGGAGATTGAAGCACACCCCGGCCCCCTCGCGGATCTTGGCGACGCCGGCGGCCTCGGTGAGCGAGCCCGGCGGAAACACCGCCAGATCACGAACGATGAAGCCCTCGATCGGCCCGGCCGGGCCACGGCCGAAGTACTTCTCCAACTGCCCCGCCATCCGTTCGAGCTTGTCGAGGATGATCTTTGCCTCGCGATCGGAGACGTCGGTGAGGAACGCGAAGTGGGCCGAGCGGACGAGCCGGGGTTCCTTCTTCGGCTCGTCGGACAGGGCCCGGTACTTGTTGGCGAGCTTCTCGTCGCCCTTCTCTTTGACGGCCGCGGCCGCTGCCGCCTCCACCACGAGCGTCTTGGCCACGATGTCGCCGCTGCTGAGCCGCACCGCCTCCAGCCGCGTCACGGTGGCCCCCGGCTCGATCCGTTTGAGATCGCCGCTTTCCAGCCGAGTGGCGGCGTCGTCGGCCACCTTGAACGCGAGCACCGTCTTGCGGTGGAAGGCCTTGTCATCGGGGAGTTCGACGACGATCCGGCCCTTGGCGGCCGATTTCACCGCCGCGGTGACCGTGCAGGCGGCGAACTCCGCCGCCTTCTCGGGCTCGGCTGGCATGGTGACGCCGATCGTGGCGCCGGCCGCGTCGATGAGCGTGATGGCGGCCAGTTCGCCGTCCGACTTGCCGAGCCGGTTCAGCCGCCCGGCAAAGGTCACCACCTGCCCCGGCTTGAGCTTGGCGACGTCGAACCCGCCGGTCACCCGCACGTCGGCCGGGAAGGCGAGCCGACGGCCGTCGGCGAGCGGCACGCCATTCTCATCCTTGGCCTGCACGCGAACCTCGTGCCGCTTGCCTGCCGCGTCGCGGATGGTCAACCGCCCGCCGGCCGCCGCCTCGACGACGCCCTCGATGGTGAACTGCTCCGCGATCGACACCTGGCCCCGGGCCTGGCCGCCAAGCCCCGCCAGCACGCCAGCCACCAGGGCGGCACGCAGCGAACGCGACCGGCGATTCACGAGCGATATCATGATGGGTTACCCAATGGACGCTGACCCAGACCCGGAAGATGCATCATGCACTACTGGCTGATCAAGAGCGAGCCCGACGTGTTCTCGATCCAGGACCTGGCCCGGGCCAAGGGCCGGACGACGGGCTGGGAGGGCGTCCGCAACTACCAGGCCCGCAACTTCCTCCGCGCGATGCGCACCGGCGACCGGGCGCTCTTCTATCACTCCAATGCCTCGCCATCGGCGGTCGCCGGCATCGTGGAGGTGGTCCGCGAGGCCTATCCCGACGCCACCGCCTGGGATCGCACAAGCGACTACCACGACCCCAAGGCCGGGCCCGACAACCCGATCTGGTCGCGGGTGGATGTCCGGCTCGTGGAGATTTTTGCCCGGGAGATTCCCCTCGAGGAGCTCCGGGGCATCACGGCCCTGGCCGGCATGGAACTGCTCCGCCGCGGCAGCCGGCTCTCGGTGCAGCCGGTGACGGCCGCCGAGTTCCGCACGATCGAAAAGCTCGCCCGCGCGGCCCCGCCCCCGGCGCAGCCACCGCGTCGCAAGGCATAATGCCGCGCATGACCTGCCGCCTCGAGCCCGCTGCGCCCGCACCGCCCACGAACGCCGGACCACTGCCCGGGCCGCTCGCCTGGATTGCGGAGTCATTCGCCGCCGTCCGGCAGGCGGGCCTCGAGCGGCCGCACCGCGTCCGCAGCGGACGCCAGGGCCGGGAAGTCGAGCTCGACGGCCGGCGGATGGTGAACTTCGGCTCCAACGATTACCTCGGCTATTGCGGCGACGTGCGGCTCACGAAGGCCGCCTCCAAGGCCGCCTGCGCGGAGGGATTCGGCGCCGGAGCGAGCCCGCTGGTGAGCGGCCACTCACAGGCCCACGAACGGCTCGAGGCGGCGATCGCGCAGCTGCTCGACGAGCCGGCGGCCGTCACGTTTCCCAGTGGCTTCGCCGCCAACGCCGCCACGATCGCGGCGCTCGTCGGCCCCGGCGATCTCATCGCCAGCGACGAACGCAACCACGCGAGCATCATCGACGGCTGCCGGCTGGCGCGGGCCGAGGTGGTGATCTACCCGCACCGCGACGTGGCCGCCCTCGACCGCATGCTCGCCGCCGCGGGTCCCGCCCGTCGCACGCTCGTCGTCACCGATTCCCTCTTCTCGATGGACGGCACGATCGCTCCTCTGGCCGATCTCGCCGCCGTCGCGGACCGACACGGGGCGATGCTCATGGTCGACGAGGCGCATGCCACGGGCGTCTTCGGGGAGCGTGGCAGCGGCCTGGTCGAGGCGTCCGGCTGCGCCGCCGGCGTGCATGTCCGCGTGGGTACGCTCTCGAAGGCCCTCGGTGCGGCCGGCGGGTTCGTGGCCGGGCACGCGGAGCTTGTCCGCTGGCTGCGGCATGCCGCGCGGGCCTGGATTTTCTCCACCGCCCATCCGCCGGCCGTGGCCGCGGCCGCCGGCCGGGCGATCGAACTCCTCGGCGTCGAGCCCGAGCGACGGCGCGAGCTGCTCGCCCGGGCCGCCGCCTTCCGCGATCGGCTTGCGGCGGAGGGCATCGACGTCGCCGCCTGCGGCGGGCAGATCGTGCCGGTCGTGGTGGGCGGCGCCGAGCAGGCCGTCGCCGTCGCGGGGGAGCTCGCGGCCGAGGGCTTCTTCGTGCCGGCCATCCGCCCGCCGAGCGTGCCGCAAGGCAAGAGCCTCGTGCGGGCGAGCCTCTCGTGGCACCACACGCCCGACGACCTCACGCGGCTCGCCGCCGCGCTGGTGCGCCATGCCCACCTCTGACCCCGCAGGCCGCTGGTGCGTGATCGGTGCCGGCCCGTCGGGGCTCACGGCGCTCAAGAACCTCCGCGCGGCGGGCATCGATGCCGAGGCCCTCGAACGGGAGGACGACGTCGGCGGCAACTGGTATTTCGGCAGCCCGACATCGCGGGTCTTCGCCTCCACACGGCTCATCAGTTCCCGCCGGCTCACCGAATACGTCGACTACCCGATGCCACGGCACTGGCCCGCCTATCCCGATCACCGCCGCTGCCTCGACTACCTGCGGGCCTACGCCCGGCACTTCGACCTCCTGCCCCACATCCGCACCCACGCGGCGGTCGAGTCGGTCGCGCCGCGCGGCGTTCCCGGGGCCGGCTGGCGGGTGCGGAGCGCCGATGGCACCGATCGCGACTACGCCGGCGTCGTCATCGCCTCGGGCCACAACCATGTGCCGCGGCTGCCCGATGTGCCGGGCCGCTTCACGGGCGTGCTCATCCATGCGGCCGACTACAAGTCGCCCACGCATCCCCTGCCTCTGGCCGGCAAGCGGGTCCTCGTGATCGGCGGCGGCAACTCGGGCTGTGACATCGCCGTCGAATGCTCGCACCACGCGGCGGCGACCACGCTCTCCCTGCGCCGCGGCTATTACATCGTGCCCCGGGAGATCATGGGCCGACCGGCGGACCTGCGAAACGAACGGCTCCTGCGGCTCGGGATTCCGGTCTGGCTCCGCCGCCTCGTGAGCCTGCGGGCGATCGACCGCAGCATCGGCCTCCCCTGGCGGCACGGCCTGCCGCGACCGGACCACCGTCTCTGGGAGACGCACCCGATCGTCAACTCGGACCTGCTCGCGCGGATCGCCGCCGGCCGCATCGAACCGGCGGCCGACGTGGCGGTCTTCGACGGCGATGCGGTCGTGTTTCGCGACGGCCGCCGCGCGACCTACGACATCATCATCTGCGCGACCGGCTACCGCACCACGCTCCCCTTCATCGACGCCCGGCTGCTCGGGGCCGACTCGGCCGCCGGCCTGCCGCAACTCCACCTGCACCTGCTGCATCCGCGCCGCGACGACATCGCCGTCGTCGGCCTGATCCAGCCCGACAGCGGCCAGTGGGGTCTCACCGATTTGCAGGCGCGGCTCGTGGCCCGGATGGCCGTCGCCGCCCAGCGCAGCCCCCGGGCCGCCGCCTGGCTCTACGCCGCGCGGCAGCGGACGCTGCGGGCTCCGATCGCCTACGTCGCCTCGCCCCGGCACGCGCTGGAGGTCGAGCATTTTTCCTATCGCCGCCGGCTCGAACGGCTCATCGCCGGCATGGACCGCCGCCTCCGGCGTCCTGCGGCACCGACCCACGGCTGAGGAGCGGGCCGGGGCTGCCGGGCCCCGGGAGCCGGCGTAGGCGGCCAGCGCAGGCATGGATGCCGGAGCGCAGACGCCTCCGAGAGAGCGGAGGCCGGGAGGGCCGAAGCGAACGTCCGGCGACGGGGCACGGCAGCCCCGGCCCGCGGACCATTCCCGACGAGCCCGGCCTCACCGCCCGCCGGGAAACGTCAGCGGCGGCGGGGTCGGCGCGGGCTGTGGCTGCGGCGGCGGGTTGCCGAACAGCGTTTCCAGCGACTCGAGCCCGCGGACCACGCCGTCCTGGATCACCGCCTGCGCCGTGTTCTCCACGATCCGGCCGAGCAAGAGGTCGATCGCACCGGCGTCGAACTGCGGCTTGTGCACGGTGCCCTTGAGCGGAATCGCCAGCGGCGTCCGCAGCAACTGCGCGATGACGGGCGTCTGCCCGGCGATGTCGCCACGGAGCGCCACCTCCACCACCATCGCCAGCGTGCCGTCGGCCGCCACGCTGCCCCGCGAGCGGACGACCAGCTGCCCGGCGTCCATCACGAGCCCCTCGTGCCACAGCCGCCGCTCGGCCAGCTGCACGGTGACCGGATCGGGCCGCACCCGCAGGAGCACCACCTTGTCGCCGACGGCAAACCGCGGATCGACCGCCGCCTGCAGCTTCGCCAGCAGGCTCACCAGCGGCTGCACCGTCGCCGCCGGCGTGACTTCCAGGTCTTCGAAGATGAACCGCGTGGCCGCTTCGCCGGCGAACGGATCGCCCAGCGGCAACCGCGCGCCGGTCGTATCGATGGTCACGACGCCCCGCGTGTGCGTGGCGTGGCCGAGCAGCGGTGACAGCCATCCGGCCCAGCGGTCGGCGAGCGGGCCGGAGAGTGTCACCCGTTCGACGATCCGCCCCTGCGGCACGATCAGTTCCGGCGGCGGCGCCAGCCGAATCCAGGGGGCGCCGCGGAGGCGGCCGCCCGCGGCGGGGATGTCGAAAGGCCCGCAGGCGAGCTGGCCCTCGAAGAGCCGCACCGGCATCTCCCCGGCGCCGATCGCGAAGCCGTCGCACTCGGCTGCCGTCCAGGCGGCGGTCGTATCGACCGCGATGCCGCGGGCGAGCGTCGTCAGCACCGGCTCCGCGGGCCGCACGGCCGGCGTCGGTCGCGTGACGCGGGCCACACGATCGCCTGCGTCGCCGGCGCCCCGCGCGGCGGCCAGCCATGGCTGCGGCAGCGGCACGGTACCGATCTCGGCCGTCGCTGTGGCGGGCGGATCGATCGCGGCCGGCCGGGCCAATGGTCCGCGGAAGGCGAAGGGCCTGGCGCCCGCGCCGCTGACCCGCAGGCGGCCGCCGGTCCACGGGGTAAGCAGCCGCGACACCTGTGCCCAGTCGTAGGCGGCCGTGCCGTCGAGTTCCAGCCGCCGCTGTCCGGACCAATCCTGCACGCCACCGCGGGCCGAGATGCCGACGGTGGACGACTCGAGTCCCAGCCGGTCGATCCGCACCCCGTCCGTCCCCGCCGGACGCGTCACCTCACACACGAGTTTCGCCTGCGGTTCACTCCACACCGGCTGCGGCAGTCCGCCCGCGCGGCGCGCCCCCTCTGGCACGTGGCCGATGGAGAGCTGCGTGCCGGTGGCTTCGACCAGCAGGTTCGCGCCGCCGCCGACATCGGCCACCTCCACGGTGCCGGCCACTTCCCCGGCGGCCGGCCAACGCTCGACCAACTCCGCCGGCAACAGCCAACGCTCGAGGCGGCCGGCGTGCGCCCGCCACTGGGCTTTGCCGCGCACCCGATCCAACACCGCCATGCGATCGACCTCCCCGCCCGTCGCCGGCGGCGTCCAGGCCAGGCCGCCGGTACGCACCGAGAGCGTGGTCGTGAGCACTTCGCCCGACGACACCTCGATCGCCCCGCTCGTGGGATGGATGAGGCCCGCTGCCGTCGCCACGACCCGCGGCTCGTCGATCCTGCGATCGGCCATGCGGATCGCCAGCTTCTCGATCTCGACGCCGGCCCGGGTGATCTGCCAGGCAGCCCCGCGGGCGGCGAGGGCCGCCGTGGCCTTCACCGCGCCGGACCAGGCGCCGCAGCCCGCCACCGCCGGCCAGACGGCGGCCCAGCGCGGCTGCCAGCGGTCGAGGTCGCCGACGAGCGAGCAGTCCGCCGCCAGCGCCGTGGCGTCGGCGCCGGCCCGCACCCACGCGCCGCCGGCGAAGCCGACGATCGCGCCGCCGGTGAGAGTCGCCTCCAGCCGGTCGCCGCCCGCCGTGACCGCAGCATGGGCCTGCTCCACGAGCGCGGCGCCGTTTGCCAGCCGGCCGGACGCCTCGCCGGCGAGGGTGATCTCGGCGTCTTTCCAGGGAGGCCGGCCGGGCGCCGCGAGTTCGAAATCGGTGACGCTCGCCGACAATTTCACCGTCGCGGGACCGGCCGGATCGGCTTGCACCACGTCGATCCGCCCCCGGGATGCGCCGGCCAGCGATGCGCCACCGAGATCAAGGACCTCCGCGACCTCGCCGACCAGGTCGTCGAGGTCGAGCGTCCACTGGATGGTGGCGGCCCGGGCGTCGCCCGCCGCCGAGACCTCGACCGCCGGCGACGCGATCCGCGCATCCTCGATTCGCAGGCTCGCGCCCGCGCTGCGACGGCCGCGCAGGAAGGCCGTGAACGGCTCGTTCCACCGCAGCAGCCGCTGCGCCGGGCTCGCGCCGTCGGTGGCCGCCGCGCTCTGCACCGCCGCCAGATCCCGGGCCGTGAGCCGCACCTCGAGCACCCGGTCGTCACCGTCGGCATGGGATGCCGCCGCCAGTTGCAGCCGGCCGTCCGTGACGCGGACATCGGGCCGCACCCGCATGCCGCCCGGCAGCGCGGCGGAGGCCGCCGCCATGTCGATGTCGGCCGCGATCGCGAAGTCATCGTCGACGAGTCCATCACCCCAGTCCCACGTGCCCCCGGTCGGCAGTTGGATCCGGCCCGAGGCCTCGGCGTGGAGGAATGGGCTCTCGATGGCGAGCTTCCGCACGATGAGCCGCCCCGCCTCGACCGCACAGTCGAGCGGCGCCTCGATGCGGGCGATCGTCACGACCTCGTCGAGCGTCGCGGCGCGGCAGATGGCCAGGTCCTGCGCCGCCACGGAACCGATCAGCCGTGTCTGGGCGGCGGCGAGCGTGGCATCGAGCCGAACGTCGGCGAGGCCGTCGGCGACCCAGGCGCCGCCAAACCGCGTGGCGAGCACCGCCGAGACGCCCAGCGGCAGCCGGTGCGTGGCCACGGTCACGGTGCGGACGGCCGGATCGCCGGCCGGCGCCGAGAGGGAAAACCCGCCGTCGCGGGCGAGTGCCGCGGTGGCGCGGGCCGCGATCGTCGCCCGATCGACCCGCTCCTCGGACACCGCGGCCGCAGGGACCGCAGTTGCCGGTGCCGCATCCGCCGCGGCCGCTCCCGCGTGCCGCACGCGACCGGCCACCGTCCAGGCCGCGGGCGTTGCCGCGGCCGTCACTCGGCCCGCCGCGCAGAGCTCGGTCAACCGCCAGGCATCGCCATGCACGAGGTCGCGAAGCTCGACCGTCGCATCGACCAGTTCGAGCTCGAACGCCGGCGCGGCGGCGGCGTCAGCCGCCGCCAGCCAGGGCGCGAGCACGTCCTCGAGCGCGCTGCCACCGGCGCGGACGTCGATCACCGCCTCGGCACCGACCAGCCGCACGGTGCCGAGGTCGCGGGGATCGAGGGCCAGCGGCACGAGCCCCCGGTCGATCACCAGCCGCGGCACGGCGACCAGCGCCCGGCCCGCGCGGTCGCGGAGGATGATGTCGCGATACTCGATGCCGCCGAGCCATCCCCAGCTGGCGTTGGCGCTCGACACGCTGCCGTCGATGCCCGCCAGCGCCGCCTCGAGGGGCCGATCCCGCAGGCTGGTGAGGACGAGCACCCGCGGCGCGATCCAGGCCGCACCGGCCAGGACCGCGAGGGTCGCCAGCGAGAACACGGCCCACCGGCCACGTCGGCCCCCGCCCCGGTATCGCGAATGCGTGCGCGCCATGGAGACGGAGTATAGAGGTCGTCCCGAGAATTTCGTGGGTGCGCTGATTCGGAAGGGGGTGCTCATGCCCCAGGAGCCGGCGTATGCAGACAAGTGAAGTACGGAGTGCGGAGCGCAGTCTGCATCCGAGTGAGCGAAGGGCATGATGTCCGGAGCGAACGTCCGGCGCCGGGGCGTGGGCACCCCCGACCCACGCAAAACCCGGATGGACCAGTAGAGGAAGCCCCGCTCACGGCGCAGAAGGCGGGATTCCGCGCCGCCGCAGCCGCGCCAGGTCCGGCGGCGTGTCCACATCGAGCACCGCGTCGCCCGCCGGATCGACGGCAGCGAGTTCCGCCGCTGTCACCCGCACGACGAGCCCGGGCGATTCCCCATCGATCATGGCGAGCAGGCCGCGGAGATCCCGCCTGCCGCTGGCCAGGTAGGCCGCGATCCGCGGCAGGAGGCTCGGGGCGATCGCCGACAGCAGCACCTGCGGGTGGCCGGCGGATTCCGGCACCACCCAGGCTGCCCCCGTGTCGAGGCCGCGGCCGACGAGCAGCCGCACCACCGCCCGGCCCAGCAGCGGCGCGTCGCAGCCGCAGACGAAGGCCGTCCGGGGCGGCGGGACGCGGCCCGCCGCGACCGCCAGGCCGTCGCGGAGACCGGCGAGCGGCCCGCCCCCCGGCTCGCTGTCGCGCACGATCTCCACTCCGTCGGGCAGGGCCGGCACGGGCTGCCCCGGCGCCGCCACGACGATCACGTGGTCCACCTCGGCGGCGACCGTGGAGACGATCCGCTCGAGGAACGAACGTCCGGCGAGCTCCAGGGCCGCCTTGCCACCGACCGGCACGGCGGTGGCCAGCCGTCGCCCCCGGCCACCGGCCAGCACGATGCCGATCGCGCCGCGCGGCGGGCTCACGCCAGGAACCGGGCGATGCGATCAAGGCCGGCGGCGAGCTTCTCCTCCGCCGCAGCGAACGACATCCGCACATGTCCCTCGGCACCGAAGGCGCTGCCGGCGACCAAGGCCACGTGCTCCTGTTCCAGCAGTGCCTCACACCACTGCATGCTCGTGGCGATGCCGCGGCTTCGCGAGCGCTCCAGGGCCGGAGCGATGTCGAAGAAGGCGTAGAACGCGCCGCCGATGTCGGGAAGCCGCACGCCTGGCATCGCCGCCAGCCGCCCGGCCACGAGGTCGCGCCGCTTCTGGAACGCCGCCCGCATCTCGGCCACGCACTCCTGCGGGCCGGTGAGCGCGGCGATGGCGGCATGCTGGCTGACGCTGCAGGGGTTGCTCGTCTCCTGGCTCTGCAGGTTGCCGATCGCCTTGGCGAGCGGCTCGGGGCAGATCGTCCAGCCGATCCGCCAGCCGGTCATGGAGTATGTCTTGCTCACCCCCGCCACGACGACGGTCCGCTCCGCGAGCCCGGGCCGCAGCGTGGGGAACGACGGGCTCTGGCGGCCGTCGAACACGAGCTGGTCGTAGATCTCGTCGGCGACGACGGCCAGGTCGTGCTCGATCGCGATGTCCGCCAACGCCGCCAGTTCGGCCGGGTCGTAGACGACGCCGGTGGGGTTGCTCGGCGAACAGAGCAGGAGCATCCGCGTGCGCGGCGTGACCGCCTGCCGCAGGGCCGCGGGCCGGAGCTTGAAATCGTCCTCGATCCGCGTCTCGACGAGCACCGGCCGGGCGCCGGCGAGCTTGATGAGTTCCGCGTAGCTGACCCAGTAGGGCGTGGGCACGATCACCTCGTCCCCCTCGTTGAGCAGCGCGGTGAAGACGTTGTGCAGCGAGTGCTTGGCGCCGTTGGAAACAACCACCTGCGAAGGCTTGATCGCCAGGCCCGTGCGGCGGCCGTAATCGTCAGCCACGGCCTGCCGGAGCTGGGGGATGCCGGCGGCGGGCGTGTATTTCGTCTTGCCCGAGCGGATCGCGGACTCCGCGGCCCGGCAGATGTGGTCGGGCGTGGGGAAATCGGGCTCACCCACCGACAGGTCGATCACGTCGGTGCCCGCGGCGGTCATGGCCGCGGCCCGGGCGGCCATGGCGAGCGTGGCGGAAGGCTCGAGCGACGCCATGCGGCGCGCTGTCGTGAGGCTGTGCGACTTTTCCATCGTCTCCATGATCGCCGGCATGCGCTCCTTGCGGTTCCTTGACGCGTCTCGTTCGCGGTTGAATGATACCAGTCCCCCGTCCGTTTCCCATCGCCGCGCCGGCCGCCCCCCGGAGATTGCCAGTGCCCGAGAGCCGCCCCCCCCGCATCGGACTGTGGCTCGTCGGCGCGAAGGGCGGCGTTGCCACCACGCTGCTGGTGGGCCTGGCGGCGCTGCGGCGCCGGGCCATCGAGCCGATCGGCCTGCTCACGGAGTTGGAGCCCTTTCGCAGTCTCGACCTCGTCGACTTCTCCGCCATCGTCGTCGGCGGTCACGACATCCGCGCCGGCCGGCTCGTGGACGAGGCGCGGCGGATGTGGACCGAGAGCCGCGCGATCGCCCCGGAGCTGATCGACGCCGCCGCGGACTATCTCGGCGAAGTGGAAGGGCGGCTGCGACCGGGGACGGTGCTCGCCTCCGGGGAGCGGATCCGTGGCCTGGCCGACGATGCCGCCGCCGTGCTGGTGGAGACACCCCGACAGGCGATCGCCCGCGTGCGTTCCGACATCGAGGCCTTCGCCGCTGCAGCGGGCGTGGGCCGCGTGGTGGTCGTCAACGTCGCCTCGACGGAACCGCCTCCGGACCGCCCCCTGCCCGCCGACTTCGCCGCCGTGGAGCCGCTCCTCGACGATCCCGCCGCCTGCCCGCTGCCCACCAGCAGCCTGTATTTCCTGGCCGCCGCGGAGGCCGGGGCCGCCTACGTGA
>Ga0315903_10008077_pt1 | contig 13016 bp, 11 predicted proteins | sample LakEriMetagenome_7_FD_203524 | JGI IMG/M metagenome (GOLD analysis project Ga0315903, IMG submission 203524) | Freshwater fungal communities from buoy surface, Lake Erie, Ohio, United States - Buoy 2 MA119 | ecosystem: Environmental > Aquatic > Freshwater > Lake | place: USA: Lake Erie, Ohio...
AACCATGCCGACGTGCTCAAGCACACGATATTGATTGCCATCCTCAAGCATTTGTGCGCCAAAGACACCGATTTGTGGGCCGTCGACACCCACGCCGGCGCCGGCCTGTACCGCCTGGATGGCGCCCCAGCGCAAACCAGTGGGGAGTCTTTGGAAGGCCTGCTGGCCCTGGTGGGTCGGTTGGTGCAGCGCCAGCGAGCGCCCGCTCCGGCGTTGCGTGACTACCTGGATGTGCTGGCCCATTTCAACCCGGATGATGTTTACAAGGTCTACCCGGGCTCGCCCTTTGTGATGCAGCACCTGATGCGGCGCAACGACAAAATCAAACTGTTCGAGTGGCACCCCACCGATGCCCGGGCTCTGGCAGGCCATGTGGAGCAGTTGCGGGTGGGTCGGCAAGTGGCGGTGCTGCGCGAAGACGGCTTTGTCGGCTTGCGCAAATTTTTACCCCCGCCCTCGCGCCGTGGCTTGGTGCTGATCGACCCCAGCTACGAGGTCAAAACCGACTACGCACGGGTCAGCGAATGCATCCAAGACAGCCTCAAGCGCTTTTCCACGGGGACCTATGCCGTGTGGTATCCCATCATCCCGCGCATGGAAGCGCATGACTTGCCCAAGCGCCTGAAAACCCTGAGTTTGCAATCGCAAAAACCCTGGCTGCATGCCAGCTTGACCATCAAGTCTGGCCAACAAGCCAGCGCCGGTGACGCCTTGGGCAGCGACGGCAAACCCAAACGACCGGGCTTGGCCGCCAGCGGCATGTTTGTCATCAACCCCCCCTACACGCTCCACGAGCAACTCAAAGCCGCCCTGCCCGACATGGTCGAGTTGATGGGCCAAGACGGCCATGCCACCCACACCCTGGAAATCGGCGGCACCCACTGAACGCTGCCCAATTAACCAACCGACCGGTTGGTTAATTGGCTATACTGGCGCTCCACCGCCCGGGCATTGGCCCTCAGGAGACGCCCATGTACACCCAAGCCTTGGATCTGCCCGATGCCCAGCGCGATGCTGTGGCCCGCCCCGCGCTGAGCGACAGCGCTTTGCAAACGCACTTTGACGAAAAAATCGGGCAAGAACAAAAGATCGAGCCGCGCGACTGGATGCCCGAGCATTACCGCAAAACGCTGGTGCGCCAAATCAGCCAACACGCCCACAGCGAAATCGTCGGCATGCTGCCCGAAGGCAACTGGATCAGCCGCGCCCCCAGCTTGAAACGCAAAGCCATTTTGATTGCCAAGGTGCAAGACGAGGGCGGCCATGGGCTTTACCTCTACAGCGCTGCCGAAACCTTGGGCACCAGCCGCGACCAAATGCTCGATGCACTGCACATGGGCAAAGCCAAATACAGCTCGATCTTCAATTACCCCACCCTCACCTGGGCCGATGTCGGCGTGATCGGATGGCTGGTCGATGGCGCGGCCATCATGAACCAAATACCGCTGTGCCGCTGCTCTTATGGCCCGTATGCCCGTGCCATGGTGCGCATTTGCAAAGAAGAGTCGTTTCACCAGCGCCAAGGCTTTGAGTCACTGATGGTGATGATGCAAGGCACGCCCGAGCAACAAGCCATGGTGCAAGACGCGGTCAACCGCTGGTGGTGGAAATGCCTGGCGATGTTTGGCCCGCCCGACAGCGACAGCCCCAACTCGGCGCAAAGCCAGCGCTGGGGCATCAAGCGCATCAGCAACGACGATTTGCGCCAAAGTTTTGTCGACGCCACCGTGCCGCAAGCCAAGGTCCTGGGTGTGAGCCTGCCCGACCCCGATTTGAAATGGAATGAAGAGCGCCAGCATCACGACTACGGCGCCATTGATTGGGACGAATTTTGGGCCACGGTCAATGGCGATGGACCATGCAACAAAGAACGTTTAGCCACCCGCGTCAAAGCCTGGGACGACGGCGCTTGGGTGCGCGAGGCCGCATTGGCCCACGCACACAAACAGCAAGCGCGCCAGATGAAGGAAGCCGCATGAGCACCGCCGCACACCAACCCGAGACCCTCAAACCCCTGAGTGAATGGCCCTTGTGGGAAGTGTTTGTGCGCAGCAAGCAAGGCTTGGAGCACAAACACTGCGGCAGCTTGCACGCCAGCGATGCCGGCCACGCCCTGCGCTTGGCACGCGATGTCTACACCCGGCGCCAAGAAGGGGTGAGCATTTGGGTGGTCCCCTCCAGCGCCATCACCGCCAGCGAACCCAACGACAAGGCCGAGTTCTTTGACCCCTCAGGCGACAAAATCTACCGCCACCCCACCTTCTACGCCATCCCCGACGACGTGGGGCACATGTGAGCACCACCGCTAACACCCTGGCCCCGCTGGACTATGTGCTGCAACTGGCCGACACCGCTTTGGTGCTGGGCCAACGCAATGCCGAATGGTGTGGCCATGGCCCCGCGTTGGAAGAAGACATCGCCTTGGCCAACAACAGCCTGGATCTGGTGGGCCAAGCCCGCATGCTCTACAGCCTGGCCGCCCAACAAGCTGGGCCAGGGGCCAGCGAAGACAGCCTGGCTTATTGGCGCGGCCCTGAAGCATTTCGCAACTACACCTTGGTGGAGTTGCCGCACCACGGGCCCATGGCCCCCAGCGCCCGGCAAGACCGTGACTTCGCCACCACCCTGGTGCGCAACTTTCTCTACAGCAACCTGATGGTCGGCGTGTGGGCGCAGCTCGAACGCAGCCCAGATGCACAACTCGCGGCCATCGCGGCCAAGGCCATCAAAGAAACCCGCTATCACCTGCGCCACGCCCATGACTGGGTGGTGCGCATGGGCGACGGCACCGACACCTCGCACGCCCGGGCCCAAGCCGCGCTGAATCACCTTCTGCCCTACACCCAAGAATTTTGGCGTCCCAGCGCCGCAGAGCAAGCCGCCATGGACGCCAACATCGGGCTGGATCTGGCGGCTTTGCAAGTGCCATGGCAGGAGCAATTGAGCTCAACCCTCCAGATGGCCCAGTTGCAAGCCAGCCCCGCCAACGGTTTTGTATCGGGGGGCAAAAACGGCGAGCACTCGGAGCACCTGTCTTACTTGCTGGCTGAGATGCAATCGCTGTCCCGTGCCCATCCGCAAGCCGTGTGGTAAATCCCCCGTATACCCCTGTGCCAGCCACCCGCCTGACCTGATGGAACACCACCTCGACCCGCACGATGCGTCGCAGACACAGCCTGCCGCCCAAGACGCCGTGGCCGAGGCCATCTGGGCGGTGTTGAGCCGACTCACCGACCCGGAAATCCCCGTGGTCAGCTTGCGCGACATGGGCATCTTGCGCGATGTGCGGCGTGTGGGAGGCGAATGGCATGTGGTCATCACCCCGACCTACAGCGGCTGCCCGGCCATGGGCCAAATCGAAGACGATGTGCGCCAGGCCTTGCGCGACAACGGCATCGATGCCCAGGTGGTCACGCAACTGGCACCCGCTTGGACCACCGACTGGATGACCCCCCAAGCCCACGACCAACTGCGCGCTTATGGCATTGCCCCGCCATGCGCCAGCGCCACAGCCACCGACCAGCACAGCCTGCGCTTTGTGCGCGCCCTCGCGCCCACATCGGTGGCCTGTCCGCGCTGCGCCTCCACCCAGACCACTGAGGTCTCCCACTTTGGCTCCACCGCCTGCAAGGCCTTGTTCAAATGCCTGGCCTGCCTGGAGCCGTTTGACCACTTCAAGCCGCACTGAAGCCGTGCCTCCACCATGAGCAACCCACCGCGCTTTCACGACCTCACTGTGGCCCGCATCACCCCCGATGCGCCAGGGTCGGTGTGCATCAGCCTGCACATCCCAGAACCTTTGCGCTCCAAGTTTGCCTTTGAACCGGGCCAGTTCATCACCCTGCGCATGACCCTGGCCGGCCAAGACACACGGCGCAATTACTCGATTTGCAGCACGCCCGCGCAATTGGCCCACAGCGGGCTCATCGACGTGGGGGTGCGCCAAGTCCCAGGCGGCCTGTTTTCCACCTGGGCCAACACCCAGTTGCAAGTGGGCACGGTGCTGGCTTGCATGCCCCCCGATGGCCGCTTTGGCGTGCGCCGACCGCGCGCCATCCACCGGGTGGGGTTTGCGGCCGGCTCGGGCATCACCCCCATCTTGTCCATCCTGCGCCACAGTTTGGAATCATCCTCACACAGCAAATTCACCTTGGTCTATGGCAATCGGCGCATGGGCAGTGTGATGTTCAATGAAGCCTTGCAAGACCTCAAAGACCGCTACACCGATCGCTTGACCTTGATCCATGTGCTGTCACGCCAAGCCCAAGAAGTGCCCTTGCTCGAAGGCCGCATCGACGGGCCCAAAGTGCAAGCCTTGATCGAGGCCTTTTTGCCCGTGCCCAGCATGGAAGAGGTGTTTGTGTGCGGCCCCGAAGGCATGATCGATGACACCGAAACCGCGCTGCGCGAAGCCGGTGTGAAACCTGAGCGCATCCACAGCGAGCGCTTCACCAGCAGCTCCCCTGAGCGGCCGGTCTTGGTCGAGACGGACTTGACACCTGCAGGCCCTCAAGTCACCGTTCTGCTGGATGGCAAATCCCATGTGTTGATCGTGCCCCCACACCAAGCGGTGCTCGACGCCGCCGTCGAAGCCGGCTTGGATGTCCCCTTCGCCTGCAAAGCAGGTGTGTGCTGCACCTGTCGCGCCAAGGTGATGCAAGGCAGCGCGCACATGGATAAAAACTTCACCCTCACCGCAGCCGAATGCGCCCAGGGTTTTGTGTTGACCTGTCAGGCAAACCCCACCAGCGACGACTTGGTGCTGAGCTACGACGAGCGCTAAAAATCGGGACCGGCATCAATTCCCTCAAGCCAAGCGCTGCACCAGCGCCAACGCAGCCGTGCTTTGGTTCATCGTGTAAAAGTGCAAACCTGGGGCCCCGCCTTGGCGCAACTGCTCACACAAGTCGGTCACCACATCCAAACCAAAGGCCTTGATAGACGCGCTGTCATCGCCAAAGGCCTGCAAGCGCAGGCGAATCCAACGGGGAATTTCTGCGCCGCAAGCGTCTGAAAAACGCATCAATTGGGTGGAGCTGATGATGGGCATGATGCCTGGCACCACGGGGATGTCGGCACCCAGGCCTTGCACCTCTTCCAAAAACCGGAAGTAAGCATCGCTGTTGTAAAAGTACTGGGTGATCGCCGAACTGGCGCCGGACCGCACCTTGGTCACATAGGCCTGCAAATCGGCCTCGGGTGACTTGGCCTGGGGATGCACTTCGGGATAACAGCCCACCTCAATGTGGAAATGGTCGCCGGTCTCAGCGCGGATGAAGGCGACCAAGTCACTGGCATAACGAAACTCTCCAAAGGTGCCATGTCCGCTGGGCAAATCGCCGCGCAGCGCCACCATGCGCCGAATACCCGCTGCTTTGAACTGCGCCAATTGGGCGCGCACGCTGTCACGGCTGGCGCCGATGCATGAAAAATGGGGCGCTGCATCATGGCCATCGGCCAAGATGGCTTGCACTTGCTGCAAGGTACCGTCCTGCGTCGAGCCGCCAGCGCCATAAGTGACACTGAAAAATGCCGGACGCGCCGCATACAGATCCTGGCGCACTTGTTTTAATTTCTCTTCACCCACCGGTGTTTTGGGTGGGAAAAATTCAAAACTGATGGGGAAAGATTGTGGGGTGCTCATGCGTCCCTCCAAGCGTGAGTCAAAAATTCTCGGTCTCCGTTGCACTCAAAGACAGGGCTGAGCCCCCTTCCGTACCACTCAGACGGACCTGAGCCAGCAGCATCAGCCGCCGGGTCTGAGAAAAAGGCAAGAGCAAATCGCGCTCAACCCACCACGGGTCGGCGCGATCGTGACCTGCCGGCACCGCGATGGTGCCAGCGACAGCCCGCGATCAATAGCGGTAGGTGTCGGCTTTGTAAGGGCCAGCTTTGCTCACGCCAATGTAAGCGGCTTGCTCCTCGGTGAGTTCGGTCAGCATGGCGCCGACTTTTTCAAGGTGCAAACGTGCCACTTTCTCGTCCAAATGCTTGGGCAACACGTAGACCTTGCCAGATTCGTATTCACCTTGCTTGGTGAACAACTCGATCTGAGCGATCGTTTGGTTCGCAAAGCTCGCGCTCATGACGAAGCTGGGGTGGCCGGTGGCGCAACCCAAGTTCACCAAACGGCCTTTGGCCAACAAGGTGATTTTTTTGCCGTCGGGGAAGATGACGTGATCGACTTGGGGCTTGATCTCGTCCCACTTGCACTTTTCCAAAGCGGCGACATCGATTTCGTTGTCGAAGTGACCGATGTTGCACACAATGGCCTCGTCCTTCATGGCGGCCATGTGTTCGTAGCGGATCACGTTTTTGTTGCCGGTGGCAGACACAAAGATGTCGCACTTGTCGGCGGCATATTCCATGGTCACGATTTTGTAGCCTTCCATCGCCGCTTGCAAAGCGTTGATCGGGTCGATCTCGGTCACCCACACTTGCGCGCTCAACGCACGCAGAGCTTGGGCAGAACCTTTGCCCACATCGCCGTATCCGGCGACCACAGCCACTTTGCCGGCAATCATCACGTCAGTGGCGCGCTTGATGGCGTCGACCAAAGATTCGCGGCAACCGTACAGGTTGTCGAACTTGCTCTTGGTCACCGAGTCGTTCACATTGATGGCGCGGAACATCAAAGTACCTTTGGCGGCCATCTCGTTCAAACGCAACACGCCGGTGGTGGTTTCTTCGGTCACGCCGATGATGTGCGCACCTTTGCGGCTGTACCAAGTGGGGTCCATAGCCAATTTGGCTTTGATGGCGTTGAAGAGGCAAACCTCTTCTTCGCTGCCAGGGTTGTTTAACAAAGACGCATCGGTTTCAGCGCGCTTGCCCAAGTGCATCAGCAGGGTGGCGTCGCCACCATCGTCCAAAATCATATTGGGGCCTTCGCCCTCGGCACCCTTGGCACCAAACTCAAAAATGCGGTGGGTGTAATCCCAGTAGTCTTCCAAGGTTTCGCCTTTGTAGGCAAACACCGGTGTGCCATTGGCCACCAAAGCGGCAGCGGCGTGGTCTTGGGTGGAGAAGATGTTGCAAGAGGCCCAGCGCACTTGAGCGCCCAAGGCTTGCAGGGTTTCGACCAAGACCGCGGTTTGGATGGTCATGTGCAACGAACCGGTGATGCGAGCGCCTTTCAGGGGCTGGGCTTTGGCGAATTCTTGACGAATGGCCATGAGACCGGGCATTTCGGTTTCGGCGACTTTGATTTCTTTGCGACCCCAGTCGGCCAAGCTCATGTCGGCGACGTGGAAATCAGTGGTTTGGGCAGGTTTTAAAGATGCATTCATGCGAGGCTCCGATAAAGGTTCAGGGCCACTGACGCGGTTCTTCAAGCACTTGGGGGACCGAGGTGCTCACCTCACATTGTCAGTGGGTGAGCGCAGTTGGAAAAGGTTCCGAGCCTCACCTGTTCTGGGTCGAACGGGTTGCAGCGCTCCTCGGTGCCGCAATTCTATCAAAGCATCGCAGTGGGCGCAGAGCCCCCACACCCACCCACGCCAATGCACGCCAAAGCACTTGGTCGTGCCAGCACAGGCGGGGTCCAGTTGACGCATTTGGTACTAATATGCCGCCCATGCTCAACCGCAACATTATTTTTTTCATCAAAGACCGCTTGCCGGTGGGGATGCGATCCAAACAAGACATCTACTTTGTGTTCTTTGTGCTGTCTGCGCTGGCATTCATCATTCCCACCTGTCCCTGGTTTTTTATCTTGGGCCAAGAACGGGCTGGGGCATCGGTGGCCGTGGTGGCCACGGTGATCTTTATCACCCTGCTGTGTTGGCGCTTTCTTCAATTGCCCCTCATCTGGGCTCAGAACATTTACCAAAGCAGTTTGCTGGCTGTCATTTTGTACAACGCTTGGTACATGGGTGGCTTGAGTTCGCCGGTGCTGGTGTGGCTGGGCATCGTCCCCGTGCTGCCCTTGTTCACGGCCCGCTCGCGCATTTGGGTCTACATATGGATGTTCCTGTCCTTTTCATCTGTGTGGGTGTTTTATGTGTTGCAAACCCAGGGCGTTTTGCCCATGTTGCTGCAAGAAACCACGGAAGAGTTGGCGTTTCGCTCCCTCATGTACGCCATGTTGCTGCTCACCCAGTTGAGCCTGATTTATTCGGTGGACATGCTCAGTGAATCCACGATGCGCCACATTTCGCGCACCAACAATCGGCTCAACCTGCTGTCCATTGACTTGCAAAAAGCCAACTCGCACAAAGACCGGTTTTTGGCCATGGTCAGCCATGAAATGCGCACCCCCTTGAACGCGGTGATGGGCTATTTGAGTTTGATGAGCACCGACAAGCGCCTGCCCGAAGATGCCGTCGACTTTGTCAAAGGGGCGCAAAACTCGGCCGCTCACTTGCTCACCGTCATCAATGACTTGCTCGATTATTCGCAAATCCAAAATGGCCGTGTGATGCTCAACCCGCAGGTGTTTAACTTGCATGTGATGCTGCACAAAACCCACAGCATTTTCAAACCACGTGCCAGCGACTTGGGCCTGAGCTACCCATTGGTGCTCAGCCCCAGCCTGCCCGAATGGGTGCGCGGTGACCAACACCGCTTGACCCAGATTTTCATCAACCTGCTGGGCAATGCCCTCAAGTTCACCGACCATGGCCATGTGACCATGCAAGTGGACTACGAGAGCACCGGCCCCAACCAAGGCAATTTGGTGGTGTGCGTCAAAGACAGTGGGCGTGGCATCCCCATCGAGGCCCAGCACAAAATTTTTGATCCCTTCGTCCAACTCACCCAGGCCGATGGTCAATCCGCCCCGCGCGACGCCTTGCGCGGCAACGGTTTGGGCCTGAGCATCACCCGCACCCTGGTCAACAGCCACGGCGGCTCCATCGGCGTGCACAGCGAGGTCGGCGTGGGCTCGGAGTTCCGTGTCGACATTCCCCTGCCCATTGCCCCCGCCCCCCCCAAGTCGGTGCCCGCTTTGGAGTTGGTTGACCACACCGCGGTGAAGTTGCTCATCGTGGACGACCATGCGGTCAACCGCATGGTGGCCACCGCCACCATCCAACGCTCCATGCCGAACGCCCAAATCGACCAAGCTGAAAACGGCACCCAGGGCCTGGAGAAAATGTCGGCCACCTTGTACGACCTGGTGCTGCTCGATTTGGTCATGCCCGACATCGACGGCATCGAGGTGATGCGCCGTGTGCGCGGCACCTTCGAGCCGCCTTACCGCGATGTGCAAGTGGTGGCATTGACCGCCAATGTGGCCGAAGATGCCCTCAAGACCTGCCTGGCCGTGGGCATCAGCGAGGTCATGCCCAAACCCTTTGACCGGCTCTCCCTGGTCAACACCGTGATCCGGCACAGCACCCGGCCTCAGGCTGGCGCGACCCCAGCACCCAAAGCCTGACCCGACAAAAGCGGCCAGTGCTCCTCGGGCCGCCGTCTATGATGCGGGCTGTTATCCGCACCACAAAATGAGCACATACCCATCAGAAGTGCGCCGCCGGCGCACTTTTGCCATCATCTCCCACCCAGACGCCGGTAAAACCACGCTGACCGAAAAGCTGCTGCTGTTCTCGGGGGCGATCCAAATCGCCGGTTCGGTCAAAGCCCGCAAAGCATCGCGCCACGCCACCTCTGACTGGATGGAGATTGAAAAACAACGCGGCATTTCGGTGGCGTCGTCGGTGATGCAAATGCTCTACCGCGAGCATGTGATCAACCTGCTCGACACCCCCGGCCACAAAGATTTCTCGGAAGACACTTACCGCGTGCTCACCGCTGTGGACTCGGCCTTGATGGTGATTGACGCAGCCAACGGTGTGGAAGCGCAAACCCGCCGCTTGATCGAGGTGTGCCGACAACGCGACACGCCCATCATCACGTTTGTGAACAAAATGGACCGCGAGGTGCGCGACCCCTTGGACATCTTGGACGAGGTGGAGCGCGAGCTGGGCATGCCTTGCGTGCCCATGACCTGGCCCGTGGGCCAAGGCAAATCCTTTGGTGGCATCGTCAATTTGCGCACCCAAGCCATGACGGTGTTCGAGTCGGGCAGCGAGCGCTTGCCGCAAGACTTTGAAACTGTGCCATTGACCGAGCAAGCCAAGCTGGCCGAGCGCTTTGGTTTGGAATGGCAAACCGCCATGGACAGCATGGAGTTGGCCACGGGCGCTTCGCCCACGTTTGACCGTGAAGCGTTTTTGGCGGGCAAACAAACCCCGGTGTTTTTCGGTTCTGGCGTGAACAACTTTGGTGTGATGGAAGTGCTCGACGCCTTGGTCGATTTGGCCCCCTCACCCGGCCCCCGCAAGAGCCATTTGCTGGTGAACAAACAAGCGGTCGACAAAACCGTGCAACCCGAAGACGCTGGTTTTTCGGGCGTGGTGTTCAAGGTGCAAGCCAATATGGATGCCAACCACCGTGACCGCATTGCGTTTGTGCGCGTGGCCTCGGGCCGTTATGCGCCGGGCATGAAGCTCAAAGTACAACGCAGCGCCAAAGAATTGCGGCCCACCTCTGTCGTCACATTCTTGAGCCAACGCCGCGAAGCGGTGGACGAGGCCTATGCGGGCGACATCATTGGCTTCACCACCCACGGTGGCGTGCAACTCGGCGACACCATCACCGATGGCGCAGCCTTGCAATTCACCGGCTTGCCGTTTTTCGCACCCGAAATGTTCATGACGGTGATTTTGAAAAACCCATTGCGCACCAAGCAACTGCAAACTGGATTGGAGCAATTGGGTGAAGAGGGTGCCATCCAAGTGTTCAAACCTGAGATGGGCGGCGCCATGCTCTTGGGCGCGATTGGTCAGTTGCAATTTGAAGTGGTGCAGCACCGCTTGCGTGGCGAATACGACTGCGATGTGCGCTTAGAAAACAGCAGCTACACCGGTGCGCGTTGGATCACCGCAGACACACCCGCAGAACTCAAAGAGTTCATCAACGCCTACCCGCAGCGCATGGCCACCGATGCGGCCAACTCACTGGCGTATTTGTGCACCTCGCCGTATGACGTGCGCTTGGCCCAAGAGCGCTTTCCCAAAATTCACTTTCACCCGCTGCGCGAGCATGCGGGTTTGGCCTTGCAAAGCGCGGGCTAAAGGCCCGCACCGCCACCGCGATCCAGCCCATGTCTGCGACGCCACCACCATCCCGCCACAGCCGCGCATGGGCCCTGCTGGGCTTGCTCGGGTGCTTGGGTTTGTCGGCTTGGGAAGCGCGCCGCTGGTCCCTGGCCAATGCGCCCATGCCGCCAGCGTCCCTTGCCTCACCCGCAGCGCACACCATCGGCAAGGCATGGCAAATGGTTGCCCACGGCGAGCTGCCCCAATCCCGCACGGCCCCCGCAGCCCATGCCAGCCACTTGCTGGCGCTGCCCGAACAAAGCCCGTACACCATCGCCGCGTTTTGGTTTGCCGGTGAACGCGAAAGCGCACCCGACGTGCGCATCGCCATGAGCCTGCTCGAGCGCCAAACCCAAACCTGGCGCGATGCCCAGTGGGTGGTCGATCGCCATGCCATGGGCACCGCCTTGGGCCACGGCCTGCGCCGCCTGGGAAACCCCGTGGCTTGGATCGACGCCCAGCAACGCATCCATGTGTTTGTGGTGGCCACCGGTTTGGGAGGCTGGGCCGCCAGCCGGGTGTTGCACCTGCGCCAAGCCGCAGGCAGCACCGACCTGGCAAACCTGCAACTCGACGTGGTTCGCGTGCTGCCTTTGTCGTGGCTGTGGAACACCAGCCACTTGGTGCGCAACCCGCCGCTCCCTCTGGCCGATGGCGGCATGGTCCTGCCCCTTCACTTTGAGTTAGGGCTGAAGTACCCGGTGTTTGCCTGGTTCAACCGCGATGGTGACTTGATGGGCCTGCACCGCATCAGCACGCGCAAAGACCTGTTGCAACCCAGCCTGCTGGCCCTCACACCCACGCATTGGCTGGCCTTGATGCGCACCCAGTCACCGGTGCGGCGCGTGGCCGTCGTGGAAAGCGTTGACGCCGGTGCCCATTGGCACAGCCATGCCGACTTGGACCTGCCCAACCCCGATGCCGGCTTGGCCGCCATGGCCTTGGCCCCCCAACACTTTGCCGTGGTGCAACACCCCATCTCACGCGGGCGGCATGCCCTGGCATGGCAACTCAGCACCGACGGCAAAGAATGGTCTGCACCCATGACAGTGGCCCAAGGCCCTGAAGGCCACGAGTTTTCCTACCCCGCCATGGTCTGGGCCGACAACAGCCTGTGGATCAGCTACACCCACCAACGCACCCACATTCGCTGGCAGCGTTGGCAAACCGAGTCCGAGTCCCGGTGATGGATCACAGTTTGTTCAACGACCTCGCCCTGCCCTCGCTGGTGGTGCAAGCCGTGTTTCGCCACCTGGGTTGGACGCTGGCCTTGGCCGTGGTGCTGGCCCTTCTGATGCCAAAGCGCTGGGCGCAGCGCTGGTGGTGGGGTTTGGGCTTGGGCGTGGCCAGCAACCTGCCCATCTTGTCCGAGGTGACCAGCGCCTTGGCCTTGTCGTTTCAAACCCCCAGCTTGTTGTCGCAAGGCTTGTTGGCCTGCGCTTTGTGGCGGGGACTGCGCCCAAGCGCAGCCGGAACCCATGCACCTGACGTGTCACCCGTACCGATGCCGATGTGGGGCTGGGCCATCACAGCGCTGCTGGGTTGGGTGTTGTTGCTCGACACCCTGGGCTGGGGTGGCACGTTCATATACGCCTGGGGTTTTGGCCCTGCGGTGCCGGTGGCCGTGCTGCTGGGCTGCGCCGCAGCATTGGCCTGGATGACTTGGCGACCACGGGCTGCGCAACAAACCCGCTGGCTGTGGCTGCTGGCCGGGGCCATGGGCTTGTTTGTGCTCACCCGCGCGCCCAGTGGCAACGCGTGGGACGCCATCAGCGACCCGTGGTTGTGGTTGATCGCCAGTGGCCTGTGCGCCGCGCCCTTGTGGCGCATGGCGCGCCACAGATTTACTCGCCCACGATCCCCTTGACCTGGATCACCTTGCCCCAGCGCGGGTAGTCTTTGGCGGCCACGGCG
>Ga0315903_10008078_pt1 | contig 13014 bp, 7 predicted proteins | sample LakEriMetagenome_7_FD_203524 | JGI IMG/M metagenome (GOLD analysis project Ga0315903, IMG submission 203524) | Freshwater fungal communities from buoy surface, Lake Erie, Ohio, United States - Buoy 2 MA119 | ecosystem: Environmental > Aquatic > Freshwater > Lake | place: USA: Lake Erie, Ohio...
AGGCGGCATAGTCAGCCAAGTATTCCTCAACGGCTTCAGCACGGGACATCTTCTCAGCATCCATCGCCGCATCAACGGCACTTTGCATGTATGGATGTTCTTGGTACAGACGCTCCATCAGGGCGTCAAACTTATTGGCAGGGATGATGCCGCGCAGACCGAAGTGGCCCATTGTTTCGTGGGCAAGTACAAACTTTAACTGCTGATCTGTTGCGATGCGATCACTAAAGATAATGACGTTGCCATCACCAAACGAATAGCCCGCAGCCGATACCGTGTCGAAGTCACCTTGTGGGCGAGCCGCCACAGCACGGGCATACAACTCAGGATTGCGTGCCTTCAGGTCAGCCTGATTGGCATAGGTAAAGACATCGGGCTTACGGGCAAGTCGTGACAAGAAGTTGCTGATTGTCTGTCGTACCTTGAGCAGCGGCAGCGGGGAGGTAATCGAACTTCCATCATCCCGCTTATACCGACCAGAATCAAAGCCACTGGGTTTACGACCAAAGCCGTTCCAGTCATCTAATGTGAAGGGTGCGACGTACTCGCCCGATGGTTCTTTCTTTTTCTTCCCTTTACCCTTGGCTTGGACTTCTTCCTGTTCGGCTGCGATCAGGTCAGGATCAACATCCGTATCCAAATCGCGGTCAGAGTCCATTGCTTCCATATCCCGCAAGGTATCTTGAGAGATTTCAGAGGAAACAACACGCAGTTTCTTATTAACTTCAACAGTCTTAGGCGTACCGTCAGCGTTAAAGTAAGACGACAGTGGCTTGTTTGCGTAGGCTACAAAGGCTTGCAACCCATCTTTCCGTACCTGCGCCCACATCTCAGTCAACTTAATGAGCATCTTGGCTTGAGCGTCAGCAGTCTGTCCAAAGCCAGTGCGAGTATTGATGTCCTTGATGTAGTCCAGCAACTTGATCGCAGAGTTATCCTTGATCTTATCCTCGTCCTTCTTAACCGGGGTATTACCAATGGCGTCGTTCTGATACTGAGCCGGGATATTCTTGAGGTTCAGAATCTCTTTGGCTTTCTCAAGCAGGTCAGTGGCAATTACCATCTGGAACAACGGCGTCTCTTTACCAGCCCTGTCGGTAGCCGACATCTCCACTTCAGCACCGCTTTGGGTACGCATGAAGTTGGTCAGCGCCTTCTTAAAGACGGTATCTTTCTCAACGCTATTGAGGAAATCCTGAGCCTCTACATCCAGTTTGGCCTTACGGTCATTGGAGTCAGGGGTAAACGCATACTCCATCACGCCAAGCAGACTGATTAACTTCATCGAGTCCACCTTTGTTTCTTCTACCGCCCGCATCATATCTTCCATCAACTCACGGGAAGTCTGATCCTTAGGTGGCATACGGCGTGCCGGGGCAGGTGCTGGAGTAGGTGTGGCTTCTGCGGCTTTCTCAGCGGCTATTTTACGAGCCACCTCGGCAATTTTTTCCTCACGCAACACCCTGCTGATTGCCTCGTCGGTATCCTCAGTACGGGTATCCAACAAGTCAGGCATCTTGTCACGAGTTGTATCTAGGCGAGCGGCTACCTTATCCCGCTGCTCAGGCGAAAGCGTGTTGTACTTGGCAAGAACTTGCTCGAAATAGTCTTTGGGTACTTGATTCGCCGGGACTGTTGGAGCGGCTGCCGGAGCAGCCTTACCTTTTTTTAGTGTGGCTTCCTTCTTAGGAGGCGTTACTTTTGCTTCTTGCTTCGCCCCGCGCTTGAGAGGCTTGCCGCCACGGCCTGTTTCAACGCCGCCGCCTTTGACTTCGGCCTTGGGCTGTTGCCTAACTTGCCGCCCTGCTCGTACTCCCGCATTATCTTCCGCACGTTTTGCGACACGACCTTGTTGCTGCTTCCCTTTTTGAGTGGCATCTTCTTTCCCTTTCTTCAGAACTTTGGCTTTAGCAGCCGCCGCAGTTACGGCAGTTACTGGTGCGCCAGTAGGTTTAGCAACCGTAGCACCCTGCTCCACCGTTGGAACTACACGACTACGAGTACCAGCCGCCTTCAATGCGGCGACTGATGGCTGACCACGCTGAGTAAATAGCGGGATCTGAGTCTGTGCGGGTAAACCCGGAATAGTTACTTGATCTAAAGTTAGCGCAGGGGCAACAGGTACGCCAATACCACGACGCAAGCCTTCGCTACGCGACGGGCGAGGTGTGCCAGCCAAGGGCTGACCACGATCAAACATAGAGATTTGACGAGGCGCACGGGGTTGCGCTTGAACCATTGGCATCGGTTGTGCCACAGGAGCAGGTGCAGGGGTAGGCGCTTGGGCTGCCAAGTCTAACTGACGCTGTGCTGCGGCAACATTACCAAGACGCTCAAGGTCTGCCTGTCGCTGTGCAGCCGCTTGTTGTTGGGCTTGTGCCAAAGCCTGACGGCTTTGGGCTAGGTTCATCTGCTGTTCCATGATCGGATTGACTGGGGCAGTACGCTCAGTAAACCCAATACCAGACGGTGCAGCAGGTGCAAACTGTAACGCCATTTGTTGAGGCGCAGGTTCAAACGGCAACTCTAATTGTTGCTGTGCAGGAAGCGGTGTAGGCTCAGCCGGTGGTGGAGTTTGACGGCTAATGATTTCTGCCTGAGACATGGGCGCACCGCCCATAGCCACATTGATTAGACCTTGAGAACCGGGAGTTGCGCCCGGAGGAATCGTAGCAGGTTGAGTAGGAATTGGAGCCGTGTCTCCAAAGTCAAGTTCAGTCTGTGCCGAAGTCGGAATTGGTTCAGTGGGTTTTGCTTTAACATTCAACAAGTTGGTAGGTGCGTCTGTTGGGATGGCTTGTTTAGCACGACCACGCAACAGTCCAGATGCCCCACCAACAGCAAAACCAGTAACCGCACCAGCAGCACCGGCTTCAAGAACTTGGCGCCCAAGATCAGGAGATACTTCGCCACCTGCCAAGACAGGGGCAAGACCGCCAGTAACTAACTGTTGCCCAGCCTCAGTCAAACCTTCAGCCAAAGTACCAAGACCGGCTTCACGGGCAGTCAACGCACCGCGTTGCCCAGCGGCTTTTAGTTTGGTAGTACCTTCGCCAATACCGGGAAGTTTGTTACCCATGTATCGGGTAAAGAGCAAGAACTCTGGTAAAGACTCAAGGGCAGCATATGGAGCAGCGGCAAGTAAAGCCACATACGGATTAGCCGCACCTGCTTCCTCAGTGGATAAATAAGACTCACCAAAACCAGCAGCATAGTTAGATGCCAAAGATGCACCAGCGGCATAGGTAGCCGCAGCGGCTCGTTTGAGTAAGGCTTTTTCTGCTACATCTAATCCAGCCCAGCCCACTTGGGCTTTCTTCATAGCAGCAGATTTAATCTGTTGCTTGATGGCTTCTTTTGCGCCAACGCTAAGGACTGCACCGCCAACCGTACCAGCAGGGCCACCAGTGGCAGTACCAATAGCAGCACCACCTAAAGCCACAGCAACGGATTCTAGGAGACTAGGGCCAGCCTGACCAAGCGAAGCCACTGCCCAGTCCCATGCTTTAGATGCACTATCAATCTCCGAGAACTCACGTTGGAATGGCGCAGTCTTATTGAGGTCTGCAATTTGTTGCAGCACAATATCTTTACCAGCAGCCTCAAGTCCTTGGATACCAGTCAGATCACCGATACCTTGGGTCGCACCGCCAGCAATCATTTGCAAAGCATCGACACCACGCCCAAAGTTCTTCTTAAACAAACGCCAAGAAGATGGATTCTTAATAGACTGAAGGAACTGCCCATAGGCTTGCGGGCTAATAGATACCCAGTCAGCCGTGTCAGTAGGCAATCCAGTACCGGGGCCACCAGCAAGGGACTCAGCCTCTAGGGCTGAGGTAGCATCGTCCGCAGAGAACCGCATGCCATTGACAAACAACTCGTTCTTTGACGGGCTGAAAGCAATCGACGGCGGCTGCTTAATCTCAGGTAGGCGGAACTCGTTGGTCTTAACTAACTGCTCTCCCATCGTAGCCATGTCTGCAATCGACGGCCCAAGATTTCCCAACCCAATACCAGACATAGGGTCATAGGGAGCAAACGGGCGTGGGGCATCAGTTAGCCCCATTGATTCAAACGCAGGACTTGCGAAAGGAGAGTTAGCCATTATTTACCTTTTAGCCATTGCTACCGCTGACGGTAGGTTCAGGATAGGAACTGCCGCGTTACCCGGCACTTGGATACCATCAATAGAGACAGTCTCTTTGTTGTTCGGGTTAAAGATGTACGGCGGTACGCCTTGCTGTTGCATCCAAGGTGGCGGCGTGAGGATGATTGTGCCAGTGGCTGTGTCGGGTTTAGCCGTCCAGCCCTGTTTACTTTGCTCCTGCCGAAGTTCCCAGTTACCTTTCTCACGCTGAACCATGATGTCTTTAACCATCTCAGCACTAATTTTGTCACGACTTGCCATCATCTCAAAGGTAGACTTGGCACGCAGTTCGTTGAACTTAGACTCAGCGGCGACACGAGACTCACGGAACTTAGCATCAAACATCTCACGAGCAGCATCACGGATCTGTGTCTTGGTCATAGGCTGACCAACTTTTTGTCCATTGACCCACATGTTGTAAGTACCATCAGACCGTGGCTGGAACGCTACTGGTTGCCCAGCGTAAAAACTCATGGCTGCTGAAACACCACGGGGATCATTAGCAAACTCAAGTTGATAGACCGTACCCATTGCTTGCAGTAACCGGTTACTACCTCGATAGGTGTCATCCAACTGCGTAATCTGATCGCGGATTGCTTCAGCCTCAGCACCCATACCGGCTTGTTGATACATCTGAAATTTACGAATTGCCTCTGCGCGGGTACGTTGGTACTGTTCACCAAGGATTTTTTGATCGCCGGTAACAGCATCAGTATTGGCAAGATAGTATGAAGTCGGGCTTTTGGTTTCTTTGGTCTGCCTAACACCCGGTGTCGATACAGATGCAATCGGGCCGGGAACTACGGGAGCAGCACCGGGAGTAGCCGCAGGTGCAGTCACAACAGTCTGGGCAGGTTGAGTACCAGCAGCCGTAGCAGGAGTTGCCGCAGGGGCAGTAGCCACCTGCGTAGGTGCAGCAGTACCGGGCTGACGAAACTCAGCCAAACGGTTAAGCCAACCGGCAAGGAACTGTTGTTGCGAAGGATTAGCCGCAGCGATCTGACGGTAGCGTTGCTCACGCAACTGCAAGAACACATTCGGGTCACCCTTAGCCTGTTCCAAAGCAGTCTTAGTCCAGTTCACACCTTGGTTAACAGCAGCATCAAAAGCCATCTCGCGGATGGCTGGGTCTAATTGGTCAGCCTTAATCGCATCCCAAAAGTCACGCTTGTAAATGGCAGCGGCTTGGTCAGCGGTAAGACTTGCAATGTCCAGTTTAGGATAGGCAGACTGAGAAATACCGTACTTAGTCAAGCCTCCACGGTCAGCAGGATTGTCAACTAGCCCACCTTCACGACCGATTACATTGCGGATAGCCGTAGTTGCATCAGCACCGGGTACTTGCCGTTGTTGCTGGATTTGAGAACTACGCCCTTCACGACCATAGTCAATCGTAGGTTGATTGCGGGTAATGACCTGTTGATTTGCATCTAGGTTACGCTGGTAAATATCTCGTTGTTGCTCAAGATTTCTACGAATGTTAGGAGGCAAGTCAGTGCGTTGCAGAGTCTTGTTAAGGTTATCCACCTTCATCTTGTTTAACTGCGCCATCTCCGTGGCACGCTGAAGTACACGCGGATCAGCAGATGGATTAGGAACCATCTGCCCATAAGGAGGTGGTGCAGCACCGGAAATGGGTTTGATGTCAGGTGTAGTCTTTAGACGCTCTTGAGCCGCTGCCCGTGCTTGGTCAGTTGTTAGAACACCCGGCTCAGTAGTTGGTGCTACAACCTGCTCAACATCCATCGGACGTTGTTGCCCAATACCAATCAAGTCGCCAGTTGTAACCGTTTCTGGTGCAGGAGCGTTGGCTTGTTGCTGACGCAGTGCTTCTTGACGGCGTAGCGCTTCGAGCGCCATAACGTCTTTTTCTTCAGTACGTTCAGTCTGTCGCCGTCTTGAGGCTAAGTCCATCCCTGCGTAGAACGCATCGGTTCCAGCCGCTATATTTCCAAAGTTTAGGGCAGCCATGATCTACTCCTTAACCAAGGACAGTGCCGAATAATTTCTGAGTTCTCGCAATGGCATCACGTTTACGTTCTTCGGCTTTATCATACATACCCATTAAGTTTTGTGCGTACGTCTGCGTACTGAGGCTTGACGCACTTGGGTAGAGATTTAGTCCGGCAGACCGCGCACGGTTCTGTGCATCTACCGCAGTAGTAAACCCAGTGTCATAAGCAGTACCAACATCACGGCCTGTACCTAGACGAATACGGCGTTGCTCGGCTGCACGTAGTCCAGCCTTGGCTTGTGGAATCTTAGCCAGTTGTTCACGCTCAACCTTAGCACCAGCCTGTTGTACCTGACGCGCACGCTGGAGACCGAAGTACTCAGGGTCAAAGTAGTTAGCGTCTTGTACCAACTGACGAGCAGCCTCAAGTTTTTCTTTGAATAACTCTTGGTTAGTAGTGCGAAGGGTTTCGAGTTCTTGGCGCTGCTTATCAAGTTCGGCCTTCTGTTCTGGCGTCATGCCTTCAGGGGCAAGATAAGTACCAGCAATCTGACCAGCCGCACGCAGTAAGAGATCAGCCTGTTTCTTAGGATCGCTAATACTCTTAACAACTTCTTTACCTACGTTAGTTGCTGCCGTGGTTAGTTTTTCACCGATTGCACCCATCGTGGTTTGAGTAGGTGCAGTGTATCCAACAGCAGTTGCGCCGGGAGTTGTACCAAATGCAGCATCTTGAGCAGCCAACATCTGCGCCTGTTGCGACTGAGTAGTGGGAGGCGGTACATCAAAGCCAGCCTGTTGTTCAGCCAACATCGCCTGTTGTTGTGTCATTCCGGGTTGAGCGCCAGTCTGAACTTGGCCTTGAGACCCAGCCACTTGTGGAGGTGCAGTAGCCGTGCTAAGTCCAGCAGTCGGTGCTTGGTATCCATAAGCAGTTTCAGCACCGCCACTAGAAAGCGTAGCGCCAAGACCTGCGTCTTGAGCAGCAAGCATCTGAGCCTGTTGGGTCATTCCAAACCCAGCCTCTTGGGCAGCAAGCATTTCAGCCTGAGACATACCGGGTGTAAGTCCACCAACGCCACCGCCCGTAGTAACGGGGGCTTGTGAACCAGCAATAGCAGTGGTAGTAGGAGCGTTAAGCGCACCCGTAGCAGAGTTAATTCCTTGATAACCAGTGATACCACCACCGATTGCACCGAACAGCGCACCACGCCCAGCATCTTGTCCAGTTACTTTTGCAGTCACAGCACCAAGGGCAGCACCTACGATACCGCCAGCAATTGCGCCAGATGCACCAGCCAAAGCCGTACCGGCTAGGGCAGAACTAACTGCGCCTGATAGCCCGATAGAGGCTGCAATCTGCGGAGCAAAGTAAGGAACAGCCACGGCTGCGGCCACAGCCACCACGGCTTTGAACACATTACCGCCGCCACCGCCATGCAGTGTCGGTTGTTTGTGCATCAGCGAATACGCGATGGGGTTTAGTTTATGTGGGCCAGCGCCACCAAAGGCGTCAATTGGCATGTACTCAAGTTCAAACCCATACGGGGCGCGGGTGGTGATAGACATTTAAGCCTCCATTAAGTCAAGTCGCATGTGCGTGTACACATGCTTAAATCCATATCGGGAAATCACCCGTTCCATTGCTGGGGATACCCATCCCTCAATAGCGCGGACGCTGTTCATATAAGCCCAACCACACAACTTCTTCCAAAACTTCTCGTAGAAGTAGTCAAGATCAGAACCGGCTAGAGCCAAAATGTTCATAGCCGGTAACCTTGGGTATTGGACGATTTCAAGGACAACCACCAACTTAACGTCAGGTGAGATGCACTTATCATTCTTGACAACAAAAACATAAAACTTGCCTTGTAAAGCAAGTGTGTAAATGTCATCAGCGGTAATCTCTCCGTGCATGGATCGTTTGATGCACTTCTCCACAAGTCCTTTGGCTTTAGGCCAGTACTTATCAAACTGCTCTTTGGTACTAAGTAGTAGAGCGTCATAGTCGTCAAGTGGGATTGGGTCGTATCCTGCGTGGCTCATTAGGCTGCCTTGGGTTTGTTGGTGTATGCCTCCAACAATTTATCAAAGAACTCTGTACCTTTGGCTTTTACCACATGGGCAGGGATTACATACTCACCTGCGGATACACGGATGGGGATGCTGTCGCTTGTACCAGTACCAGCACCTTTTACTTTGCCGCCCATTGCAGCGTGGTCGCCAGCAGTTACGATACCGCCATCACGCATCTGTGGAAGTTCAGCCGGGTTAACCATCGGAGCAGTACCCATACTGCCACCCATACCCATCTGCCCAATCATCTGTTGCGCAGCGCGGAAAGCGATAATGATTGTGATGACCAGTCCTTGATCGAAGTCAGCAGGAAGATCTTGCTCATTTGCCAAACCTTGTTGGATTGCAAAGCGGCGTAGATACGGGTACATGTCAGGGTTTTGTAGAGCGGTCATAGCCAACTGACCACCTTGATTCATTTCCTCAGGGGTCAACTCACCCGTCTGATAGCCAGCCATGATTGCTTGCTGAATTTGTGCCACGGCTTGTGGTTGAGTACGCATGAACTCTTGGATCTGCATCTCGATCATTTGCGGGGACATATTACCCTGAGCCTGTGCTTGCGGGTTCATACCAGCGGGGCGCACGGGCTGTCCGCCCTGTCCTACCATACCGCCTTGGGCATATGTGGGTTGAAGTCTAAAGTCAAAAGCAGCAAATTGTGGGTTCACGGCAGTAGTCCCCATTGGAAAAGGTTGAATAACACGTTCGTTGATGGTGACCTGTGGAGTATTTTCACCCATCAGTCCAGTCAAAGACGCAGGTAAGTCAAGTGAATCAGTACTAGAAATTTGTAGATCAGTTGATGGCGTAGCAGGTGCGGGAGCCATTGCAGGAGCAGGAACACTGCTCAGATTGGCTTGGGCTGGGCCAGCAACGGTAGGTTCAGCCGGTTGAGGAATGGCAGCCGGAGCCTTTGGTTGCATGTTTAGAATCGACAGAATTGGATTTGCGCCCTTAGCCATAATTACCCTTTCAATTGAACGATCATGGTATTAACCACTGATCTCAAATAGGCAACATCGTTTGCAAGTTCTTGGACATTAAGAATCAACTTTGCAAAGTCGTCCAAATCTGCTACGTTTTGCCCGCTAATAGTATACCCTTTACCTTCGGCTGTGACACGTTTCATGTTTAATTCTCGTGCCTGATTTACCGTGATGTCAGACCTCACAATCGCCCGACTAGCCTGATCTGCCTCCCCCCGTATGCCACAGAGCAACTCCACGTTTTCTTTCATGGTGTTGGACAACTGGTTTTGCCACTCGTTAAGACCAGTTGGTACGGCAGGGATGGCTGTAAATCGTCCGGGCATTATGCTGTCCTCAATCCGTAGGGGGTTTCACCGATGTGGATGGCACGCACCCGCGCCGAACCTGACACACCCACTTCAAAGGTATCTGAGCGATACCCCGTAGGTAGGCGGAATACTTCGTCGCTGCTGACTGTGGCTTGGAAAACCAACTGCTTGTCAACCCACAACTTAAAGGTAATTGGTAAAGTTCCGCTAGTCGGCTTTAACGACCGTGTAAAGTTATCCCCGTTAATCACGGTGGAGTTCAGTGTGCCGTCGTTGGCAATCCGAACCCCAAGCGAAGTCGTGCGGTCATAGGGGCCATTCATATCCCCAAGGCCTTTTAGACAAATCACTGTACCCGTAGTATCCGCAGTCGTACTAACAACAGTACCGACGTTAGGGAAGGTAAAGGTTGTTGAATCAACAACAGTTATCTCAACTTGTTGTGCGTTGAATGTTGAGCCAGTACCACCGGTGAAACCCGATATATCTACCTTAGACCCAGTAGCCAGTAAATGCGGCGTTGCAGTAACAATAGTTGCCACGTTGGCAGCACGGGCGTAAGAAGCCGTCTGGGTAGGGGTAGAGTAGTCTGCCCATACCTGAGCGTTGTACGCTGGTACACCTGCATTGTAGGCCGCAATAGCCTCTGCCTCAGCATCTGGGGTAGCGTAGTCTGCGATAATCCGCGCTGCGCCAAGGTTCAAAAAGTCCTTGGTAATAATAGTCTTGGACTTCCACTCCATCGAGGCAAGCGGTTGGGTTTCTAAATCCCACTTGTACAGATTACCTAAGGCATCACCAATATAGTAGAAGTCATTGGTTAGGGGGTCATACCATGAGGCAGAAAACTTATAGTTAATCTGGACAAAGTACCCACCAATCCGGTCATCTCGCTCAAAGATGAACGAGTTCAGAGCGTGCGACCCAAAGTACTTGCCGTTGTAGAACTTACCCACAATGGTAGAAGGGTCAAGCGATTCGTTCCATGTATCCCAGTCGTGAACCAGTTTGGTCATTACATCCATACCGGCAGACGGGTTGTAAAGCGCCATACCACCGTAGGTTGCATAGGCTACACCAAAGCCCATATTGACAATTGACCGCTTGGACACACAAGGCAATAGGGTGTCGATCCGCGCAAACGCCATAGTGGCAGGACTGTTACCTGACACTTGATATGGATACTGTTCGGTCAATACAAGGATGTACCCGGCAATAGCCGCAATCCCAACGATCTCGTCTTGGAAAGTCAGCGCATATTTTTCCGGCCACGCATGCGGAAGCCCCGGCTCAGAGAGATACAACTTGTTACCAATGAATCCCACCAAGATGTTATTTTGCACCGCAGTAAGACCTTGTAAGTTCTCTGGCGGAGGGTCGTAATCGTCAGTACTAAGTACATCAAAAAGCAGGGTGGAATCAAAATCATCAGTAAAATCATATGAACTATCGCCCCAGTAACGAGCGGTAGAAGTCGGTGTTTCAGCAGCGTCATGGTAGACCGTGCCAGTTGTATCAGCAGTTTCGGCAACATCAGAAGCCGTCTGGGCGTACTCAAAGGTGTAATCGTCGATGACATCAGTAACTATGCCGCCTGTAATGTTGAACGATGAGTTAGTACAGCCACTAAGTTTGAAACGATCATCCACCACTAAGTTGTGGTGTTGCTGCGTGGTCACCCGTGAAACATTAGATGTTCGCTTTACCTTCGCTGTACTAATCGGGAACCATAATGTCTTGAGTAGGAAGTACTCTGTACCAGAAGTCGAAGGTAAAGTTCTGTACAACCGTATGCCACGGACAAAATAGTTAGCCGAGGGAGTAGCCGTAGGTAGCCCAGTAACGGTAACAGTCTGGCCTTCCTTAATGTAAAGCGCAGTCGATGGCTCAGAAGCAATAGACTCCTCATCCCACGGGGTGTACCAAGTGTAGACATAAGTCCGGGTTTGGGTATTACCAGCCAGCGATACACGACCAGCCGAGTCAGAAGTGGTAGCAACTGACGCACCGGGGTTGTAATAAGTAAAAGTCGTACTGTTAATGACCGTTACTTCGACGTTGGTCGCATTAAAGGTCTTACCCGTAGTCGTTGTAAAGTCACTGATCGTAACGATATTACCGGTACGCAAACCATGAGCAGCAGAAGTAACGATAGTGGCAGTATTACCAGCGTCACGGGCGTAGGTACTTGTGGTCTTTTGAGAAAAGGAAGCCGCACTTGTAGTCAGCACCGTTGTTGGTAGTGGTAGCCCCAAATAGTAAGAATTGTTTGGGTACGGTTCGCCAGTAGCGGTAGCCAGTTCATAGTTCGATACCTTAGGCACACCGTCACCAGTGTAGTAAAACCGCTGTTCTTCGTCAGTAGAGTCAGAAGCCACGGCAATATCCACATCATTGAGCCAAGTCAAAAACTTTAGCGCACCTGTACCGGGGGTACGTAGAGCATGCAAAGTTTTGATTACACCGGTGCGACCGACGTTCCCCGCGCCGTACGGCAAGCGATAAGGAATCAGATCGCCTGAGTACAACTTGGAGTTAAATGCCAACTGAGCAGCCGAATCCGGCAGCAACTCCGAAGCAATTTTCGGTGCTTCCCCAAGAAACTTAACGATCTTTACTGCGGCCATATTAGGCAACCAATCCCGGTAGGTAAACCGTTTTGCCGTCTTTCTTGACAGCCGTTAGGTTTTGTTTCTTTAGATTTGCAGGGTCATACGACACATGCACCCAACCCGAATCAGGAATACCCGGAGTATAGAACTCAAGAATCAGTTGCGTATACTGCAAGTTATCCATGATCCAAATGGCTAAGTCCGCGTTCGGGATGCCGGGGATTTCGATGTCCGCCGCTTGGCCTTTGCAGTGGTCTGAGGTTTTCGAGCCACCGACTTTGGCGTTGACTTCGGGGTGGCGGAAACCGGAGTTGACTTTGACCCCCGTTTTGAAATGGTTTCTAACAGGCTGAAGAACCTGTTCACATAGTCTTTTAAGATTTTCAATTTCAGTCTCCCCCGGAGTATTGTCCATACCATGCCGCAGCGCAGTCTCAGACTTCACCATTTCAGACAGAGTAAAGTTAGCGGTCAGGTTCATTTGACACCCATTAGTTTGTCGATCTCAGCCTGTTTGTTTTTAGAACCTTGGCTTGAACCAAAGTAAAACGCAAGGATTTGGGTCAGCGCCGCTGACAGTACACCAAGGATGTAGATCAAAATATCCTTGGCAATCGGCTTGACTTCTATAAAGATCAGCACAGCAAACAAAACAAATGACAGGGTAATAACCCCTAGTGCCAGTACTGTCGTGATGTTCTTGGTAATAGGCCAGACATCAGCGTTAGCCATTTGCGCGGCGTAAGCACGGGCGTTCTCGCGGTCTTTCTGATCCATCTTGGCATACTCAAGGTCGATCTCGGCTAGTTTGGCTTGAAGTTCTGGGTTGCCAGTTAAAGCAGCCGTAACCCCCTCGACAGTCTTATCGTCAATGCCTAGTTTGTCGGCAAGAAATTTGACTGCCAGTCCACCCGCCGGGCCA